>Ga0070689_100001356_pt1 | contig 15545 bp, 12 predicted proteins | sample KBSS23HmetaG_FD_64669 | JGI IMG/M metagenome (GOLD analysis project Ga0070689, IMG submission 64669) | Switchgrass rhizosphere microbial communities from Kellogg Biological Station, Michigan, USA - KBS S2-3H metaG | ecosystem: Host-associated > Plants > Roots > Rhizosphere ...
GAACCTGGGTCCCGGCCATGGTGCCGTGGCGGGCAACGGAGGAAGGCTACGTCACCGACGAGATCGTCGAATGGTACGAGCGGTTCGCCCGCGGCATGCCGGGCGCGATCGTGGTCGAGGCGACGGGGATTCGCGACGTGCGCAGCGGGCCGCTGCTGCGCATCGGCCATGACCGCTTCCTGCCGGGGCTGCGTCGGCTGGTCGAAACGGTGCGCCGCGCCAGCGACGGACGCACGCGCCTCTTTATTCAGCTGATCGATTTCCTCGCTATCCGCCGCCGCCCAGAGCCGAAAAAGTTCTTCGAGCGCTTTCTCGCCATCACCGACCGGCATCGGGCCGCGCTGAGCGAGCCGGGCCTGCCGGACGCAGAAGTCCGCGCTTGCCTGGCCGCCATGAGCGACGACGAGCTTGCGCGCGTGCTCACGCCGGCCGAGCGCGAGGCGCTCGCCTTCGGCTATCGCGAACGTGTCACCGACATGGAGCACGCACATATCCGCAACCTGCCGCAAGTGCTGCCGCAGCTTTTTGCCGACGCCGCGGCGCGCGCCGAAGAAGCCGGATTCGACGGCGTCGAACTGCACTACGCGCACGCCTATACGATGGCCTCGTTCCTGTCGCGGACCAACACCCGCGCCGACGGCTATGGCGGGTCGCTGGAAAACCGCGCGCGTCTTCCGCTGGACGTTTTTGCTGCAGTCCGCGCCCGGGTCGGCAAGGGCTTTGCCGTCGGGTGCCGGTTCCTGGCGGACGAATGCATCGACGGCGGCAGCAGTGTCGATGACGCCGTTTACTTCGGCGTCGCCTTCGCCCGCGCCGGCATGGATTTTCTTTCGACCTCGCGTGGCGGCAAGTTCGACGACGCCAAGCAGCCCGCAGTGGGCGCGGCCGCCTATCCCTATACCGGGCGCAGCGGCTACGAGTGCATGCCGCAGTTCATTTCCGACGAGCGTGGGCCGTTCGGGCGCAATGTGGAGCCGACCGCGGCGATCCGCAGCGCAGTGCGCGCTGCCGGCAGTGCGGTGCCGGTGGTCTTGACCGGTGGCATCCACAATTTCGAGATGGCCGAGGATTTTCTCGCACGCGGCGTCTGCGACATCGTCGGCGCGGCGCGGCAATCGCTGGCCGATCCCGACTGGTTCAGAAAAATTCTTCTCGGCCGCGGCGGCGAGGTGCGGGTGTGCGAATATACCAACTATTGCGAGGGGCTCGACCAGAAGCACAAGCAGGTCACCTGCCAGCTCTGGGACAAGCTCGCTTCGACAGACGGCGAACGGCGTACGCCTGACGGCAAGCGGCGGCTGACGGCGCCGCCGTGGCAGGCGCCCGATCGCTGATGTCGTGACACGCGCGATCCGAGGAACAGCTTAATGAGTGATGGCTTGGCCGCCCGCTTTCCCGTGTCGGTTAAAGGCGTCGTCGAGCGCGGCGGACGTTTTGTCCTTCTGAAAAACGAGCGCGACGAATGGGAGCTTCCCGGCGGCAAGCTCGAACCGGGAGAAACGATCGAGGATTGTCTCGTGCGCGAGATCGCGGAGGAGCTGAACCTTTCGACCAGAATCGGCAGGCCGTTGAACAATTGGGTCTACTATGTCAACGGCGTTCACGTTCTCATCATCACCTACGCGCTGCAGATCCTCGACAAGCAAGCCGAGATGGGGGTCAGCCACGAACACAAGGAATTGCGATCGTTCCCCCTGGAGGAGATCGCCGGACTGCGAATGCCTGACGGATACAAGCAGTCCATCGCGGCCTACGCGGAGAAGCGTGGCGGTCGTTCGAACGGCGAGCCTGACCAACCGGGATGACATCCTGCACGGCCGTTCAATGCTTCCGCGCGGCCACGCGGAAGCCGATGATGGTCTTCTCTCCGAGCGCCTTGGCTGCTTCAAGTCGGTGCAAGCCCTCGACCAGCACAAAGCGTGCGCCGTCCGCCCGCACCAGGATCGGCGTCTGCTGGCCGTTATCGAGCATGCTGGCCGCGATTTCGTCCACGCGCTTTTGTTCGAGCGTGACGCGTCGTTTGACCGGCACGTAGATGTCGGCGATTGCAAAAGTCTCGCGCTTCATCATTGATGACCGGAAGGGATAGCACGTAGTCAATCAAGTGTGCGAATTTTTTGATTGATGGTCGCGGCGGGCGGGAAAGTAAAAATGGCCGCGTGACGTTGTTGGGGGCGAGCTCGCCTCACTCGCAATGAGGATGGCGTCTGAGCAGCGGCCGGCAACTTTCCGGCACTTCACCCGTGCGCGCGGGCGCCGCGATGGGCGCTCAGCTCCACGGCGCGGTCGGGAATAGTGATCCGCAACGTCGCGCCGATCGTGCCTTCGACGAGGCGGATTTCGCCGCCGTGGGCGCGGACGAGTTCGGCGGCGATGGCGAGACCGAGACCGGTGCCGCCGGTCCTAGTCGAGCCCTGGAACGCCTCGAACAGATGCGCTTGCGCCTTCTCGGAGAAACCGGGGCCGGTGTCGGAGACCTCGATGACCACGACCGCACCCTCGCGCCGTCCGGTGATGCGGATCTGATCGCGGCCGGGGTCGCGCGCCGCGCGGCTTTCCAGCGCCTGCACGGCATTGCGCGCGAGGTTGAGCAGGATGCGGAACAGCTGGTCGTAGTCCGCTTCCACCACCAGGCCGCGCTCGACCGCGTCGATCCAGCGGATCGGCGCGTCGGCACCGAGACCGAGGGTCTCATGCACCTCCTCGACCAGCGGCTCGAGCAGGATCGGCCGGCGCTCCGGCGGCGGTTCCTGCAGACGGCCGTAGGAGAGCGTCGATTGGCAGAACGCTATGGCGCGTTCGAGTGCGCGCATCAGTTTGGGCGCGAAGCGCTGTACGCCCGGGTCGGGCAGGCTCGACAGCCGGTCGGAAATGAGCTGCGCCGAGCCGAGCAGGTTGCGCAGGTCGTGGTTGATCTTCGACACCGCGAGCCCGAGCGCGGCGAGCCGGTTCTTCTGCTGCAGCATCGAGGCGAGCTCGGCCTGCATCGTGGCCAATTCCTGCTCCGCGGTCCCGATCTCGTCGGCGCGACCGGACGGCGCGATGATGCGGTCAGCGTTTTCCGGATCGGCGCGGAACGCCACCATGTTGCCGGTGATCCGCCGCATCGGCCGCACGAACAGATAGTGCAGGATCAGATAGACGAAGGCCGCGGCGATGCCGGTGACGAGCAGCGACAGCAGCAGCAGGTTCACCGAATGGCGCAGCATCGCCTTGCGCAGCGGCGGCTCGTCCATGACCAGCTCGATGAAATCGCCGCCCATCGGCGCCGGGCCGACCACGCGCATCACGTCCTTCTTGGTGTCGAGCATCGTCATGAACGCATCGACGATCGAATCGAAAGTGTTGACGTCGCGCATGTCGAAGTCGTGGGTGACCGGCGGCGGGGTGTCGCCGACCGCCAGCAGGCGGCGGCGCGTCCCCATCTTCATGGCGACGGCACGTGCGCCGATGCTGTCGAGGATCTGCTTGGCGAGGCTGTCGGGCACCATGCCGCTCGGCGCGGCTTCGAGCACCAGCGCGGCCGTATAGGCGCCGGCCAGATGGTCGCGCAGCCAGTTCACGCGGAAATTGGCGATCAGCGGCACATAGATCAGCACCTCCGCGATCATCACGAACAGGATCGTGAGAACGAGGAGTTTTGCGGAAAGCCCGAAGCGCGGCGCGCGGACCGCTTGCGGCCCTGCTGCGGTTTCTTCAGTCATCGGCGCTGCCCGGCTGCCGTCGGTCGGTCATCGACCCTAGCGACGCAGCCACCCTATGATGCGACGCACCCAAGCCCTCGTCAAACTGCGTGAGAAATAGGCGAGCCCGGCATATTTCGCCATCTCGGCATAGGACGGGTGGGGAGCGGCAAGGCTGGCCAAAGCGCGAATATTGAGCTTCTCGGCCACGGCCAGCGCCCAGATGGCGATGCTTTCGCCAGCCTGCGGCCCGACGATGGTGGCGCCAAGCACAATCCCGTCGCGGTCGGTGATGACCTTGACGTGTCCGTCGGTCATCCGTTCGGCCATCGCGCGCTCGTTCTGGCGAAATGGCCAGCGCAGGACGCGAATGGCCCGTTTCCGGGCTCGTGCCTCCTCTTCCCCGAGACCGACATGGGCGAACTCCGGATCGGTGAAGGCGACCCGGGCGACGGTGTCGTGGTCCATCCGGACGGGCTGCCGAAGCAGCGCATGCCGGATTACCAACGTGGCGTGGTAGGCGGTTACGTTGTCGGATTTGGGCGCCTCCGTCACGCCACCGATCGCGTAAACGCGCTTGTTGCTGGTGCGCAGGGTTCGGTCGACGATGATGCCCGCATCGCTGTAGCGGATGCCGGCGGCTTCGAGATCGAGGTCCTCCATGTTCGGGCGCCGGCCGGCGGCAAGGAGGAGGTGGCTGCCTTGAATCGTCTCGCTCCCTGCCGGCGTGGCCAGCACGACATGTACCTTGCCGAAGGTCCGGTTCACTTTGGCGATCTCGACGCCGCTGCGCAGCCTCACGCCGTCGCGCTCGAGCGCGTCGAGGAGGATCGCGACGCATTCGTGATCTTCGTCGGCGAGCGGCGCTGCCGCGCTAAGCACCGTGACCTTCGAGCCGAGCCGGCGGAACGCTTGCGCCAATTCGAGACCGGCCATGCCGGCGCCGACGACAATGAGATGACGCGGCCGCTCGCCCATTTCGGACAGCGTGTCAGTAGTGAAGTGCGTCGTGTCGAGCAGGCCGGAAATCCCCGGCAGTATCGGCGCCGAGCCGGTGGCGATGACGAAGCGGTCCGCCTTGATGGTCACGTCGTCGACGGCAACCGTACTTGCATCCGTGAAACGTGCTGCGCCTTTGAAGACGCGCACGCCAAGCCCGACGAAGCGCTCGCGCGCCGCGTTCGGCGCCAGCGCGGCGACGACGTCGCGCATGTGCTCGCTGATAATCGGAAAATCGACGCTGGTGCGCCCCGATTTGATGCCGAAGCGGGCCCCGTCGCGGACGTCGTGCGCGCGCTCGGCCGCCGCCATCAGGGCCCACGCCGATGCGCGCGCGGAATTTCTGACGCTTTCATCGACCGTGCCGGCATGGTCGACCAGCGCAGTGGATACGCCAAAGGACGCGGCTGCGGCCGCGACGGCAAGCCCGCCCGCGTCGGCGCCGATCACACAGATGTCCGGTGTGAGCGGTTCAGCCATCGGTCGGCCAGCCACGCCGCCCACGGCGTAGATCTGCAGCAAACCTCGGCACAAACTCTACTTGGCTCAGCATTGCTCGATGTCCCCGAGGTCTCTGTCCCGTCACATATATTCCATATCTCTATACCCGGAAAAAAGGCGCGTGGAACAACAGGCCGCAAGGCCGCCTCCCGGCCAATACGCGGGCCGTTGACACGCCGCGTCGCATTGACGAGCCGGGAGGCCTCCCGTATAAGGCCGCGCTTGTCGCGCGCCGCCACGCGAAGACTTCACTTGGCTCGATGATCCGGCCAAAGGCGGACGCGCTCCGGAGAACCTACCCCGTGAAACGCACCTATCAACCGAGCAAATTGGTGCGCAAGCGCCGGCACGGCTTTCGCGCCCGCATGGCCACGAAGGGTGGGCGGCGGGTCGTCGCCTCGCGGCGCGCCCACGGGCGCAAGCGGCTCAGTGCGTGATCGGAACGCCCGTCCCGTCGCCGCCGTGGAGCGGTTGCGACGGCGGAGCGATTTTCGTGCTGCTGCCGGCGGTACGCGGGCGCCGGCGAGCGCCTTTGTTCTGCAGGCCCGTCGGCGTGGCGACGAAGGGGCGGTGCGTGTCGGTTTTACCGTATCGAGGCAGGTGGGCAATGCGGTGGAGCGCAACCGCGTTCGCCGGCGATTGCGAGAGATGGTGAGATTGGCGGGGGATGCGGCGAAGGGTGCGGCCGGGGCCAATGGTCTGCGGTCGGGCCACGATTATGTACTGGTTGGGCGGCGGGCTGCCCTTGTCCTTCCGTTCGGCGACATGGTGCGGGAACTCGAAGCGGCGCTTGGCCGGATTCATGCCGCCGCCGGGGGAACTGGTGGCGCAAAGGGCGGAGCCCTACATGAGGGGGGTTCGCCGATCCATCCACGAAAGACACGCCGAAGTGGGACGCCGGGGCGAGAATCGCCCAAAAAGCGGCGCCCAAACCAGCGGCGAGAGCATTGAATGATCGAGCACAAGAACACCATCCTGGCCATCGTGCTGTCGCTCATCGTCGTGGTCGGCTGGCAGTTTTTCGTCGGCTACCCGCAGATGGAAAAGCAGCGCCGTGAGGCGCAACTCAAACAGCAGGAGCAGGCGCATCTGCAGCCCGGCCCAACTCAGCCCGGAGCGGTGTCGCCGGCGACTCCGGCCGGCCAGGCGGGCCAAGCCGGCCAAGGGGGTCAAGTCAGCGCACCACCGGTCCCGAACGGATCGGCTGCACCCGGTGCGGCGCCGTCCGCCACGCGGGAAGGGGTGGTCGCCGCATCGCCGCGCGTGATGATCTCGACCCCGACGCTTAACGGCAGCATCGACCTTAAGGGCGCGCGCATCGACAACCTTGCGCTTGAGCAGTATCGCGAAACCGTCGATCCCCACTCGCCTGCGATCGTGCTGTTCGCGCCCTCGGGCGTGCCGGACGCCTATTACGCGGAGTTCGGCTGGGTGCCGACCGCGGGCACGGCGCAGAAATTGCCCGGCCCGGACACCATCTGGAAGCAGGAAGGCTCGGGCGCGCTTACCGTCGATCACCCGATCACGCTCAGCTACGACAACGGCGAGGGTTTGATCTTCCGCCGCACCATCGCGGTCGATGACCATTATCTGTTCACTCTCAAGGACGAGGTCCAGAACAAGAGCAGCAGCCCGATCACCCTGTTCCCCTACGCGCTCATCTCGCGGCACGGCACGCCCAAGGTGCTCGGCTACTACATCCTGCACGAGGGTCTGATCGGCGTGATGGGCAATGAGGGCCTGCAGGAAGAGACCTACAAGAAGATGGAGGAGAAGAAGAGCCTGAGCTGGGACGTCGTCAACGCCTGGCTCGGCTTCACCGACAAATACTGGGCGGCGGCGCTGCTGCCCGACACCAGCGCCAAGGTGCACGCCCGCTTCTCCTCCGGCGAGGCCGGCGGCCAAAAGACCTATCAGACCGACTATCTGCTCGAGCCGCAGACGATTGCCCCCGGCGCGACCGGCACCGCCGACGCGCGGCTTTTCGCCGGCGCCAAGGAAGTCTCGGTGGTCGGTATCAATTTCCCGTTCTCGGCCAACGGCGGCTACAACCAGGCGCTCCAGCTCAACCATTTCGATCTGCTGATCGACTGGGGCTGGTTCTACTTCATCACCAAGCCGATGTTTCTCGCCATCGACTTCTTCTTCCGCGTCGTCGGCAATTTCGGGCTCGCCATCCTCATCGTCACGGTGCTGGTCAAGATCCTGTTCTTCCCGCTCGCCAACAAATCCTACGCCTCGATGGCGAAGATGAAGGCGGTGCAGCCGGAACTGACCATGATCCGCGAGCGCTACGGCGACGACAAGATGAAGCAGCAGCAGGCGATGATGGAGCTCTACAAGAAGGAGAAGATCAATCCGATTGCGGGCTGCCTGCCGATCGTGATCCAGATTCCGGTGTTCTTCTCGCTCTACAAGGTTCTGTTCATCACGCTGGAGATGCGGCACGCGCCGTTCTACGGCTGGATACACGATCTATCTTCGCAAGACCCGACCAACATCTTCACCCTGTTCGGACTGATTCCGTTCGATCCCACCATACTGCCAGTTCTCGGCGGCTTCCTCCATCTCGGCCTGTGGCCGGCGATCATGGGGGTGACCATGTGGGTGCAGATGAAGCTCAATCCGGCGCCGCCCGATCCGACCCAGCAGATGATCTTCAACTGGATGCCGATCATCTTCACTTTCATGCTGGCAAATTTCCCGGCCGGGCTGGTGATCTACTGGGCCTGGAACAACACGCTCTCGGTCATGCAGCAGAGCGCGATCATGCACCGGAACGGCGCCAAGATCGAATTGTGGGACAATCTCAAACGCACCTTTATAAAGCCGAAGCCAAAACAGCCGGCGGAGTAGGCGCGAGCGTCAACGCGATTACCGGTTGTCGGGCGGCGTCTGCCGCCGGCATCATCGGCCGGACAGCCTCGTGCCAATCCGCTACGATCCTGGATTGAGAATCTTCTGCGCACGCTCTGTCAACTGCACGGACAGAGCGCGTTGGCCGATGCCGGCAACAAAGCCGACCAGCAATGCAATGCTGATAGAGTGGGTAAAGTCTGCGAAATCGATGGCGCCGATTTTTATCGTAATGAGAGAAAGACGCAGGAGCAGCGCAAACACCATGGCAACCAGCGCCACGAACAGCATGCGTACAACCGGCTCAAGTTGCGTATCGGGGTAGTCCGGAATTGTGTCGAATGAAATTCTCCAGCGCGAGGCGGCAACCGAAAACCAAGCGCCGGCCATGGCGCCGATGAGGACGCAGCCATATCCTAGCAGAATCGGTCGATAGTTGACGCCAACGACCGCAATGACGAGGCCGACCACGCCGCCGATGCCCGCCCACAGGGCAAGCGCGCGAAGGTAGCGATAGACGAGCGGTGTGGCCGCGCGCCTGATGATATCGGCGCGTATTTGTTCGAGCGCTTCGCCGGCAAGTCTAGGATCGACGTTCTCGGCAACGCACCCCGCGAACCCGGCCTGGGTCGTCCGCTCGATGAATTCCTTGAAATGCGCATCGCTGATGGCCTTGTCATCCTTCAGCAGCGTGAGCACGTTGCGCGCTTCGTAAACCGCTTGAGTGATCTTGCGCTGGTCCTCCGGGATCGCGCCCTTGAAATTGGCACGCGGCCGCAGATTGAATTTTTCTGACATGTCATCGTTTGCATATTCGAATGCGGGAGCGCGAACTCCCGCCGCTGCCGCCGCGCCCGCGGCGGCAGCAGTCTCTATGGTCGAGCCTCCTGCCGCCACTGTTGGCGCCGGTTCTCCCGCTGTCGTCGTCGCCTGCGCTGTTCCTCCCGCCACGCTGGTTTCGCCGACCATGGCCATATCCTCGTTCGTGCTGCAATCGGTGCGTGTATTCTAATGGCCCGCTGCGGACCTGAGAAGAGGCATATTCGCATATGGTATAGAGAGCTAAGACGCTCCGAATCTCGCAACGGTGTGGCGGCTTCAATGAAAGTTTATTTGGCCGGGCCTGACGTTTTTCTGCCTGATGCGATTGCCGTCGGGCAGCGCAAGAGGGAGCTCTGTTCACGGTACGGGTTCGAGGGCCTTTTCCCGTCTGACAACGACGTCAACCCGGCTGCACCCGGTGAGCGGAGGGACGCGCTGATCTACCGCGCCAATGAGGACATGATCCGGCGCGCCGACCTAGGCATCTTCAATTTGACACCCTTCCGCGGTCCCAATGCCGATGCGGGCACTGTGTTTGAACTCGGGCTTCTGGTTGGATTAGGCAAACGCGTTTTCGGATATAGCAACGTAGCCGACGATCTTCTCGATCGCTGCAAGCGCGCCGACGACGCCGTTGCGTTCGATCCGGCGGCCAAAGTCTGGCGCGATGCGAATCACATGATGATCGAGAATTTCGGCAACGCGGACAATTTGATGATCGACAATGCGCTCATTGAACATGGCGGCTGTCAGATTGTCCGTCACAGGGCACGCCCCGAAGATCTATTCCACGATCTCACCGGCTTTGAGATGTGTTTGCGTCTCGCGGTCGCGGCAACCTCGAAGTCGATTTAGCCTTAAAGGCGTATGGGGGTCGGCCAAGGATTTAACCATCCCACCGTTTTGCAGGCATATCCTGTCGAACTTATGCGCCGACGGCGAGATAATGCGGCCGCGCGCTGCCGCGTCGCGCAGTTGAAATTGGCGCGTCGTGACGTGGGGTATTGATGACGTTAAAGATTTTGATCACAGTCGCCGCTGTCTTCTTCGCCGCGATTTTCTTTGCTCACACAGACTCAATGGCGCGCGGCGGCGGTGGCTTCCACGGCGGCGGCATAGGCAGGTCGTTCGGATGGGGCCGGGGCGGCAGCGATATGAGGGGATTCGGGATGCACGGCCCGGCCGCGCACGATGAGGGCTTCAGAGGCCGCGAGGGCAGGCACGATTTTCGTTTCGACCACCATGGCTTCGAGCACCACGGCGGTTTCGAGCATGGCCGCGGCTTCGAGCACCACGGCCGTTTCGGTCATCGCGATCATTTCGATCATCATGACCACGGACATGATCGCCGTTTCGCCCGCTGGAACGACGGCCATTGGCACGGCGCGCGCGGTTTCGGCGGCCATGACCGGAATGGACCGATCCAGCAGGGCCAGTGGCAGCGAACGCCGGGCCTCGGTGACGGCGCGCGCCGCGTCTCCAACTTCCAGGGGCAGTGGCACCTCTAGAGCGCTGAAAGCGGTTCGCGCAAACTCGGACTAGGCGCGCCGAGGTACTGCGTGCGCGCGGGCCGGTCAGGCGGCGCGGACGCGGGTGAAGAAGCTCGCCACCTTGGCTTCGAGGTCTCTGGCGCGCGTCGACAAGCGCGCCGTCCATGCCGTGATCTCGTCGACCGCGCTCGCGCCCTGCGTGACGGCGGTCTCCACGGAATTGATCTCGGTCGAAGCGAGCGCGGTGTGGCTCGCCGCGGTATGAACGCTTTCGGCGATCTCCCGCGTGGTCATGCTCTGCTCCTGCACCGCCGACGCGATGCTCGTGGATGCGTTTGCCAGTTCGCCCATCGCATGGGTAATCGAGGCGATTTCCTCCACCGACCGCTTGGTCGCCTCCTGGATCGCGGCCACCTGCTGCGCGATGTCTTCGGTGGCGCGCGAGGTCTGATTGGCGAGGGACTTCACCTCGGCGGCGACCACGGCAAAACCCTTGCCGGCTTCACCGGCGCGCGCCGCCTCGATCGTGGCGTTGAGCGCCAGGAGGTTGGTCTGTCCGGCAATCGCGGAAATCGCTCCCACCACCGAGCCGATGCGCTCGGCCGCCTCGGCAAGCGAACGGATGGTGTCCTGGGTATGCCGGGTATCTCCGACCGCGGACTGTGCCATGCCCAGCCCGCGCGTCGCCTGCTCGCCGATCTCCTGGATCGATCCGGACAGCTCTTCCGTCGCGATCACGGTCGCGTCCATGCGCTGCGCCGTCTCCGACGAAGCCGAAGAAGCGGAAGCCATTCGGGCGAGTGTCGTGTCGGCGGTCTGTTTGAGCGTCGAGCATGTCGCGGTTAGCGAACCGGAGGCTTCCTTGATGGCATCGATCACGTCGCCGATGGCGCCGGCAAAATCCGCTATCGCCGAGTCGATCACATTGCGCCGCTCCAACACCGCCCGCTCGGCGGCCTGCCGGTGGAGCGTCATGGCGTTGGCGACATCAAAGCTGAGCGCCTGCGACACGGCTTTGGTCCGCTCGGCGAGGCGCGGTGGCGAAAAGCGGTGCTTGCGCGCGAGAGCGTCGATCGCGGCCTTGAGCACGTAGTTGCCGGCGGTGCTGCGCATGCGCCCGTCGAGCCCCAGTTCCGCCTCCCGTGCCACCGTGTTCCGGCACGATTCGGCGTAGCGCTGGTCGAGCTTTCCCTGCAGGAGCGCCTGAAAGTGCGCCACCTCGAGATCTTTGATCATCTCCCGGTTCTGCGCGACGGCACCGCCGACGCGGGGCAATTCGCTGACCGCTCCAAGTATTTCTTTGATCGCGTGCTCCAGGACGGGCGCGATCAACGGCCAGGTCTCAGCGAGCAAGGATCGAGTGCGGTCGTCGATCCCGTAGAGGGCAAGACGAGAATCAAATCCGGGAATTGGTTCGGTCGGGGCCATGGCAGCCGGCGGTATTGCAGTGGCTGCATGGTCGCCGACAATGGTTGCCCCACTATTAACGATCTGGTTACTCTCAGCGTTGCAGCCCGCGCGGAAAGCCCAAGTTGACCCGAAGGCGCGTGCCGCGCCGCCCCAGGATCATCATCCTGTGCCGAAGAAAAAAAACGGGAGGCCGAAGCCTCCCGCCTTCCCGCTGCGCCGATGGGCTTCGCCCGACCCGGCGAGGCGCATCGGCGAATGCCACCCTCTGTAGGTACCTCAGGTCTTTCCCAGCACCGTCAGCGTCACGTGCGCGAGGCCGTCCATGCCCAACGCATGCGCGGCCGCAGGTGTGACATCGATCACGCGGCCGCGGACGAAGGGCCCGCGGTCGTTGATGCGCACCACGACCGAACGACCCGTGTGCTGGTTCGTAACCCGGACCATCGTCCCGAACGGCAGCGTGCGATGCGCAGCAGTCAGCCCCGCCGCTCTCGCGTACTCCCCATTTGCTGTCCGTTCTCCGGAATAGACCGACGCCACACCGCTCTGTGCCAATGCAGCGATCGGAAGTGCGATAGTCGAAGCGACAAGACTTGAGGTAACAACAAGTTTAATCAGGCTATTGCCAGCCATGATCTTCCTTCTCGAGTTGTTCAAGGGATGGGTGATTCGGCTCCTTGAACAGGAGCCAGCACGGCTAATGATTAGTAAATGTGGAGATTGTGCGACGCAGCATTTAGAAAACTGAATTTCCACAAATATTATTAACAACGTTACCTTCTGAAATACTTTGTAACAATAACTATACACAACACACCAGCGGCTTTGGCCGCTCACCCGGCCGCTCAACGTGCGACCGGCGATTCAGGTCCGTCGTAAAGCCGACGCAACGCAAAAAAATTCGGCGACCGTCGTGCGCGGGCGCAGGCGTGCGCTATCCGGCCCGCTAGAAGGGCGAAGAAACGGCTCGTACAATCAACGGAACGACTACTCGGCAGCGACGGCCGTCGGCAGCACGTAGTCCTTGAACTGGTCGCGCAGCGCGGTCTTCTGGATCTTGCCGGTCGCGGTATGCGGGATGGCGCCGACGAACGCGACGTCGTCGGGCATCCACCACTTGGCGATCTTGCCCTCGAGGTAGGCGAGTATCTCCGCCCGGGTGGCCGACTGTCCCTCCTTGAGCACGATGATGAGTAGCGGCCGCTCGTCCCATTTGGGATGCCGGGCGCCAATCACCGCCGCTTCGGCGACCTTTGGATGGCCGACCGCGAGGTTCTCCAGGTCGATCGAGGAAATCCACTCGCCGCCCGACTTGATGACGTCCTTGGAGCGGTCGGTGATCTGCATGTAGCCGTAGCGGTCGATGGTGGCGACGTCGCCGGTATCGAAGAAGCCCTGGTCGTCGAGGATGGGTGCGTCCTCCTTGAAGTAGGCCCGGGCCACCGAGGGTCCGCGGACCTTGAGCCGCCCGAAGGTCTTGCCGTCCCACGGCAGATCGCGACCCGAATCGTCGGCAATCTTCATCTCGACGCCGAACGGCGAGTGTCCTTGCTTCTGCTTGATGTCGAGCCGGCCCTCGAGCGGCAGCTTGGCGTATTCAGGCTTGAGCGAGCCGACGCTGCCGAGCGGGCTCATTTCGGTCATGCCCCAGGCATGGAACACGTGCACGCCGTAGTCCTCCTCGAATGCCTTGATCATGGCGCGCGGGCAGGCCGAGCCGCCGATGATGACCCGCTTGAGATACGGGAGCTTGCCGCCGCTCTTCTCCAGGTGCTGGAGCAGGGCGAGCCACACCGTCGGCACGGCGCCGGTGCAGGTCACCTTGAATTCGTTGAGCAGTTCGTAGACCGAGGGGCCGTCGAGCTTGGCGCCGGGGAGAACGAGGGCGCTTCCGGCCGTCGGAGCGGAGAAGGCGAGCCCCCAGCTGTTGGCATGGAACATGGGCACGATCGGCAGCGTGACATCGCCGGAGGTGAGGCCAATCACCTCCGACTGCAGCGACATCAACGTGTGCAGCACGTTGGAGCGATGCGAATAGAGGACGCCCTTCGGATTGCCGGTGGTGCCGGAGGTGTAGCACATGCCCGCTGCGGTATTCTCGTCGAACGATTTCCAGGCGAAATCCCCATCCACCTCGCGCAGCCACTCCTCATAGGGAACTGCGTTGCGCAGCGTGGTCGCCGGCATGTGCGCCGCATCGGTGAAGACGATGGTGCGCTCGATGCTCGGCATCTTGTCGGCGATCTTCTCGAGCAGCGGCAGGAAGGTGAGATCGGTCATCATCACCCGGTCCTCCGCGTGATTGACGATCCAGACGATTTGCTCGGGGAACAGCCGGGGATTGACGGTATGGTAGATGGCGCCGATGCCGAGAATGCCGTACCAGCTTTCGAGATGCCGCCAGGTGTTCCATGCGAGCGTGGCCACCCGGTCGCCGAGCTTGATGCCGTCACGTTCGAGGCGCTGCGCCACGCGTAACGCGCGCGCGCGCAATTCGGCATAGTTGGTGTGGTGAAGCGGACCCTCGACCGAGCGCGAGATCACCTGCCGCTCGGGGTGGTTGATGGCGGCATGATCGATGATGCGATGGCATAGGAGCGGCCAATCTTGCATGAGGCCGAGCATGACATTCCTCCTGGAACAGGCTTTATCTGGTTCTTGCTTGAAGCGCCGTGTGGCGCCGATGGCCCCAATGTAGCGGCACGCGGCAGCAATGGAAATGCCGTTCAAAATATGGGTTGGCGCGCAGTCGAACCGATTTGCGCCATCCGGCGTTAGCCTCGTCGGCAAAGTGCCGCTATTGCGCCGGAGGGGAGCCGCGTGAAGGCCTTCATCCTAATTGTCGCGGTCTTGATCGCGATTGACCCCGCGACCGCGCGCGACGGCGTCGCGCGGCCGGCGCGATGGTACAGGCCCGAATCCGTCGCCCCGCGTCGGCCTGCTCCGCCGCCGCCGCCGGCGATCGCCATCCCGCAGCAATTCTCGCCGCCGCAGGAGACCTATGCCTCGTTTCCGGCTCCCGCAACCGCAGGTAGCGCCGCCCCCGCGTCGACGGAACCGAGCCCCTGCCAGCTTCGCCTGGGGAAGCTCTCGACCTTCAAGCCGCTCCCGCTGCTCGTCGGGCCGGGAGAATGCGGCGCCGCGGACGCGGTGCGGCTTGAGAGCGTGACCCTGCCCGACGACGCGAAGGTGGCGCTGAGCCCGCCGGCGACATTGCGCTGCACGATGGCGGAACAGATGGCGCTGTGGCTGCGCGAGGACGTCGGTCCGGCCGCGACGTCGCTCGGCGCGCAGATGCGCGTCCTCGAGGACTACGATTCCTATGAATGTCGCGGCCAGAACCGCGTCCGCGGCGCCACGCTGAGCGAGCACGGCCGCGCCAACGCGCTCGACCTGCGCGGCTTCAAGCTCGCCAACGGCAAGACAGTCGAGTTGACCGACGTGAACGTCGACAAGGAATGGCGCGAGAGACTGCGCGTCAGCGCCTGCGCGCGCTTCCACACCGTGCTTGGTCCCGGATCGGACGGCAACCACGAAACGCATATCCACGTCGATCTCGCCGAACGGCGCAGCGGCTACAAGATCTGCCAATGGGACATTCGTGAACCGGCCAAGGTGGCCGAGAAAGCCAAGCCCGAGAGCGAAGAGAAGGCGAAGGGAAACGGCGAAGAAAAGTCAAAGGCCGCCGGCGAAGAAAAGTCAAAGGCCGAGCTCGACAAGAAAACGAAGCCGGAAACCGAGGAGAAGGCGAAGCCCGGGACCGAGCAAAAGGTAAAGGCCGAGC
>Ga0070689_100001359_pt1 | contig 15534 bp, 13 predicted proteins | sample KBSS23HmetaG_FD_64669 | JGI IMG/M metagenome (GOLD analysis project Ga0070689, IMG submission 64669) | Switchgrass rhizosphere microbial communities from Kellogg Biological Station, Michigan, USA - KBS S2-3H metaG | ecosystem: Host-associated > Plants > Roots > Rhizosphere ...
ATGCAGGAGAAGGACCTGGACGTACAGCAGTTGGCGCAGCGCCTGGAAGCGTTGCTGGATAACCGCGAGCGCATGATCGCGATGGCCGAGGCCGCGCGCACGCTGGCCAAGCCCGATGCCGCGGATGTGATCGCACGCGCCTGCATGGAGGTGGCCGCATGACGCCGCGTCGCCTGCTCGCGCACGAAGACCTGATGACCACCTTCCGCCGCGTGCACTTCATCGGCATCGGTGGCGTGGGCATGAGCGGCATCGCCGAAGTGCTGCACAACCTCGGCTATGCCGTGTCCGGCTCCGATCGCTCCAACTCGCCGACCGCACAGCGCCTGGCCAGCCTTGGCATCGTGGTGCACGTGGGTCACGCTGCCGAGCACATCGGCGACGCCGACGTGGTGGTCACGTCCAGCGCCATCAAGGCCGACAATCCGGAACTGCAGGCCGCGCGTGCCGCACGCATCCCGGTGGTGCCGCGCGCCGAGATGCTGGGCGAGCTGATGCGTTTCCGTCGCGGCATCGCCATCGCCGGCACGCACGGCAAGACCACCACCACCAGTCTCGCCGCCAGTGTGCTGGCCGAGGCGAACTACGATCCGACCTTCGTGATCGGCGGCCAGCTCAATGCGGCCGGCGCCAATGCGCGACTGGGTACGGGCCAGTACATCGTGGCCGAAGCCGATGAGTCGGATGGTTCGTTCCTGATGCTGTCGCCGGTGATCGCCGCGATCACCAATATCGACGCGGATCATCTGGAGAACTACAACAACGATTTCGCGCAGGTGAAGAAGGCCTTCGACGATTTCCTGCACCGCCTGCCGTTCTACGGCCTGGCCGTGCTGTGCGTCGACGATCCGGAAGTCGCCGCGCTGGCGAAGTCGACCACGCGCCGCGTGATGACTTACGGCATCGACACGCAGGACGCCGACGTGCGCGCGAGCAATCTTTCGCAGCACGGTTTCGAAATGCACTTCGACCTGTGGCTGCCGGGTCGCAACGAAGCCCTGCACGTGAAGTTGAACCTGCCGGGCCGCCACAACGTGCTCAACGCGCTGGCCGCCGCCACCATCGGCTGGCAGCTGGGCGTGGAAGCCGAAGCGATTGCGCGCGCGCTGGAAGCGTTCCAGGGCGTGGGTCGCCGTTTCCATCGCCGCGGCGAGATCGCGCTGGACCAGGGCAACGTCCTGCTGGTCGACGACTACGGCCATCACCCGCGCGAACTCGCGGCCGTGTTCGCTGCCGCACGCGGCGGCTGGCCGGATCGCCGCCTGGTGGTCGGTTTCCAGCCGCATCGCTATAGCCGCACGCGCGATCTGCTCGACGACTTCGCCAACGTGCTCGCCGAAGCCGACGTGCTGGTGCTGACGGAAATCTATGCGGCCGGCGAAGCGCCGATCACGGGCGCCGACGGCCGTGCGCTGGCCCGTGCCGTGCGCGCACGCGGCAAGGTCGATCCGGTGCTGATCGATCACCCGCGCGATTTCAAGGAAACGCTGCCCGCGCTACTGCGCGACGGCGATTTGTTGCTGCTGCTTGGCGCCGGCGATATCGGCGCTGCGGCGGTGGAGCTGGCCAACGCCGGTCATCTGAGGACGAACAAGTGAGCAAGACGATCACCGATCCCGCACAGTTTGGCCGCGTCGCCGTCGTCATGGGCGGCAGCTCGGCCGAGCGCGAGGTCTCGCTGGACTCCGGTCGCAACGTGCTCGCGGCGCTGCAGGCGCGCGGCGTCGATGCGCATGCGATCGATGGCATCCCGGCATTGCTCGACGCGGTGCGTGCGGGTCACTTCGCCCGAGTGTTCAATATTCTCCACGGCGGTGGCGGCGAGAACGGCGAGCTGCAGGGTGCACTGCAGTCGCTGCGCGTGCCGTTCACCGGCTCGGGCGTGCTGGGCTCCGCGCTGTCGCTGGACAAGATTCGCGCCAAGCTGGTGTGGCAGGCGATCGGCTTGCCCACGCCGAAGTTCAAGGCGCTGCCGCGCGGCGCCGACGTGCATGCCGCTGCGCGTGAGATCGGTTTCCCGCTGATCGTGAAGCCCGCCTGGGAAGGTTCCAGCGTCGGCGTCTCGCGCGTGTTCAAGGAAGAAGACCTCGACGAGGCCGTGGCTCTCGCTCAGCGCTATCCCGGCGACATGCTGATGGAAACGCTGATCGAAGGCGGCGAGTACACCGTCGGCGTGCTCGATCGCCAGGTGCTGGCCACCATCAACATCGTGCCCAAGGGCGAGTACTACGACTACAACGCCAAGTACATCGCCGAAGACACGCAGTACATCTGCCCCGGCCTGCGCGGCGACGACGAGCGCGAGATGCAGGAACTGGCGCTGCGCGCTTTCGATGCGCTGGCGTGTTCCGGCTGGGGCCGCGTGGACGTGATGCGCGACAAGCAGGGCCGCAACTGGCTGCTGGAAGTGAACACGGCGCCGGGCATGACTTCGCATTCGCTGGTGCCCAAGGCGGCCGCTGTCGCCGGCATCGACTACCAGACGCTGTGCTGGCGCGTGTTGGAAACGAGCTTCCGGGAGGGCGTGTGAGGGGAACCGTCCGCCTCGTTGCCTGGGTTTTGGCCATCGCGCTCGTGGCGCTGCCGATTGTCGGCGTGCTGCGCGGATGGTTTGCGGCCAATCGTTGGCCGGTGACCCAGTTGATGGTGCAAGCCGAGTTCAAGCATGTCACCGAGGACTCGCTCCGTTCGGTGGTGATGCCGCGCCTCGGCAAGGGGTTCTTTGCGCTCGATCTCGATGGCGTGCAAAAGGCGGTGGCCGCGTTGCCGTGGGTGGAGTCGGTGGAAGCACGCAAGCGCTGGCCCGACACGCTGATCCTGCGCATCTACGAGCGCCAGCCGTTTGCGCGCTGGAACGAAAAGCAGTTGATCAGCCGCCAGGGACTGGTGTTCGACGTGCCCGATGTTTCGGCGAACACCGATCTGCCCGACCTGCGCGGTCCGGACGCGCGGCTGGCGGAAGTGGTGAGCTTCTACGCGGAAACGCAAAAGGCGTTCACCAACACGAAACTGAAAATCACCGGCGTCTCGCTCACCGAGCGTGGCAGCTGGAGTCTGACCACCAGCAGCGGCGCGCAGATCGTCATCGGCGATCGCGACCAGGCAGGCCGTCGCCTGCGCCGCTTCCTGGACGTCTACCCCCAATTGATGGCGGGCCATAGCGATGGCTTCGCCTATGCCGATCTTCGATATACCAATGGATTTGCCGTTCGATGGCCGCCCCAGGCGAACACCGTGAACGCTGGAGGCTCACCCCGCACATGAAGACCAAGAACGACAAGCAGCTAGTCGTCGGCCTCGACATCGGCACCTCGAAAGTGGTGGCGATCGTGGGCGAGTACGAGCCTGGCGAACCGATCGAAGTGATTGGTATCGGCACCCACGTGTCGCGCGGCATGAAGCGCGGCTCGGTGGTCGATATCGAATCGACGGTGCACTCCATCCAGCGCGCCGTGGAAGAGGCCGAGCTGATGGCAGGCTGCGACATCCGCTCGGTCTACGCCTCCATTTCCGGCAGTCACCTGGAAACCAAGAACTCCCACGGCACCGCCGCGATCCGCGATCGCGAAGTGACCCCGGGCGACCTGGAGCAGGTACTGGAAGCGGCCAGCGCAGTCGCCATTCCGGCGGACCGCAAGGTGCTCTACAAGGAATCGCAGGAATACCGCATCGACGGCCAGGATGGCATCCGCTCGCCGGTAGGCATGAGCGGTGTGCGCCTGGAAGCGAGCGTGCATCTGGTCACCGGTGCCGCTGCGGCCGTGCAAAACATCAGCAAGTGCATCCAGCGTTGCGGCCTTACCGTGGATGAGCTGGTGCCGTCCGCCGTGGCCAGCGCCAAGTCCGTACTGACCGACGATGAGCGCGAGCTGGGCGTGTGCCTGGTGGACATCGGCGCCGGTACCACCGACATCGCCATCTACACGCAGGGTGCGATCCGCTACACCAAGTCGCTGCCGGTGGGCGGCGACCAGGTGACCAACGACATCGCCTACGGCGTGCACACGCCGACCGCGCATGCCGAGGAAATCAAGATCAAGTACGCCTGCGCGCTGGCGCAGCTGGCGCATGCCGAGGAAACCATCCAGGTGCCGAGCGTGGGCGACCGTCCGCCGCGCCGCCTGGCGCGCCAGTCGCTGGCGCAGTCGGTGCAGGCGCGCTACGAGGAAATCTTCGAGATGGTGCAGGACGAGCTGCGTCGCTCCGGCTACGAAAGCCTGGTGGCGGCCGGCGTGGTGCTCACCGGCGGTGCCTCGCGCATGGAAGGTGCGCTGGAGCTGGCCGAGGAGATCTTCCACAAGATGGTGCGCGTGGGCGTGCCGCAACACGTCAGTGGCCTGGGCGAAGTGGTCGCCAATCCGCTGCATTCCACCGGCGTGGGCCTGCTGTTGCACGGCGCGCGCTCGGGCGGCATGCGCGTGAGCGGCCCGTCCGGCGGCAGCGTCGGCGGACTGGTGGACAAGTTGCGCGGCTGGATCACCAAGAATTTTTAATTGGGCAGGGCATGAAGCCTGGCCTAGGACGAATGGATGTTCGTCCGCCACCTCGGGGCGACAGGAACGTCAGCACCCGCGGTTACAACGACAACGATGCTCTACGGAGGACGGGAAATGTTTGAACTCATCGAAAAACTCGCACCCAATGCAGTAATCAAGGTCATCGGCGTGGGCGGCGGCGGCGGCAATGCCGTGGCACACATGCTCAATGCAAACATCGAAGGCGTCGAGTTCGTCGTCGCCAATACCGATTCGCAGGCCATGAAGAGCTGCGGCTCGCGCACGCACCTGCAGCTCGGCGCCAACGTCACCAAGGGTCTGGGTGCCGGCGCCAACCCGGAAGTGGGCCGCCAGGCCGCACTGGAAGACCGCGAGCGCATCGAGGAAATGCTCGAAGGCGCGGACATGGTCTTCATCACCGCCGGCATGGGCGGCGGTACCGGCACGGGCGCAGCCCCGGTCGTGGCGCAGCTCGCCAAGGAAAAGGGCATCCTGACGGTCGCGGTGGTCACCAAGCCGTTCCCGTTCGAAGGTCGCCGCCGCATGCAGGTCGCCGCCAAGGGCATCGAAGACCTGTCGCAGCACGTCGATTCGCTGATCACGGTGCCGAACGAGAAGCTGCTGTCGGTGCTCGGTCGAGAAGTGACGCTTCTTAATGCGTTCAAGGCCGCCAACGACGTGCTGCTCGGCGCCGTGCAGGGCATTGCCGACCTGATCACCGCCCCGGGCCTGATCAACGTCGACTTTGCCGACGTGCGCACGGTGATGTCCGAAATGGGCATGGCGATGATGGGTTCGGGCACCGCCCGTGGCGACGACCGCGCCCAGGCCGCTGCCGAGGCCGCGATCAACAACCCGCTGCTGGAAGACGTCAATCTCAACGGCGCCTGCGGCATCCTGGTCAACGTCACCGCCGGTCCGAACCTGACCATGCGCGAATTCGACGAGATCGGCCGCATCATCCACGACTTCGCCAGCGAAGACGCCACGGTGGTGATGGGTACCTCGCTCGATCCGGAAATGCAGGACGACGTGCGCGTCACGGTGGTGGCCACCGGCCTCAACCGCGCGTCCGACCTCCGCCAGCCGCAGCGTCCGATGGTCGCCCAGCACGTGGAGATGCGTCAGCGTCCGCGTCCGGTGGTGCTGCGTACCGGCACCGGCAACGAAGTGGTCGACTACGCCCAGCCGGAAGTCACCACCAGCAGCCGCGTCGACACCGGTGGCCCGGCCAAGAGCGCCGATCCGAGCTTCGATTACCTCGACATCCCGGCGTTCCTGCGCCGCCAGGCGGACTGAATAAACTGACTGGGCAAATAATTTGAAGAAAAATTGAACAAATCGCCGGTTTCACTTGTCAGTAACGAATCGCGCTTGGGAACCGTCCTGACGGAACCCATGTTCGAGTCCGCTCTCCGCCCCCAGGGGCGGTCGGTGGTTTAACTGACGCCGTGCCGGTGCTCGTTCTTGAAGATGTAGGGCCATGCCTCATGGATGGGCATGACCGGCCAGGAAATGATTTTCTGGCCCGGTCCGACGCCCCGAGACCGGATCCCGTCCCGGTCCGGGGCGTTGCGCTTCAGTTAAATCATTGAAAGTACTTGGGAAAATGCTGATCACCCCATGAATGGTTTGCATTCATGAATGAAAGGAGCATGAAAGGGTGAACAGTGTGTGTGGCGCGGATCGCCTTTTCACAGGTTAAGACTGTGTTAGCATCCGTACCCTAATTTGGCTGCTGCCCCTTACAGGTACCAAAAAAATGATCAAGCAGCGTACGCTCAAGAACATCATTCGCGCCACCGGCGTCGGTCTGCATACCGGCGACAAGGTGTACATGACGCTTCGCCCCGCTGCCCCGAATACGGGCATCGTGTTCCGCCGTACCGATCTCAATCCGCCGGTCGAAATCTACGCACGTCCCGACAATGTCGGCGATACCCGCCTGTCGACCACCCTGGTCAACGGCGATGTGCGTGTTTCCACCGTGGAACATCTGCTCTCTGCCATGGCCGGTCTGGGCATCGACAACGCCTATGTGGACCTTTCCGCGCCGGAAGTGCCGATCATGGACGGCAGCGCCGGTCCCTTCGTGTTCCTGCTGCAGTCGGCCGGCATCGAAGAGCAGAACGTCGCCAAGCGCTTCATTCGCATCAAGAAGCCGATCAAGGTGCAGGATGGCGACAAGTGGGCGAGCTTTGAGCCGTTCGAAGGCTTCAAGGTCGGTTTCTCGATCGAGTTCAACCACCCGATCATCAGCAAGCGCACCTCGCGCGCCGAAATCGATTTCTCCACCACCTCATTCGTGAAGGAAGTGAGCCGCGCTCGCACCTTCGGTTTCATGCGTGACATCGAAATGCTGCGCGAACACAACCTCGCGCTGGGCGGTTCGATGGACAACGCCGTGGTGCTCGACGACTACCGCGTGCTCAACGAAGACGGCCTCCGCTACGAGGACGAGTTCGTCAAGCACAAGATCCTCGATGCGATCGGCGACCTGTACCTGCTCGGCCACAGCCTGGTCGGTGCCTACTACGCCCACAAGTCGGGCCACGAGCTCAACAACAAGCTCCTGCGCACCCTGATGGCCGACGCCTCGGCCTGGGAAGAGGTCAGCTTCGCGGACGATCCGGCCACCTCGCCGATCTCCTACGCCCACCCGGCACAGGCGATCTGATCGCCCGGCGGTCGTAAGTCCTCGACAAACCTGAACAAAGAATTGAGCCGCGTCCTAAAGACGCGGCTTTTCTTTTTGTGATACATCTAGCGCTTTCCACTGGCAGCTGTTCACGCTCTGATGACATTGTGGTCTATCAGGTCCGTGGGGGCATGGTATAAACCCGTCAGCGCCGACCGAAGGGCCGGTGTCAGGGAAGATCGTCAATGCAGTAACCCGGAGCCCAGCGTCAGTGGATGGGGTCGGATCAGGAATCAGAAATTTCGGCGATGGACGCCAGCTCAAGGAACAGTTCCCGTAATTCGGGGTCTGTGGTTGAGGCCGCGGCGGCTCTCAGATGAGAGGCGGCGGCTGGCGAAAGCGGTTTTGACCGATCCGGCACGATTTCTGTCGGTGGTTGGGGGGCCACTTTCACGGTAACTGAACTGGCGTACGTGCCTACCGCACGTGCGGTCGAGAGGATTTGCGTCTGGAGAAGGCGCAGCCTGGCGGCCAGAGCCGGCGAGGGAGCCAGAAAAACGAGGCGTCCGTCTTTCAGGTTGGCAAAGCGAACCTGTTCGCGGAGTGGTGACGGTAACGTCTGGCGCAGTGCGCGATCCAAAGCATCCAGCTCACGGGCTTTTCGGGCCAGTGAGGCAATGGGGCCGAATTCGGTAATGGCCGTGAGGCCGGAACCGGAGCGGCGATAGGGCTTACGGTCATCGCGCTGCATGGGTGCCGACATCTTCTGACGTAAAAAACATGCAAATCATACTTGTGTCCCGCACCAAAAAGGTGCCGAAAACCTGGAATCTCGCCGATCGGCGCCTGCGCTTCCGCCTCTTCGGGGCAGTAGCGGCGGCCGTCCTGGCGTGTGCGGGACTGGGCGGTGCGGTGGCCATGGTGGTGTCCAGCCCGCACGACCGGGCGTTGTCGGAAATTCGCCGGCTCCGCCAGCAGGTGCAGCAGCAGAACGAGCAACTCGTCGGTGTGCGCAAGGATGCCCAGCGCGATATCGATGCGCTGGCGGTCAAGCTGGGCCAGCTGCAGGCGCAGTCCACCCGTTTGAACGCCCTCGGCGAGCGCCTGACCCAGGTCGGCAAACTGGACGACGGCGAATTCAACTTCGATGAACAGCCGGCCGTGGGTGGTGTGGAAGACACGACCGACAGCGGTTACTCCCTGCCGCTGAACCTCGATAGCAGCATCAATCAGCTGGCCAGCCAGTTCGACAGCCAGCAGGCGCAGCTTTCCGCGCTGCAGAGCCTGTTGCTGGATGCGAAGATCGAATCCAATCTCAAGCCCACCGGGATGCCAGTCGAAGGCTACATTTCCTCGTATTTCGGTGGCCGCCCCGACCCGTTCAGCGGGCATAGCGCGTATCACACCGGTCTGGACATCTCCGCACCCAAGGGTACGCCGGTGCATGCCGTGGCCGAGGGCATGGTCACTTACGCGGGTGATCGCACGGGCTACGGCGAGGTCATCGAGATCGACCATGGCAATGGCTACATGACCCGCTACGCCCACAACAGCCGGCTGGACGTGACCCCCGGTCAGCGTGTGCACGTCGGCGACGTGGTCTCGGAGGCGGGCTCGACCGGCCGCTCCACCGGTTCCCACGTGCATTTCGAGGTTTGGTACAAGGGCCGCGTGGTCAATCCGCTGGCTTTCGTGAAGAACCATCGCTGAGCGCCCGCCCGCGGCGCCCTTGAAAGCCTTTCGGCGCGCCGCCACTCCTTCAGCGGGACGATGATGGGGGAGTCTGCGGCGGTGGACCCTGAGGGACACCGTCTGTCGTGGTGCCAGCGCGCAAGCGCGGCGGCACGGCGTTTGGGATAGCCCGCCGACCCTAGTATCATCAATCCTTTCGTCCTGCCTGGATTTTCCGGGCGGGCGGTTCATGAATCTTAGATCCGGAAGATCGATGCTCAATCGTGCCCTGACGAGCCTTTTCGGTAGCCGCAACGAACGCGTGCTGCGCCAGCTCTCCAAGAATGTCGCGCGCATCAATGCGCTGGAACCCGAGTTCGAGAAGCTGAGCGACGAGGCGCTGCGCGCCAAGACCGAGGAGTTCAAGCAGCGCGTCGCCGGAGGCGAGTCGCTGGACAAGCTGCTGCCGGAGGCGTTCGCCGTCGTGCGCGAGGGCGCCAAGCGCGTGCTCGGCATGCGCCACTACGACGTGCAGCTGATCGGTGGCATGGTGCTGCATTCGGGCCGTATCGCCGAAATGCGCACGGGCGAAGGCAAGACCCTGGTCGGTACGTTGCCGGTGTACCTCAACGCCCTGGAAGGCAAGGGCGTGCACGTCGTCACCGTGAACGATTACCTGGCCCGCCGCGACTCGGCACAGATGGGCAAGCTGTATGGCTTCCTCGGCCTGAGCACCGGTGTGGTCTGGCCGGGCATGGATCACTCCGACAAGCATGTGGCTTATTCGGCCGACATCACCTACGGCACCAACAACGAATTCGGCTTCGACTACCTGCGCGACAACATGGCGCTCAGCAAGGACCAGCGCTACCAGCGCGGCCTGCATTACGCCATCGTCGACGAAGTGGACTCCATCCTGATCGACGAAGCGCGTACGCCGCTGATCATCTCCGGCCCCGCCGAAGATTCCCCGCAGTTGTACCTGGCGGTGAACAAGATCGTGCCGAAGATGATCCGCCAGGAGAAGGAAGACACCGCTGGCGATTACTTCGTCGACGAGAAGCAGAAGCAGGTGCATCTGTCCGAAGAAGGCATGTCGCATGCGGATGAACTGCTGCGCCAGGCCGGCGTGATCGACGCGGACAGCGGCCTGTACGACTCCAAGAACCTGGCCGTCGTGCATCACTTGAATGCCGCGCTGCGCGCCAACGCGATCTATCACCGCGACGTCGACTACATCGTGCGCGACGGCGAAGTGATCATCGTCGACGAGTTCACTGGCCGTACGCTGGCGGGCCGTCGCTGGTCCGATGGTCTGCACCAGGCGGTGGAAGCGAAGGAAGGCGTGCCGATCCAGCGCGAGAACCAGACGCTCGCCACGATCACCTTCCAGAACCTGTTCCGCATGTACAAGAAGCTGGCCGGCATGACCGGTACGGCCGATACGGAAGCCTACGAATTCCAGCAGATCTACGGCCTGGAAGTGGTGGTGATTCCCACCCACAAGCCGATGATCCGCCAGGACAACGCCGACATGGTGTTCCTCGTGCAGCAGGCGAAGTACCGCGCCGTGATCGAGGACATCAAGGATTGCCACAAGCGCGGCCAGCCGGTGCTGGTGGGTACCACCTCGATCGAAGTGTCCGAGTTGCTGTCGGACTTGCTGCGCAAGGAAAAGATCGCGCACGAGGTGCTCAATGCCAAGCAGCATGAGCGCGAAGCGCACATCGTGGCGCAGGCCGGTGCGCCGGGCTCGGTCACCATCGCCACCAACATGGCCGGACGCGGCACCGACATCGTGCTCGGCGGCAGCCTGGAAGCGGCGCTTGCGCTGCTGCCGGAAGACGCCAGCGACGCCGATCGCGCCAAGGCCAAGGCCGAGTGGAAGAAGCGGCACGAGATGGTGCTCGCCGCCGGCGGCCTGCATATCGTGGGCACCGAACGCCACGAGTCGCGCCGTATCGACAACCAGCTGCGCGGCCGTTCGGGTCGCCAGGGCGACCCGGGTTCCTCGCGCTTCTATCTGTCGCTGGAAGACAACCTGTTGCGCATCTTCGCCGGCGATTGGGTCGGCCGCTGGATGCGCATGTTCGGCATGAAGGAAGACGACGCGCTGGAAGACCGCATGGTCAGCCGCCAGATCGAAAAGGCGCAGCGCAAGGTCGAGCAGCACAACTTCGACATCCGCAAGCACCTGCTCGAGTTCGACGACGTCGCCAACGACCAGCGCAAGGTGATCTACAGCCAGCGCGACGAGTTGCTGGTGGTGGACGATGTGTCCGAGACCATTGCCGACATCCGCGATGACGTGGTGAGCGATGTGGTGCATCGTCACGTGCCGGCCGACAGCATCGACGACCAGTGGGACATCGCCGGTCTGGATCGCGAGCTGGAAAGCGAATTCGGCCTGTCGCTCGACCTGCAGCCGTGGATCGAGCAGCAGCACGAGATCGACGACAAGATGATCCTCGAGCACGTGCGCCAGGCGGTCGAGCAGCTGTTCAAGGCGAAAGAACAGCAGATGGGCGCCGACACCATGCGCCATCTCGAGAAGCACATCATGCTCAGCGTGGTGGACAACGCCTGGAAGGAACACCTGGCGAGCATGGATTACCTGCGCCAGGGCATCTATCTGCGCGGCTATGCGCAGAAGCAGCCCAAGCAGGAGTTCAAGCGCGAATCGTTCGAACTGTTCTCCAGCATGCTTGATCGCATCAAGACCGAAGTGGTGCAGATGCTGGCGCGCGTGCGCGTGCGCAGCGAGGAAGAAGTCGCCGCGATGGAAGCCGAGCAGCAGCGCCTGGCCGAGCGCCTGCAGCGCCAGATGCTGGCGAGCGGCGGCGGTGCCCCGGTGGCGGCACTCGGTGCCGATGCCGAAGCAGTGGCTGCCGGCAGCATGTCCGCACCGGCGGGCGCGCAGCAGGACGGTCCGCGTGTCGGTCGCAACGACCCGTGTCCGTGCGGTTCCGGCAAGAAGTACAAGCACTGCCACGGTCAGCTCAGCTGACAAGAAAAAACCCCGCCGAGGCGGGGTTTTTTTTGGCCTGGATTTTCTTTTCTGTAGGAGCGCACCCTGTGCGCGACAACCTACGGAGCGAAACCGTTGCGACGCCGCGGTCGCGCACAGGGTGCGCTCCTACAGCTCAATCGCCGCCAGGAATCTTCTTCCGATAAGGCTCCGCATCCACCGCGATGTACTGCAGCTCTTCCGTATCCAGGCGCAGCGCCGTGAGCTGGCCGCCCCAGACGCAACCGGTATCGATGGCGTGGATGCCGATACCGGCGAAGCGACCCAGCGCCGACCAGTGGCCGCAGACGATGCGCGTCTCGCGCCGGCGCATGCCGGGTACTTCGAACCAGGGATACATGCCGGGTTTCTGCGTGCCCGGGATGCCCTTGCTCTCGAAATCGATGCGGCCCTGGATATCGCAGTAGCGCATGCGCGTGAGCGTGTTGATGGACGCGCGCATGCGTTCGATCCCCTGCAGACGGCTGTTCCACGCCGCGGGGCGATTGCCGAACAGGTTCTTCAGCAGCCGCGGATGGCGTGGGCCGCCAAGCTCGCGCTCGACTTCCTGTGCCGAGCGCTGCGCCTGGCGCAGCGTCCACATCGGCGCGAGGCCCGCGTGGACCATGGTCCAGTTGAGCTGTTCGTCGTGATGCAGCAGTTTCTGCGAACGCAGCCATTCCATCAGCACGGGCGCGTCATCCGCGAACAGCACTTCGCGCAGCTCGGGATTCACCTTGGACTGCGCTTCGGGTCGTCGCTGCGCGATGGCGAGCAGGCTCAGGTCGTGGTTGCCCAGCGTGACGATGGATTGCTCGCGCAGGCCGTGGATCAGTCGCAGCGTTTGCAGCGACTGCCCGCCACGATTGACCAGGTCGCCGCAAAACCACAGCCGGTCGGCGGCGGGATCGAAGCGGATCTTGTCGAGCAGGCGTTGAAGTTCGGGAAGGCAGCCCTGCACATCACCGATTGCGTACGTAGCCATCAGTGCAGGGTACGCGGAATCGACAGAGTGAACGGCGGGATCGCGGCTTCGAATTCGGTGCCGTCGTCGGCCACCATCTGGTAGCTGCCCTGCATGACGCCCACCGAGGTCTCCAGCACCGCGCCCGAGGTGTACTCGTATTCGTCGCCCGGGCGAATCCATGGCTGCTCGCCGACCACGCCTTCGCCGCTGACTTCTTCGATCTTGCCGTTGGCGTCGGTGATGATCCAATGACGCGTCAACAGGCGCGCGGGCATGTCGCCCGCGTTGTGCAGCGTGATCGTGTAGGCGAAAACATAGCGGTTGTCGCCGGGACGGGATTGGTCGGGGACAAAGCGGGGTTCGACCTGCACGTCGATCGTGTAGGAAGATCTTTCATTCATGGCCCGATTGTACGGGTTGTGGAGGCGCATGGGTAAAGCCCGCGGGCGCCACCTGATCTGCGGATGCGGGCCGGCGCCCGCGTTTGCTCAGCCCTGAGGCACGCGGGCGAGACGAACGTAGTCCTGAGGCGACAGCGTTTCGGCGCGGGCTTTGGGGTCGACATCGGCGGCCATGATCGCGCTGCTGTCCATCACGTTCTTGAGCGCATTGCTCAGCGTCTTGCGGCGCTGCGCGAAAGCGGCCTTCACAATGGCGTGAATGCGTTCGGGATCGGCATCGGGCAATTGGTCGGGACCCAGCGGCACCAGTCGCACGACGGCCGAGTCCACCTTCGGCGGCGGCCGGAAGGCGCCGGGCGGCACCACGAACAGCGGCTCGACGCGGCAGACCAGCTGCAGCATCACCGACAGTCGCCCGTAGACCTTGCTGCCGGGCTCCGCCGCCATGCGGTCCACCACTTCCTTCTGCAGCATGAAGTGCATGTCCTGGATGGCCTTGGCGTGTTCCACGCAATGGAACAGGATCGGGCTGGAGATGTAATACGGCAGGTTGCCCGCCACGCGCAGGCGCTCCACGCCGTGGCGATGCGCCAGTGCGGTGAAATCCACTTTCAGTACGTCCGAATGGATGATGCTCAGCTCGCCCACGCTGGCGGCGCGCGCCTGCAGGCCGGGAATCAGATCCGTGTCCAGCTCGATCGCGGTGAGCTTACCCGCGGCGGCGAGCAGCGGCAGCGTCAGTGCCCCTTCGCCCGGGCCGATCTCCACCACGAAATCATCCGCGCGCGGCGAGATCGCGCTGACGATGCGCTCGATATAGCGCTTCTCGTGCAGGAAGTGTTGGCCGAAACTTTTCTTGGGGCGGGCGTTCATGAATGTCCTTGCGCGGTGGCGCGTCGAGCGACCAGCTCGAGCGCCATCGTGGTTGCTGCGATCAGGCTGGCCGGATCCGCGCGACCGGTGCCGGCGAGATCGAGCGCCGTGCCGTGGTCGACGGAGGTGCGGATGAACGGCAGGCCCAGGGTGAGGTTCACCGTGCGGTCGAACGCTTCGCTTTTCAGTACCGGCAACGCCTGGTCGTGGTACATCGCCAGCACCGCGTCGTAGCGTTCGCGCAGCGCCGGCACAAAGGCGGTATCCGCAGGCAATGGACCGAGCAGATGCATGCCCTCGGCGCGCAGCGCATCGAGCGTCGGAATGATGGTGTCCAGTTCTTCGCGACCGAGATGACCGCCTTCGCCTGCATGCGGATTGAGGCCAAGCACCGCGATGCGCGGTTCGGACAGGGCAAACTTTTGTTTCAACTCGCGATGCACGATGCGCAGCACGCGCACCAGCGTGTCGCGCGTGATCGCTGCCGGCACGGCCGCTAGCGGCAGATGCGTGGTGGCCAGCGACACCCGCAGCTCGGGGCTGGCCAGCATCATCACCACGTCGGCCTGCGCGCGCTCGGCAAAAAATTCCGTGTGGCCGCTGAAGGGGATGCCGGCCTCGTTGATCGAGGATTTCTGCAGGGGCGCGGTGACGATGGCGGCGTAACGGCCCTGCATGCATCCATCGGCGGCCTCGGCGAGCGTGGCGAGCACGTGCCTGGCATTGGCCGGATCGGGCGCGCCGGGGGTCTCGGTGGTGCCGAGTGGCATGTGCTTCACGCGCAATTGCCCGGGCGTGCGCTGGGCAATATCGCTGCCGTCGTCGTCGATCAATTCGATGGACTGGCCGCAGCGCTGAGCGGCGCGCTGCAGCAGCGCGCGATCGGTGACCGCAACGAAATTGGCCGCCAGCGGAGTGGCGGCCAATCGGATGATGAGCTCGGGCCCGATCCCCGCTGGCTCACCTGCGGTGATGGCCAGTCGGGGCAGGGTCTGGGTGTTCAATGCGGCCTCAGGACGACTTCTGGCTCGGCTGCTGCTCGTTGGGATCGCGCAGCTCGGGCACCAGGATGTTCACGTAGGCACCGGAACGCATGTCGCGCAGGTAGTCGTCGTAAGCCTGCTCCGCCTTGCGGTTGCCGATGGCCTGGCGGGCCTGGTTGCGCTCCAGTTCGTCCGTGCGGTCGCTCTGGCGGCTGCCCAGGCGCTCCAGGATGTGCCAGCCGGCTTCGCTCTGGAACGGCGGCGCGATCTGGTCGTCCTTCAGCTCACCCAGGTGCTGGGCGATGGTGGAGCCCCAGTCGTTCTGCATGAACCAGCCCATGTCGCCGCCATTGTTGGCGGTGGTGTCGTCCTTGGAGTTCTCCTTCGCCAGCTTGGCGAAGTCCTCATGCTTGTTGACGATGCGGTTGTAAATGTCCTCGGCCTTCTGGCGGGCCTGCTCCGGCGTCAGCAGTTCGCTGGGACGGATGAGGATCTGGC
>Ga0070689_100001362_pt1 | contig 15517 bp, 12 predicted proteins | sample KBSS23HmetaG_FD_64669 | JGI IMG/M metagenome (GOLD analysis project Ga0070689, IMG submission 64669) | Switchgrass rhizosphere microbial communities from Kellogg Biological Station, Michigan, USA - KBS S2-3H metaG | ecosystem: Host-associated > Plants > Roots > Rhizosphere ...
CGCGGTGGATGATGCCGATCGCGTGCGCCTCGGCGAGCGCCTCGCACGCCTGGAGGACGTAGTCGATCGCCTCGTCGGCGGAGAGCGGACCGCGCTCGCGGAGGAGCCCCGCGAGATCGGACCCGCGGAGGTGCTCCATGACGATGTACGGCGCGCCGCCTTCGAGCCGATCGACGACCAGGATCCGCACGACGTGCTCGCTCTGGATCGCGGCCGCGGCGCGCGCCTCGCGGAGGAAGCGCGCGGTCGCCTCGCCGTCGCGCGCGAGGTGCGGGAGGAGCATCTTGACGGCGACGGTGCGACGGAGGTCGCGGTCGTCGGCGGTGAGGACGATCCCCATCCCGCCCGCGCCGATCTCCCCCGTGATGACGTACTTCCCGCCGAGGACGTCGCCCACGCGGAGCGCGCGCTCCACCTCGGACTGCGCCGTTCGCCCCCCCGCGTCCACGCGCGCAGGCTACCACGGGTGCGCGGCCGTTCGCGCTGTGCCCCACGTCGGTGCGCGTGCGATGCTCGCGCGCCATGAGCCCCCCTGGTCTCTCTCGTTACCTCGCCGGCGCGAGCTGCTTCTCGTGCGACCTCGCGCACGACCTCCACAGCCTCCTCGGCGTCTGCACCGCGTGCGGCCTCCCGCTCCGGATCGACTACGACCTCGCGTCGATCCGCGTCTCGCTCCGCGACGTCGCGGCGCGCACGCCGTCGTTGTGGCGCTACCGCGAGGTGCTCCCGCTCGAAGAGGGGTACGAGGTGACGCTCGTCGAGGGGCTCACGCCGCTCCTCCGCGTCGAAGACCGCGTTTGGGTGAAGGACGAGTCGCGGAACCCCACCGGCTCGTTCAAGGCGCGCGGGATGGCGGTCGCGATCTCGATGGCGAAGTTCTTCGGCGCGCGCGCGCTCTCCGCGCCGTCGGCGGGGAACGCCGCGGGGGCGCTCGCCGCGTACGGCGCGCGCGCCGGATTGCCGGTGACCGTCGCGATGCCGAAGGACACACCGAAGCCGTTCTTCGACGAGTGCCGCCTGTACGGGGCCGACGTGAAGGAGGTCGACGGGACGATCGCCGACGCCGGGAAGTACCTCCGCGAGCACGGGCCGAAGGGCGCGTTCGACGTGTCGACGCTGCGCGAGCCGTACCGGATCGAGGGGAAGAAGACGATGGCGTACGAGATCGTCGAGCAGCTCGGCGGCGCGCTCCCCGACGTCATCCTCTATCCGACCGGCGGCGGCACCGGCCTCGTCGGCATGTGGAAGGCGTTCGACGAGATGGAGGCGCTCGGCTGGATCCCGCCGGGGAGGCGGCCGCGCCTCGTGTCGGTGCAGGCCGCCGGGTGCGCGCCGGTCGCGAAAGCCTTCCACGAGGGGGCGGCGCGCACCGAGCCGTGGCCGAACCCGGTGACGCGCGCGTACGGTCTGCGCGTCCCCTCGCCGCTCGGCGGCTTCCTGTGCGTGAAGGCGCTCCACGAGACGCGCGGCACCGCCGTGACGATCGAAGAGGAAGAGACGGAGCGCGCGACGGCGAAGCTCGCGCGGAGCTCCGGGATCGACGTCTGCCCCGAGGGGGGCGCGGCGTGGGCGGCGCTCGCGAAGCTCCGCGCGAGCGGCTTCGTCGGCAAAGGCGACAGCGTCGTCGTCTTCAACACCGGCACCGGGCTCAAATACCGCTGACGCGCGCAACGCATCGGGTTTCGCCCCATCCGGGTCGAGACGGGCACGGCTGCACGATGCCCTGAGAAAAACGCACTCTCGGCGCGGTTGCATGCAACCACGTGGCAGTTGCAAATCTCTCTACGAAAGAGGACGGGGCCTGCAAAACACCGCCTGAACGCTCTGGTATCGCGACTGCATATGACCGTCGTCATGAGCAGTAATCGCCGTAACTCCGGTCGCCGTGCGCGCCCGATCTTCCAACTCACTAACATCATCACGACATCTCTCGCCCTGGCGCTCGCCGCCGGTTGCAGCAGCGCCCCGACGGACGACGGCGCGAGCGCGTCGAGCGCGCTCCTCACGCCGCCGCCCATCGGATGCAAAACGATCCTGCGCCGCACGTTCCTCAGCCAGGACGACGCGTTCGAGGCGCAGCTCCTCGCGAACGGATGCGCGCCGAGCGCCAACTACGTCCAGCTGAACGACGGGACGTGGTTCACGGTCTCGTGCCCCGCGACCCCGGAGACCGACGCGCTGGTCGCCGCCTACGCCAACCTCGCGCCGTACCTCGCGCGCGAGGTGACCTCGCCGGTCGGCGGCGCCTGCCCGATCACCGTCGACCCGGGGCAGGTGCTCGTCTCGTTCGATCCGAACTGCCCCGCCTGCCACATCTGACGGGGCCTCTTCACGCCGCTCGACTCGCGAACCCGTCGCGGCCCCTGTATCGTCGCCAACCATGTCGACGTCGTGGTGGGCATGCGTTCCGCTGGTCGGGTTGATCGCGTGCGCGGGTTCGCCGCCGACGAACGCGCCGTCGCCCGCGCAAGCGGCGACGACGGCCGGCGCGTTCAGCCCCCATCGCGTCGCGAAGCCGACGCCGCCGAACGCGCTCCTCGTCCTCGCGAAGCGCGACGCCACGCTCGCGATCGTCGATCCGACGACGCTCGAGGTGCTCGCGCGTATCCCGGTCGGTAGCGACCCGCACGAGGTGGTCACGTCCGCCGACGGGAAGACGGCCTACGTGACGAACTACGGCGGCGGCACATACCACTCGCTCGCGGTCGTCGATCTCACGCAGCAGATCGCGCTGCCGCCGGTCGACCTCGGCGCGCTGCGCGGACCGCACGGGATCGCCGCCGTCGGCGGGCGAATCTGGTTCACGGCCGAGGCGGCGAAGGCGATCGGGAGCTACGACCCCGCGTCGAAGTCCGTCGATTGGGTGCTCGGTACCGGCCAGAACCACACGCACATGATCTTCGTATTCGAAGACATGAATCGTATCCTCACGACGAACGTCAGCTCGGCGACGGTGAGCCTCCTCGAACGAGGGGCCGCGCGCCGCTCGTCCGCAGCCGATCCGAAGAAGAACGACGGCTCGCCGGGGATCGATTGGGACGAGACGGTGATCCCGGTGGGACAGGGTGCGGAGGGGTTCGACGTGACGCGCGACGGGACCGAAGCGTGGGTAGCGAACGCCGGCGACGGGACGATATCGGTCATCGACATCGGCGCGCGATCGGTCAAAGCCACGGTGCAGGCGAACGTCCGCGGCGCCAACCGGCTCAAGTTCTCGGTCGACGGAAAGCGCGTCTTCGTGTCGACGCTGCGCGGACCCGACGTCGTCGTCTTCGACGCGGCGACGCGCGCCGAGGTCAAACGAATCCCCGTCGGCCACGGCGCGGCCGGGCTCTTGATGGAGCCGAGCGGCGCGCGCGTGTTCGTCGCCTGCTCACCCGACGACTCCGTCGCGGTCATCGACGCGAAGACGATGGAAGTGGTCGGGCGGATCGACGCCGGAAAGAACCCCGACGGCCTCGCCTGGGCGGCGCGCCGCTGAGCGGGCGGCGACGGTCGAGACTCGACCTGTCATCATCGATGGTCACTCCGCTGTCCGACGTGACAGCGCGCCCCGCATGTGACCACGCGCGTGACCAGTGTCGAGTGACCGATTCCGATTTCATTTACATATCGAATTAGCGCAACGGGTGTTTTTGCCAGTCGAGGTGGCGGATCACGGGAATTTGATCGAACCTCGGCAGCATCTGCGGGGAGCGCACGTATGACGGCGGCGTAAAGCGCGGCGCCTTCGAGCGCCTGCGCATTCCCACGCTTCACCTCGTCCAAAGGAGCGCAACGACACATGAACGCATTCCGGCCGTTACTCCCTCCGCTCGTCCTCACGATCATCGGGTGCAGCGCCTCCACGCCGGACTCGGGGGCCAGCGCCGGCGCTGCGTCGCAGCTCTCCGGATCGAGCTCGACGGCGTCGCCGTCGGGCCGGACGATGCTCCCGGACGCGGTGCCGCCGTGGGCGAAGGCGTCGAACCGCGCCGGCACCCCCGCCGACTCGGACCCGGTCAACATCCGCGTCTACCTGTCGTGGTCGGATCCCGCGGGCGCGGCGGCGCTCGCCCAGGCGGTGTCGGATCCGAAGAGCTCGCAGTTTGGCCATTACCTCACGCCGGGGGCGTTCCGCCAGCGCTTCGCGCCGTCCGCCGCCGACGTCAACGCGGTCCAGTCGTGGCTCACGAGCCAGGGCTTCTCGATCGTGCACGTCCCGGCGAATGGCCACTACGTGGCGGCCGAGGCGACGGTCGCCAAGGCGACCGCGGCGTTCGGGGCGACGTTTGCAAACTACACGGTAGCCGGAAAGACCCTCCGCGCGCCGGCGGCCACGCCGTCGATCCCGTCGACGCTCGCGGGGGTCGTGAAGTCGGTGATCGGCCTCGACCACACCGCGGCGCTGGTCCACACGAACGCGATCGTCCACGATCCCGACGCGCCGCCGACGCCGGCGTTCGTCACCGCCCCGCCGTGCTCGACGTATTGGGGAGAGAAGACGGCGACCGGCTTCCCGAACCCGTACGGCGCGGGGGCGCTCCCGTACACGCCGTGCGGCTATACGCCGGCGCAGATCCGCGGCGCGTACGGCGTCCCGAGCGCGTACGACGGCAAGGGGCAGACGGTCGCGATCATCGACGCGTACGCGTCGCCGACGATCCAGCAGGACCTCGACGCGTGGTCGGCGGCGCGCGGCATGCCCTCGACGAAGATCACGCAGGTCGCCGCGCCCGGCACGTACCACGTCCAGGAGGGGCCCGTGGCGGACCCGCAGGGCTGGTACGGCGAGGAGACGCTCGACATCCAGGCGGTCCACGGCATGGCGCCCGCCGCGAACATCGTCTACGTCGCCGCGCCGAACAACTTCCAGGACCTCGACGCGGCGATGAACCACGTCGTGGACCGGGGGCTCGCGCAAATCGTGTCGAACTCGTACGGGTTCTCCGGCGAGCAGGTCGCGCCCGGCTTCGTCAAACCGCTCACCGACACGCTCATCCAGGCCGCCATCCAGGGCATCGGCGTCTACTTCTCCTCGGGCGACGACAGCGACGAGTCGCAGACGCTCGGCTTCGCGAGCGCCGACTGGCCGGCGTCGAGCCCGTGGGTCACGGCGGTGGGCGGGACGAGCCTGGCGGTGGGCGCCGCCAACGACTACCTCTTCGAGACCGGCTGGGGGACGGCGCGCAGCGTCTGGCAGGGCAACGCGTGGTCGCCCGCGCCGCCCGGCCCGTGGACGTCCGGTGCCGGAGGCGGCGTCAGCGTCCTCTTCCCGGTCCCGAGCTATCAGACGGGCGTGACCGACGCGGTCCTCGCGCGCTACGGCCGCTCGGGGCGCGCGGTGCCCGACGTGGGCGCGTTCGCGGATCCGAACACCGGATACATGGTCGGGCAGACGCAGACGTTCCCCGACGGCTCGACGAAATATGCGGAGTACCGGATCGGCGGGACGAGCCTCGCCTGCCCGATCTTCGCGGGTCTCATGGCGCTCGCGGACCAGGCCCACGGCTCGCCGCACGGCTTCGCGAACCCGGCGCTCTACGCCCTCCCCGCGTCGGCGTTCCACGACGTGCAGGCGCCCGCGAGCCCCGTCGCCACGGTCCGCCCCGACTTCAACGACTTCGTGAGCGCGTCGAGCGGCGTCCACTTCACGCTGCGCACGTTCGATCAGACACTGAGCTTGAAGACCGGCCCGGGCTACGACGACGTGACCGGCCGCGGCTCGCCTGCCGCCGGCTTCATCGGCGCGCTGGCGAAATAGCGCCCGGCGCGCCGCGGCGAGGACCGTTCCGCATAGGTCCTCGCCGCGCGCCGCGCCGACTCCGCTCGTCTAGAAATTGAAGATCGATCGCAGGTCGGCGGTCGACCCGGTCGGGCACGTCCCCCCGCCCGGCGGCGTGCCGCCGGCGCACCCCAAGAATGGGAGCCCGAGCTGCGCCTCGGCGGCGCGGAGCGCCGCGAAGAGGTTCATCGTCGCCGTCGACGCGGTCGGCTGAATGTACGGCGACACGAAGATGTTCGGCGTCGCGCCGCTGCTGAACGTCCCCTGCTCGTCCCAGAGGACGTAGACGGCGACCTCGCCGCGCAGGTAGGCGGGCGAGCTCAGAACGAATGGCAGATACGTGTGCAGCCAGTTGTCGCCCTGCGCCACCGTGCCGTCGTGCATGTCGTTGGTCAAATTGGGCGTGACCCACGCATACGCCGGGAGGGTGTCGTTCGCGAGGTCGTTGGTGAAGGCGTTCGAGCCCGGCGCCGAGCAGGTGGAGTTCACCGTGGTGGGGCACGTGACCGCCGCGAGCCCGACGTCGTTCGCCGGACAGCTCGTGGCGAGGTGCGTGTAGTACGGGGGCGGGTTGTGCTTGGGCGCGTACTGCCCGCTCGTCGTGCCGCCGCACGCGCTCGGCATGCTCTCGATATACCCCTTGTACGAGGCGGCCTGCTCCATGATCGAGACGGTCGTGAGCTGGTGGAAGCTCGGGTCGTTGTCGTCGGTGATGCAGCCCGTGCCGCTCGTCCCGAGGCCGGTGTTGCAGTTCGAGCCCGACGTGACCGCCATGTAGTGCGACAGCGAGTTGATGTCGGTCGAGAAGACGTTGTCGTTGAAGTGCTTCGAGAAGCCGCACTGATCTTTGATCGAGTTCATGTACGGCGCGTTCGCATTCCCCATGACGCTCGAGAAGTTCTTGTTCTCGAACATGAAGACGATGACGTGCTTGAACGTCGCCGGTCGCGTGATCGGCGAGCCGGTGGCGTTGCAGATCGTCCCCGCGGGGAAGGCCGCGGTGATCCCGCCGCCTTTCAGCTCGTCGGCGACGGCGTGACCGCTGTCGTCCGACGGGCCGGAGCAGGCGGCGGCGAGGGACGTGGCGAGGGAGAGAGCAGCGAAGGGAATGAAGTGGGTGTGGAGGCGCATACCCTGGTCGATCGCAACAGGCGGGCCGCGGCGCGCGCCCGGTCGCGCGCGCGATCGGCGAGGCGCTCGCACCGTCGTTTTTGTCGACGCCGATCGCCCGAGCCTCCGGTCATCCGCGTGTCCACCGCCCGCAGCGCAAGAGAGTCATCATGGTGCGATGGACCTGGTCTCCCGCGTTGTCGCCACCAGCCCCATCCGCTGGCGCGCGGCGTTCGCCTGGGCGAGCGACACGTCGTAAATCCGGATCGACGTGCCGATCCGCTCCGTCGGCTCCCACGACTGGAAATAGGAATATGTCCCCTCCGGCAGGAGGACGGGGTCGCTGCTCCCGTCGATCGCCTGGAACCGCATCCCGCGGACGAAGTTGACGCTCACGGCGTATCGACCCGGCGCCGGCTCGCGCGGGGGGAGGGTGTATTCGAGGCCGACGGTGTGGGGGTCGATCCCGCCGAAATAGGCGATCTTCAAATCGGCGCCGGGATGCTCTTTGGCCCAGCGGGCGAGCCGATACAGGTCCTGCCCCCAATCGACGTTGCTGTCGACGAGGTACGCGTCGCCGCCGAACGGGCCGCCGGCGAGCTCGTGGAAATACGAGAGCTGGGTGCGGCGCGACGGCGAGGACGCTCGCGGCGGCGGCGGCGAAGAGCACCGCGACGGCGGCGGATCGCGCGCTCTTCTCGCGGAGCACCGGCCCGAACGAGCCGAGGCCAATCGCGATGAACGGGAGCACCGGGAGAACGTAGCGGAGGTGGTGGCTGAATCCGGTCTGCGAGCTGATGAAGACGAAGAACGCCAAAGGGGTCGCGGCCAGGGTGAGGGCGCGTGACGAGATGGCCAAACGCGCGCCGTCGCGCACCCAGCCCCACGCGCGGCGCGCCGCTCGCCCGATCGCCCAGAGCGCGAGCAAAAGGACGCCGAGCGGCGTTTTGAGGGCGAGCGCGCAGAGGTAGTAATACCAAAACCCGTGCCCGTACCACCGCCCGTGCCAATACGACCGGAGCGATCCTTCGAAGTCGCGCCGCTGCAAATCGATCCCGATGACGTAGTCGCGCGGGAGCGGTACGGGGATGCGCCCGAGCCACGTCCCGGCGAATCGATTGCCGGCGACCGCCGGCGCCGGCGACGCGGGGGCGCCGCTGAACGTGCGGCTCACGAACGCAATGCGGTCGAGTCGCTCGCCGGTCCCGCGAAAGAGATATCCGGCGTTCAACACGAGGACGCTGATCGCGATCGCCGCGGCGCCGTGGGCGATCCGCGTCCGCCACGGCACGCGGGAGTGGATGGCGTCGACCGCGCCGAGCGCGATCCACACGGGATAAAGGACCAGGAGCGACAATTTGGTGAGCTCTGCGACGCCCAGGACGGCGCCGCACACGAGCGCGCGCCGGAGCGCCGGCGCGTCGAAATATCGAAGGAGCGCCCAGGCGGCGGCGAGCATCGCGGCGGTCGCCGGCATGTCCGACGTGAGCACCGCGGCGTGCGCGAGCAGGTTCGGATCGAGCGCGTACGCCGCGGCGGCGAAGATGCCGCCGGCCACGCCGAACGAGCGGCGCGCGATGGCGAACACCAGCGAGAGCGCGAGCGCCGACCACGCGATGTTCGCGAGGCGCGCGACGAGCACGATCCTTCGATACGCGTCGGGGCGGAGATCGCTCGCGAGCTCGGCGCCGTACACCCCCTCCGGGCGGACTGCATCGACGTGACCTCCGACGCGTTGAGCGCCGCCGGCGCCGGGCGTCTCATCGAAATCGGAGACGAAACGGAAAAGGGCCGGGCGCCACGCCCGAGCAATCGGCGCGCCGGCTCCGGTCATCCGCGTGTCCACCGCGGGACAGCGATCGGCAAGGCGCGTTTCCGGTCACGCGCGCTGCCACTCGCGTTACGGAAATCATCGAAACGAGATCGCAAGTCAGTAGTCAGATCATGCGAGCTCGGCGATTCTCTTGGATTGGATTTCTTCGGAGGTGCTCCATGTCGAAGCCTCGGTCTTGGTTCCTTTTTGGGTCGGCCTCGGCGCTCTTGCTCGGCGTCTCGCTCGCGGCCGGCTGCGGAAGCAGCGGGAGCGTGCCGGCCAGCGGTGGGGCGTGCACGGGGGACTGCACGTGCACGGGGAGCACTTGCACGTGCCGCGCGGGGGGAACGTGCACGTTCGGTGGGGCCGGCGCGACCGGCGACGCGGGGGGCGACGGCTCGTCCGCGAGCACGGCGCCGCCCAACGACGCGACCTTCAACTGCGGCTCGAAGAACAATTGCAACGCGACGTGCGGGACCGGATGCACGACCACGTGCGACGGCCAGTCCACCTGCAACGGCACGTGTACGTCGAACTGCACGTCATCGTGCGCGGGCACGAGCAGCTGCACCCTCTCCACGGGGACGAACAGCGCCGTGACGTGCGCCGGCGGCAGCACGTGCAACGTCGAGGTCGACGTCGGCTCGACGGTGTCGTGCACCGGCAACAGCACCTGCACCATCGGCTGCCCCAAGGGCGGGTGCACCGCCGATTGCGGCGGCAGCTCCGGGTGCACCGTGACCTGCGGCGGCACGGAGGCGTGCACGGTCCGGTGCAACGGCGGCAAGAGCGTGTCCTGCGCGGCGGGCTCGACCTGCGAGAAGCCGTGCGGAGAAGGGACCGACGCCGACGCGGGCCACTCGAAACCCTGACGCTTCCGCGGCGCGTCGCACACGGCGGACCCTCCGCGCCGCCTCACCGGTCCGAACGCGCCACGCCCCTTCTTTCGCTTGCGCGTCCTCGCGCCGGACACTACCGAAAAGCGCCTTCGTGGCATTCGCCACGAGTCATGGAGACTCACCATGAGCTCGATTCGCGCCGGTAGTACGTTCCGACGTCATTTGGCTTTTTGGGGCCTGTCGCTCCTCGCGCTCGGCGCGTGCGCCAGCGCGTGCTCCGGCGACGACACGTCGACACCCGGGACGGGCGACGCGGCGGCGGACGGCGCGGGCGAGGGCGCCGACACGGGCGGGTTCGGCGACGCCGCAAGCGACGGGGATCGAGGCGACGCGGGCTCGGGCGACGCGAGCGGCGACGGCGGCGAGCTCGAGAAGCCGCCGTTCATCACGTACGAGAAGACGACGTCGTACGACGGCGCGACCGACGATCTCCTCACCGCGGGGATCGGCAAGAGCGGCCTCCAATCGGCCGTCGCCCCGGCGACGTCGACGCCGCCGACCGCGAGCGAGCTCCGCCGGCTGGCGATCTATTCCAATTACCGCGCGCTCGTCGACGCCACGCCGGAAGGGGGATTCGGCACGCTGTACGGCCCGAACGTCGACAAGGACGGCAACGTCACGGCGAACGAGGGGAAGATCGCCGGCGACGAGACGATCGCGTACCTCGACGACGGGACCGGCGCGATCAACGTGACGGTGGTCGTCCAGGTCCCCTCGACGTTCGACCAGGCGAACCCGTGCCTCGTCCTCGCGACGTCGTCCGGATCGCGCGGCGTGTACGGCGCGATCGCCACCGCCGGCGAGTGGGGGCTCAAGCACGGGTGCGCCGTCGCGTACCACGACAAGGGGACGGGGAACGGCGCGCACGACCTTCACGGCGACGTCGTCGTCGGGATCGACGGCGTGAGGAGCCCGGCGGCGGCGGCCGGCGCGATGGCGAGCTTCGTCGCGAAGCTGACGGCGGCGGAGCGCGCGGCGTACGACACCGCCACACCGAACCGGTTCGCGTTCAAGCACGCGCACTCGGAGCGGAACCCGGACAAGGACTGGGGGACGTTCAGCCTGCGCGCGCTGACGTACGCGTTCTACGTGCTGAACAAGCAGTTCGGGACACCGGCGGCGCCCGCGCCGATCACGAAGGAGCGCACGACGGTCATCGCGTCGAGCGTGTCGAACGGCGCGGGGGCGGCGCTCCTCGCCGCGGAGCAAGACCAGGACGGGCTCATCGACGGCGTCGCGGTGTCGGAGCCGCAGATCGTCCCGCCCGCGACGACCCCCGCCTTCGCGATCCAGCGCGGCGCCGCCGCGCCGTTCACCGCGCACAGCAAGAACCTCGAGGACTACCTCACGTACGCGAGCCTCTACGAACCGTGCGCGATCCTCGATGCGTCGCTCGCAGCCTCGCCCGGTCTCACGCTCGTCGACCCGACCACGGCGGCGAACCGCTGCGCGTCGCTCGCGGCGAAGGGGCTCGTGGCCGGCGCGGACACCGCGAGCCAGGCGGCAGACGCGCTCGCAAAGCTCCACGCGTACGGGTACGAGGCCGACAGCGATCTCCTCCACGCGTCGCACTTCGCCGTCGTGAACCCGCCGACCGCGCTCAACTACGTCCTCGCGCACGGGCGCTTCAGCGTCAAAGACCGGGTCTGCGGGTACAGCTACGGGGCGACGAACACCGCCGCCGACGCGGGCGTGCCGATCGGCGCGCCGATCGCGCTCGCCGCGGCGCGCGGCGATCTCCTCTTCGGCCTCGGGAACGGCATCCCGCCGACCGGCGGCGTGAACATCGTCAACGACCTCTCGCTCGGCGCCGATGGCGGCGCCGACCCGCGCCTCGATGGGATCTCGATCTCGCCGTCGACCGGCGTGAAGGACTTCAATCTCGACGGCGCGCTTTGCCTGCGGAGCCTCGTCACCGGCGCCGACCCGGTCACCGGTGCGGCGCTCACCGGCGAGCGTCTGGCGCAGGCGACGCGCGTCCAGAACGGGATGAAAGAGGTGCTCGCGAGCGCGAACCTGCGCGGAAAGCCGGCGATCGTCGTGACGGGGCGCTCCGACACGCTGGTCGCGATCAACCACGCGTCGCGCGCGTACTTCGGCGCAAACCACGTGATCGAGGGGGCGAGCAGCGGCCTCTCGTACGTCGAGGTGACGAACGCGCAGCACCTCGACACGCTCATCGCGTCGGTCGCGGGGTACGGCGCGCGCTTCGTCCCGCTGCACGTCTACTTCACGCGCGCGATGGACCTGATGTACGCGCACCTCCGGACGGGCGCCGCCATCCCGAAGAGCCAGGTCGTACGGACGAAGCCGCGGGGCCTCGCCGACGGCGGGCCCGCGGCGGCGCCGATCGACGCGACGAACGTCCCGCCGATCGCGTCGACGCCCGCGGCGGGCGACGCGATCACGTTCCAGGGGGGCGCGGTCGTCGTCCCGGACTGAGTCCGGAAGGGACCACGAGCGCACAGCGCGGAGTTGAAACTGCGGGCGACGCCGCGTATTCACGCACGTCGAGGTACGCCCATGCGCTCCGCCATTCGACACGCGATCCTCCCCCTTCTCCTCGCCACCGCCGCGTGCGGCGCCGCAGCCCCCACGGCGGTCGCGCAGCCGCGGCGCGACGCCCCCGCGACCGCCGACGACGCGCCGCTCATTCAGAACGAGCTGAAGGGCCTGGATGAGCTCGCCCGCGCGATCCGCACGTACTACACGAAGTACGAATACGACATCCGGATGCGCGACGGCGTCCACCTCCACACCGACGCGTACGTGCCGAGAGATCGCTCACGCACGTACCCGGTGATGATGTTGCGGACGCCGTACGGGATCTCGCCGTACGGCGTCGACAACTACCCCGACCCGAAAGACGAGCGGGGGATGACCCGTTTCGCGCCGTCGGCCGCCATGGTCCGCGAGGGATACGTCTTCGTCCACCAGGACGTCCGCGGCCGGATGATGTCCGAGGGCTCGTTCGTCGACGTGCGCCCCGCCGCGACCAAGGGGGGGATCGACGAGGCGACCGACGCGTGGGACACGATCGACTTCCTCGTGAAGAACGTCCCGGCGAACAACGGGAAGGTCGGCGTGTGGGGGGTCTCGTACCCCGGCTTTTACGCGGCGCAGGCGGCGGTCGACGCGCACCCGGCGCTCAAGGCGGTGTCGCCGCAGGCGCCGGTGACGGAGTGGTTCGTCGGCGACGACTTCCACCACAACGGCGCGTTCTTCCTCGCCGACGCATTCCACTTCTATTCGGGTTTCGGCAAGGCGCGACCCGTGCCGGTGAAGAAGGCCGGAACGGCGTTCGACTTCGACGGGATCGACGCGTACGACTTCCTCCTCGGTGTCGGCCCGATATCGAATCTGAATACGCGGTATCTCAAGGGCGAGATCCCGTTCTGGAACGATCTCATGGCGCACGGGTCGCGCGACGACTTCTGGAAGGCGCGCGATCCGCGGCCGCGGTACAAGAGCGCGAAGCCGGCGGTGATGACCGTCGGCGGGTGGTTCGACGCCGAGGACCTGTGGGGCACGCTCGCCACGTACCACGCGTGGGAGAGCCAGAGCCGCGGCTCCGAGGTGTCGCTCGTCATGGGCCCGTGGCGGCACGGCGGCTGGGCGCGCACCGAGGGCGACCACCTCGGCGACGTGTCGTTCGATGCGAAGACGTCGCAGTTCTACCACGAGAAGATCGAGCTCCCGTTCTTCCAGCACCACCTCAAAGGAAAGCCGGCGCCGCCCGCCACCGAGGCGTGGGTCTTCGAAACCGGGACGAACGTGTGGCAACGCTACGCCGCGTGGCCGCCGCCCGGTTTGCGCTCGGAGACGCTGTCGTTCCGCGCGCACGGAAAGCTCGGCGCGTCCGCGCCGTCGGCGCCGGAGGGGGACGATGGCTTCGATGCGTGGCTGAGCGATCCCGCGAAGCCGGTGCCGTATCGCTCGAAGCCGGCGGGCGAGACCGGCGGCGACTACATGATCGACGATCAGCGCTTCGCGGCGCGCCGCCCCGACGTCGTCGTCTACGCCACGGGCGAGCTCGCGTCCGACGTCACGCTCGTGGGGCCGATCCAGGCGAGCCTCTGGGTGTCGACGACCGGCACCGACGCCGACTTCGTGGTGAAGCTCGTCGACGTGTACCCGAACGGCGTCGCCGACCCCGATCCGAACCCGGCGGGCTTGCACATGGCCGGCTACCAGCAGCTCGTGCGCGGCGAGGTGATGCGCGGCAAGTTCCGAAACAGCTTCGAGCGCCCCGAGCCGTTCAAGCCGGGCGAGCCGGCGCTCGTCCGCTTCGCGCTCCCCGACGTGAACCACACGTTCCGCGCCGGTCACAAGATCATGGTGCAGGTCCAGAGCACCTGGTTCCCGCTGGTCGATCGCAACCCGCAGACGTTCACGGATATCTACCGCGCCGGCGAATCCGACTTCCACGTCGCGACCCACCGCATCTACCGCACGAAGGACCGCCCCTCCGCCATCACCGTGACGATCGCGAAGGGCGCGCTCCCGCCCGGGCCTTGACGCGTCCAAGAGGAGTCGCCATGTCCACTGCGTCGCGCACGAATCGTCAATGGATCTACCGCCGGCGCCCGGTGGGGCCGATCGAGCCCGACACGTACGAGCTCGTCACGACCGAGCTCGCGACCGACGTCGGTCGCGGCGAGGTGCTGGTCGCGGCGCGCTACTTCAGCGTCGATCCGTACATGCGGATCCAGCAGGCGGCGCGCAACACGTGGGAGGCGCCGCACCCGCTCGGCGCGGTCCAGGGGGGCGCGGTGGTGTCGCGCGTGATCGCGAAAGGCGACGACGTCCTTGGGATCGCGGAGGGCGATTGGGTCCTCGCGTACACGGGGTGGCAGGAGCTCGCGCGGTGCCACGTCTCGCAGGTGACGCGCCTCGATCCCGACGCGGCGCCGGTGTCGACGGCGCTCGGCGCGCTCGGCATGCCCGGACGGACCGCGTGGTTCGGGCTGATGGAAGCGGGGCGCCCGCGCCCCGGCGAGACGCTCGTCGTCTCGGGCGCGGCCGGGGCAGTCGGCTCGCTGGTCGTGCAGTTCGGGAAGCGCGCCGGGTGCCGCGTCCTCGCGATCGCCGGCGGCCCGGACAAGTGCCGCTTCGTGCAGGGCGAGCTCGGCGCCGACGTGGCGATCGACTACCGCCCGCTCGCCGGCGACGCCGCGCGGATCGCCGCCGAGCTCGCGCGGCACACCTCCGGCATCGACGTCTACTTCGACAACGTCGGCGGCCCGATCACCGACGCCGTGATGACGCACCTCGCTCGGCGCGCGCGCGTCGTCATCTGCGGCCAGGTGAGCCAATACGACGGCGGCCTCGACGCCCCCGCGCTCGGCCCGCGTTTCCTCCAGCACCTCCTCTTCCAGCGCGCGACCATAAAGGGCGTCCTCGCGCGCGACTTCACGCACCGGATGGACGAGTACGTCCGCCTCGCCGCGCCGTGGGTGAAGGACGGGACCCTCGTCGCCAAAGAGACCGTCGTCGACGGCTTCGAAAAGCTCCCGTCCGCGCTGGCCGAAATGCTCAAAGGCAAGAACGTCGGAAAGATGATCGTGCGAATCCCGTAATCCAGTCTCCCCCAGCCGCGCGGAGCGCGGCTATGGGGGAGACCGCAGGCGCGCAGCCGCCGAAGGCGGCGAGCACCTGCGAGTGGGGGCACCCCTAAAATTCAACCGGCTACTTCTGCACGGTGTAGCGATCGATCCAGCCGAGCACCTCCTGGTGCCACCGCTTCGAGTTGGCGGGCTTCAGGACCCAGTGGTTCTCGTCGGGGAAGTGGACGAAGCGCGACGGGACGCCTTTGCGCTGGAGCGCGGTGAACGTGGCCATCCCCTGCGTGTCGACGACGCGGAAGTCCTTCGCGCCGTGGATGACGAGCTCGGGCGTCTTCCAGTTCTTCACGAGGTTGAGCGGGTTGTG
>Ga0070689_100001363_pt1 | contig 15516 bp, 12 predicted proteins | sample KBSS23HmetaG_FD_64669 | JGI IMG/M metagenome (GOLD analysis project Ga0070689, IMG submission 64669) | Switchgrass rhizosphere microbial communities from Kellogg Biological Station, Michigan, USA - KBS S2-3H metaG | ecosystem: Host-associated > Plants > Roots > Rhizosphere ...
CCATTGGCCAACAGAGCTACGAAAGGTAGTTTCGATGCCGCAGCAAGATGCAACGTGGACGTGTCCGAAGTCAACATTCCAGCAGCCCTATCGTACAGGCCAAGCAAGTCGTAAATGCGCGGTGCCCGAATATGGCCAAGGTCCACGTTCTCGAACCTCCCACTGAGCCTTGTCATTATGCCCCTCAGTTTGGAGTGGTATTCGCCAGGGGCAGGATTCGTGGTGCCACCGATGTTCCATAGCAGTTTCGGCTTGTTCGTCTTGAAAGTCTGTCTGCGAAGCTGTTCCTCCCGTGCTTCGCTTCTTCTGTCGAACACAAGCGGCCACTCCATCATTTGCTCACGGGTGAACCCAGCGTGTTCCCATTGCGAAGTCTGGTAGCTGTCCCAATCCTTAGCAGCCATCGTCCACGTCTTGCCTTGATACTTGATGGTCTTGGTTTCAAACCACGGCTCCGGAATCATCGGAGGCGGACGATGCCTTGGGTCGTCCCACCACTTGGGTACAACGCATCCTTGATATTCTCGAATGCCAGTCTGAATCGCCTGTAAAACACCCGTATATGCATTGACGTTCAAAACATGTGGGGTGGTGTACGAAACACCATCAAAAATCGAAGCGAACTCACGAGCCACAATGACCACTGGCTTCAATCCAGTTTGGTCATGAAGAGCTTTCAGCCCTGGGAAAAGTATCATTAAATCTCCGTAGCGCCCCAAGCAAACCATACAGGGAATCTTGGGTTTCTTAGATAACATCCAGCAACGGCTATGCTCTACACATGACTCCATGATTTACGGTGAATTATAGCCAGAATTGCTGCCTTTGAAACCCCGAACTTGCGCCCCATTACTGTCGCTCCGCACTGCCTGCTTCTTAAGACGCAATGTTCCCTGATGTAATGGACATCGCTTTCTGTAAGTTTTGATTTGCTTGCCCTTTCGCCTCTAGCCTTATTCCCATTGGAATCAGAGCCAGCCTTAAACCGGCCCTTCTGGATACAGTCTTGTGTATTGTCTTTATTGGTTCCACAGAACAAATGCATCGGATTACAGCATGGCGGATTGTCGCATTTGTGACAGACCAGCATCCCATCTGGAATCTCTCCAAAAGTCAGAATCCAAGCTATCCTATGTGCCTTCTGCTCTAGTTTTCCTACCCTCTGCCAGCCCAGCGCTCCGTATCCGTCCCAATCTTTGGCGCGTTGCCATTCCCAACATCCTGAATCGGTAATTTTCAAGTGTGGCCATAGTTTTTCCTCAATCGGTTTGCGGCGCTGCTTGTGTGTATTTTTTGCAGAACAGGAGTTCGAGCAAAACTTGCGAGACTTACGTTTAGGCACGTATTCTTTTTTGCACCACGGACAGACGTGGACGCCCTCCCTTTTTCCCGTTTCGCCTTGCGGCTGCTGCTTTTGCTGGGGATTTTGAGCGTCCGCCGATTCGGGCAAATTTGGTTGCGTAAGATTCTCTAGGCATAATGTGTTCACGTTGGCCTGAGTATCCCAACGGGATGGCTTTTCGTCAACGACTTTCAGTCGCAATCCGATTCCGATTGAAGTCGTTTGGATTTTGGAACCCTTCCGGTTTCTTTGAAAATCCAGCAGTTTTCATCGAGTTCTTGCCATACCGATTCGTCGGTATTCTGGGCAATGTGCTCAATTTTGGCAAATGTTTTCAAAGGCAACCAGCAGTCACAGGCTTGGCATGTCTTCAAGGCGTAATCCTTTGAAGTCTCCAATTTCATGTGCTTTTTCGCTGAAATCAGGCTTCTGAGTTCGTGTGCGGCGAGCGCCTCCAGCTTTTGCCACATGTTCCCGTCTTGGTTTTGCGGACAAACAGCGCAGATTTCAGCCCTTTTCTCCGCCAACTGGCGGGGCACTGGGTTTAATCCGTCACCTAGCCATTGCGTGAGCAGTTTAATTCCTGATGCGGTCTTTCCGAGATGCCCCGCAACACCCGCCGCGCCTTTGGCGTGTTGCGGCTCCAATTTTGGGCCGGGTGGAGGCGGTATGCCGAGTCTCACTCGGTTGTATTGGATAATCTCCTCCTTAATGTCGCTGAACGCAGTCGGCAAATTGAACTGCGGATTCTGCATACGATGCTTTTGCAGCAGTTCGGCAGCTTGGTCCAACGTGACAGAAATTGAACTTGGCTTCGTGGTACGGTCCAGCTTCCACTTGGTCTGGGGCTGCGTCCACTGCCACCCACCGTTCGGGGTTCTGGTGTCGTTCATGCGCTAGCGTACTGTGGTCCACTGACAAGTACTCCTGCTGGCAATTCCGTGTTGCAATCGAAGCACAGCAGCGTCCCCTTGCCGTCCGGCAATCGCTCGGCCAACCATTTGTTTCGTCTCCGATTCTCGACGGCAATACTTGGATCACCTGGACAGATAAGGTCCACGCTGTTGTGAATCAGTTTCCACCGCTCGCCGGTTTCTAGGGTTAGCACCATTCGTGGCTGAAGTTCTCTGGTGTTCATGCGTAGCGCAACTGCGTTTTACGGAGTTCCTTCATATACCGCTTCAGTTCATCTTCAAGCCAATTCTCATCGTCGCCCTGATGCGGCTCAGTGTTCGACGTGTTACGAATCTCGAATCCCTTGCGCCGTGCGCCCTCTCCGCAAATGGCAAGCCAATCAAACAAGTCAGGCGACTGCCCTGTTCGCAGCTTCATGTCTTCTTTGGTTTCCACCTCGATTCTGTCGCCCTTCACCTTGCGCCATTCACGTCGCCAGCCTTCCTCTGCCACGTCCATTGGTAATCGCCGCATCTGGCCAGCAGCGATGATGTAAAACAGGCTGAACCAGAGTTCCGTCACAAACTTGCTGTAGTGTTCATCGCATCGCTTCAGCCTGCGTGTCTTGGTGTCGCCATCCCAAATGAACTCATCCATTGATACTGGCCTGTCTGTTGGCTTCCCGCCGAACTCCACGGAATTTACGTCAGGGGACCAGATTCGCCCCAAATACACAGCTAAAGTGCCACGACCATCGAAGTAGAAGTTGCTGGCTTGGATGTTGAACGATTCAGCGTAATCCTTGCACCACTGGGCTATTTGTTCTTCTGGCAATCCCTTCTTGCTGACGGCCACGGGCACAATGACAGGCGGGTTGCAGGCCAGCGTCAGGTTGCCGTCCACGTCTTTGCCGAACTCGATATGGCCCGCTACGCATCTGTCACCGCCCACACCACCGTACGCAGCATCGCAACCCATGATTCGGATGGTTGGTTCCGTGCCCCAGATTACGTCATCAAAAGCATGACGTTCATCACAGAGTTGACGGCTGATGACGCGACGAGCCATCGCGCCGGGACGCGGTTTGCCAGTGCATTGCGAATGATACTGCCATGAATCCTTTCCGTGGGTTCTCTCAACAGCCTTAATCTTCTTACGCCCAATGAGGTACTTGAACTTGGTAGGCGAACCTTCGGGCAAGTCCATGTTTGGCGAATCCCTGCCGTCCAGTGCCACTACAGCAGCATCGTAAAACTTGCTCCTCCATGTCTGGGTTTTCTCGTTGTCCTTCCACGTGTTCCAACCGTCAACAGGTTCAGCGGCAATGCACAGACAATCCTCAAGGTCCATCGGGTTGCCCGCCATGATGCCCTTGAAATACTGCTTCCCGTACCAGTTGGAGTAGGCGTCAAGAAAGCTTCGCTGCATGGCTTGCGTCTCATCACCGAAATGTCCAATGCGTGCGTTCTTGGTTCCGCCCTTGATCCCGAGATAGGCTCCAAGCGACACGAACTTTCCGCCTACTTTGCACGGAATGAAAATGATTCCTTTGGTTAGAAGCCGTGCAACCTTGTTCTTGTCGTCAATGGATTCCGTGGTGATGCACGCCATCGACTCCAAAACACTGCCAGGAAGCGATGGATGACGGGCACGGGCGGAATTGAACAGCTGCTTGATGGCACCCCAATTCCTGAGTTCCGCCCCGCGTCGCTCCGTGCTGGACACCATCCACAGCGTCTTGTCTGGAAAAGCCCACCAATCCGTCAGCACAAATTTGCTTATGGAGAAAGTCTTTCCTGTGTCTGAAGCCCCTAGAATAACCGAAACGTCGTTGTTTACTATGTTGCCCAGCAACAACTCAGTCCACTTGTGCTCATCGTCATCCGGCCAAAGTAGTCTTTGGGCATTACGGTAGTGCTCATACAGGCCGCGTCCCATCGTCTTGGTTTCCCCATTCCACTCCATAGACCACTGTCCACCATGCTGGATGCAGGCGAATTCTATGTCCAAGTCAGTGAACTCAGCGGGGAAATTGGCTCCGTATTTTACTTTAGGCTCCGAAGGCAGCTTTGGCATTTAAGTTGACGATAATCTAAGACGGCTACATCGTTCAAGTCATGGCTTCGCGCATTCTATATTCTGAAAGGAAACGGCACTGGAGGCATTCTCTTCCAAGCCCGTTCACTCCCAAATGCGCCTGCATTTATGGAATAGTCAACAGGGACAATCTTAAACTGTACGTTGGAAGTGGAGTTAGGCCGTCCCACAGATGGTCAGAGCACAGAAGCTCACTTGAGCTTGCAAAGCATCAGAACAGGTATTTGCAAAGGGCGTTCAAGAAGAATCCAGACGCCTTTTACATTGAGGTTTTCGAGGAGCTTCCGAACTGCACAAAGGAACAACTAATTGCTCGGGAGCAATTCTGGATGGACTTCTACAAGTCTTACCTTCCTGAGAATGGGTACAACATCTGTCCAAAGGCCGATTCATGCCAAGGCATCAAGCGGGATTTGGAACTAAACCAAAGAATATCCAACACGCTAAAAGGAAGGAAGATGTCTCCAGAAAGATTGGAGATTCACAGGCGGGCAATGATTGGCAAAAAGGGAAGAAAATTTACCGAGGCACAGAAAACTGAACAAAGCAGAAAGTTCACTGGACGGAAAATGCCAGAAGGATGGGCAAAGCGAATATCTGAAATGCACAAAAAGAATCCACCCGTAGCTTGCCCAGTGCTTCAATTTGCAAAAGACGGAACATTCATAAATAGGTTTTCACGAATAAGGGAAGCCGAAGCTCAATTTGGGAAACGATCCAATATCAGTTCTGCCTGTAATGGTAAGCGTAATTTTGCTTTCGGATTTGTATGGAAGTACGAACTTGGCCACGGAAAGGTAGCGCCGAATCATGCCTAATGGAGACGTAAGGCTGGTGGACGGAAGCTTATCGTTTGAATCTGGAGTGGATTCAGGCCGCATACCCACCATCGCTGGCCCAGAGTTCCCTAACGGTCTTAAACGCAACCAGCTTGCATGGCTTACCAATGGAACTGTTAGAGGCGGTGGAATAAATCAAAGGCTTGGCTGGAAACCATCTGTTCAGGACCAAGATTGGTCTGGCTTGTATCAAGGAGGATGGCTGTATGAACCTGGCGCTGAATTCCCCTACCTGATTCTGGACATCGGTGGCAGGACATATCGGGTCAATGTCGGAACAGACAATTCCGTGGTAGATGTTACGGCTGGCAGCGGACCTAACCCGGCCACAGAAGACCAGCATTGGATGCGGCAGGGCGAAGAATTCTTGCTTATCCAAGATGGTGTGTCTGAGCCCTTGGTGTGGGATGGAGCGACATTGCAGCGTATTTCGGCTGTAGGCAAGTCAGTGCAAAAGCTGCCCACAGGCAGGGCAATGGACTATTTTATGGGGCGTTTCTGGGTTGCTGGCCCAAGCGGTTCAGCCTACGGAGCCGCGAGCGCAGGCAGAGCCTATTTGGCTGGCGACATTGTTGGGACTCCAGGTGCTACAAGTTCAGGCACAGCGCCCTACTTGTATCGTGACTCCATTTTGAACATTACCGAGAACGCCTACTTGATTGGTGGCGGTCTATTCATCGTGCCTACCAGTGCTGGAAACATTCGCGCATTGGACCACACGGCGAATCTGGATACAGCACTTGGCGAGGGCATCTTGTTACCGATGACCCGAAAGAGCATCTACAGCACGAACGTAGTGCCAGACAGGGCGGCATGGCAGACCCTAAAAGACCCGCTGCAACGAGTCTCCCAAATCAATTTCGGCACTACCAGTGACAGGAGCATAGTTTCCATAAACGGCGACTTGTACATGCAATCTGCGCCCAATGGAGACATTCGCAGTCATCTCATGGCCCTGCGCTACTTTCAGCAGCCCGGCAATGTGCCCATCAGCCGAAATGAGAACAGAGTGCTGCGATTCAATGACCGCTCCCTACTGCGCTTCGGCAGCGGCATGGAGTTCGACAATCGACTTTGGCAAACTGTGCTGCCGTTCCAGACAGATGTAGGTGTGGCCCATCAAGGCATCATGCCATTGGATTTCGACGTGATTTCGTCCTTTGAGGAGAAGCTGCCGCCAGCATGGGAAGGCATGTATGAAGGGTTGGACTTCATGCAGTTGTTCTCGGGCGACTTCGGCGGACGGCAGCGGGCATTTGCCGTTATTCGTTCAAGGCTGTCTGGGCAGATTGAAGTGTGGGAGATGACTACCACAGACAGGTTCGATTCACAGGTGGGCTTGGATGGAAACAGAGTAACTTGGTATCTGGAGACAGCAGCTTACACATTCGGAAACCCATTTGCCTTGAAAGAACTGGAGTCACTTGAGCTTTGGGTGGACAAGCTGTTAGGCACCGTTGAATTTGAGGTGTACTACAGGCCGGATTCGTGGCCGTGCTGGATTAAGTGGCGGGCATGGAAGGAATGCACAACCAAGTCCTGCGCTGAAGACGAGGAAGCCATTTCGTGTTATCCAGTGGAGTTCGACTGCGAATCATTCAGGGCCACGATGGTTTTGCCAAAGCCGCCAGCAGAGTGCATTAATACTGGTGAACAAACGTCGCGCCCATCCAACATAGGCTATCAGTTCCAAGTGCGAATCATCATCAAGGGCTGGTGCAGGATTCGTGGCATCCTGCTTTACGCATTGCCTCGTGAGAAGCGGCCATTTGAAGGGATGGTCTGCTAATGCCAAACATCCTTTGCCCCCAACGAATCCCGTGCTGCAAGTTCAACAAGTTTGCACCACGGCCAAGCATCATTAGCGGTACGCCACCGGACCCGTGCCTTGGCGTGGATTACAGTTTCGTGTTTGAAGCGACTGGAGGGACGCCGCCATATACGTGGTCTGTGGCTTTGGGCAATCTGCCCGATGGCCTTACGCTCACTGAGACGGGATTGCTGGAAGGCATTCCAGAAGTCAGCGGGATATTCATCTTCACAATTCGATTGGAAGACGGAGCCTGCGAAGTGCGCGGGGTTTCCTACACTGTGGACGTGGAGATGTGCGGAGAAGACATTGAAATCCCAGCCGTGCTTGAAGAAGGCGGTGTGCCCGGAGCCGTTATGGGCGAAGGCGGAAACAACGAAGCAGTCATCGAAGAATGAAAACCAAATACCTAGTACTTTTACCTGTTCTGGCGCTTCTTGCCATTGCCGCAACCGTGGTTACGCCGGGCAAGAAAACTAGCGAATACCCAAACATCGCTGCTCCAGATGAACTGGATATGTTCCTGATGGCCAGAACTAACATCGCTGTTCCAACAAACGCCAATCATCAGTACGGCCAGTTATTCACTCGGGTTACGAACGTGGCAAACACGGTTGGCACCATCGTTTCCAACGGCGTAATCACGGAAATCATAACCGCCAGCAACAGTTTGTCTGGAAATGGTTTTGCCCGTCTTGAGGTTCAGACAAACACTGTGAGGCTTGGACTTGTAACCAACATCAACTGGACCTACGGCATGACAGGCTCAGTGTCCAGCGAGACGGCTATTCTTGGAGTCTATGACAGCACGGCGAATTCGGCAGTATCGAATGCGTTGTTCACTATAATCTCTGATGCCACGAACACATTCGCATCCTCTCTGCACACGAACCAATCGCTGTTAAGTATCCAGAAATTTCCACAGGACGGCAGCTTTTGGTACACGGGCACTAACGGTAATCCACAAACAAACGGACAGCGTGGCGGTTCATTTGAATTCACTCCAGGTAATCAAACTCTTCATGTAGGAGCTCTTGAGAACAGTGCTAGTGGAACCAAGTTCATCGGTGGTGTGAGTAATTGGTGGAGTCTTGCAAACAGTGGATATGGGTCCGCTATCATTGGGTCAAACAATATAGCAAATGCTCCATATTCAATGGCATTTGGTGTATGGAATCAGGTTTATACACAATCGGCTTGCGCGGCCATTCTTAGCGGAACAAACAGCTTAATTTCCACTAACAGTAGAAGCTGCGTTATTGCTGGAGGACAAAACAACACAATACACAATGGAAGCCAGTCTAGTGTAATTGCAGGAGGAGAGGACAACGTTCTTGATTCATTAAGTATTAACTGCGCTATATTGGGAGGTGCAGGAAACGTTATTGATGACGCAGCCAGCCAATCCACACTTGTTGGCGGGGCCAATAACTCCATTACGGGAACTGGATCAAGTTTCGCGTTTATAGGAGGTGGTCAACTTAATGGAATTGTAGGAATTTCCAGCAGGTCAGCAATTGTTGGTGGAGACGGGAATGTAATCGGAGACAGTTCGCCTTCGGTCAGGTCTTTCATTGGAGGTGGCCAGAAAAACCTTATAGGAAGTGGCGCAGATAAATCTGTTATTGTTGGAGGGTTTAACAACCGTATTTTCAACAGTAGTCCATTGTCATTTATCGGTGGAGGGTGGACGAACAATGTAGGCGATTCTTCGGGTGGAAGTTCAATCCTTGGCGGCATGGCCAACGCAATTGCAAACGCCACAACTAACGCGCATGTTATTGGCTCTTTTCAGACAAACTCTACTAAGCACAGCGTCAGGATAGGCACTAGCATTGATACTAATTACCTTCATATCAGCGGACACGCCACAACTAATCAAGGATTGCTTAGAGTTGGAAATGGAAAATCCAGCGCCTACAGTTCAGTTGGAGGAATCTTCACCAATGTAAGCTCTGCGGTTGCATCGGCTGGGGCTGCTGAAACGAATCTAATTTCCGTTACGATTCCAGCTAACTCGCTGACTAACTTGGGGGATAGTTTCACGTTTCGGGCTTCTGGTCGATTCGCCGCCACAGCGAACGCCAAAGACTTGAAGATTGTCTATGGCAGCGAAACCATTCTGGATACAACGTCACAGATTGTGAACTCAGGTGCGTGGACCTTTGAGGGTCAAGTAACCCGCACTGGCAATACGTCCCAATCTGTAAACGCTGAGTTTCATGGTGCCGGAGTAACTTTGTTCACAACGGCGGCATCGCTGGATTTGGTCCAGACGAACGGAGTCGGAACCATTCTTAAGTTGACATCTACGGCTGCTGGGGATGGGGATGTGACTAACAGAACAATGACAGTCTGGTTGTGGCCTGCTCCGTAATATGTCTTGCGATTCTTCCATAAACGCATGTCCGCCATGCACGGACGATCCTGTAATAAATACGAGCTCGGAAAACTTGGATTCTGACAGGTTCATATTCAACATAGACTTGCTTGGCGGTGGCCCACAACTCAATGAACTATTCGAGCAACTGGGATGTTTTGCTTGGTGCTGGTCAGAAATCTCGCAAGAGGACGCAGACCTATGCGCCATCATACAGGCAATTCAATGCGCCAATGATGCCATCAGGCAGCCTGCGACTGGAGTGGGCGGATTCCCAATTATCGGTGGGCAGGTGCCACCGCTGTTCTTCAACACAGCCCAATTCTGCCAGTTCACTTGCCCAGATGGTGCGACGTTCGGATGGACATTTCCCCCAAATCAGGTGGCAGCACGCACGCTAGTTGAAGCGAACCGAATTGCATTCTCATACGCCTGCCGTTACGCACGACTCAGAAAGATTTGCATCACTTCCACACCAGACCCGGCGTGCGCTGGACAAGCCTACACCGGCAGACTTGAAGCCTCTGGCGGAACCCCCTTCACCACATCTCAAGGTCAATGCCCGTACCTGTGGCAGCTTGTCAGCGGCTCACTGCCAACCGGACTATCGCTTAACCAATGCACTGGTGCGATTACAGGAACGCCAACAGCAGGAGGTTCGTTCGTATTCACTGTCAGGGCCACGGATTCCATCGGGTCGTATCAGCAAAAGGTGGTGACTCTGAATGTAATTGAATTCACAACTTTCTCTGCTCTTCCAGATGCTTCATTTGGGGTTCCGTATTCAGAAACGCTCATAGTAAATCCGGCAGGAACTTACTTTTTCCAATTCTTCTCTGGCTCACCGCCTGATTGGCTGTCTCTAAACTCATCCACCGGAGAACTCACGGGAACACCGGACCAACTTGGAGACTTCATTTTCACGATTTCAGTGGAAACCAGCGGCGGAACGCGATGCACCAATGAATTCACGCTATCGGTGGTTCCTCCAGTGCCAGACCCAATAGAATACTGGACAATGGATGAAGCGTCAGGCAATCGGGTTGGTGAAATTGCCGGGGTGCTTCTTGTGCCCCAGTTTGGAGTCCCTGTTTTTGGGGTGGCTGGGAAAGTAGCCGATGCCGCCGAGTTCATAAACAGCGCGTTTCCGTACACAAGCCTGTCCACGGATTTTCCTTTTGAAAGGACCGAGCTTGCCAATTTAGGTACTGGATTCACCGTCTGCGGATGGGCTCAGCTTACGGATGCGTTTCAACTTCCATTTGAGATTGGTTTCTACGACTCGCTGCTAAATCAGATGGGTGTGGCACATATTAGCATGAACGGCGGGGCTAATCACATACAGGCATCAGGCGTGGATGCAGCATCTAACGCATGGACACTAACGCAGACCGATGCGGCACCAACACCCGGGGATTGGTTCTTCTTCCGATTCTGGTTTGACGCTGCATCGACTACTGTAAAGCTTCAAATCAACAACGGTTTGATAGAAGAAAGCGCACCAGGATTGGATTACTCAGCCCAACCCAGAGGTTCAATCGTCATTTTCCCAGATAGCTCTTTCAATCCTGGTCTTGTTATGCTAGTGGACGAATTAGGCATCTGGATGCCGCCTCTTACAGATGACGAAGCTGATTTCGTTTACAACTCTGGACTAGGAAGACATTGTTGCCCGTTCTCGTGACATAATGAACCGCACCACACTAAGAGATTTCAGGCAATCGGGCATACCAGAAGAAATTGGGTTGTGCGCCAGCAGCGGTCAGATACCGGGAATCGTCAACAGGGCGCAGCAACGATTGCTAATCGACCCAGCACAACCAGACGAAGGCTGGTGGGGCACTTGGTCAGTCATGGCTTTCAATGTGGCGCAAGACAACCCATACATTACAACGCCTGCTGGTGTGTCTCGAATGACCCTGATGGATGTGTGCAAGAAGCCAGTTATAATTCGCAACCAGTTCTATGAATACATGGAGTTCGGCAATGGGCTTCGTCCTGCTGGCTGCTCTGGAAACCCAATCTGCGAGAACCTGACGACCTTTGACCGTGGGGCAGTGCCAACCTTCATAGACTTGTCACCGCCAAACAAGAAGATACGGGTGTTCCTGACGGATGAGACAGATGTAGGAAAGACGACACTCATTGGCATCAAGGATTCGTTTGGCAACGTGATTTATTCGCAGGACGGGTTTGACCGCGTGCAAGGCGAACTTCTGACGCTGGAATCGCCATTCTCTGTGACGACCAATGAAGTGTCGGAGATACTTGGAATCCAGAAGGACATTACCAATGGGCAGGTGCAATTCTACGAGTGGGACACTGTGACGGATGAATCCACGCTGCTGCTTACGATGGAGCCAGGGGAGACGACTGCATGGTATCGGCGCTACTTCATCAACGGCTTGCCGTCTCATTGCTGTGGGTGCAATGGTAGCACGGGCACACCTGTTCAGGTAAAGGCGCTGGTTAAGCTGGATTTCGTGCCTGCTCGGGTAGACACAGATTACTTAACGATTCAGAACCTTTCTGCGCTTGGTGAGGAGTGCCAAAGCCTAAGATATAACGCGATGGACAATCCAGGTGCCAAAGCAATGTCGGCACGGCATCATCAAGACGCCTTGGCGCTGTTGTTCGGAGAACTCGACGCATATGTGGGAAAAGAACGTGTCTCGATTTCAGTGCCCCTGTTCAATTCAGACCGTATGCCTTTCCAACCCGTTTAGTTATGCCCTACACTAAGTCACAGAAAGGTCTGTTTAGGTTATGCTCAAGCCCTGCTGGCCGCAAGAAAGCTCGCAAGAAGTGTCCGCCGATGGATGAAGCCAAGAAGCTAGCGCACGAGGCGGCATCCATGCCGACCAAGAGAGACAGGCGAAAGGTTCGATTTTACTGATATGCCACGACTAAGACTATACGGAGATGGCCAGTCGCCGCCCGGCAGGGAATTGCCATCGGGCTACAATTGGCAACAAATACAGCCGGACGCCGGAAGGAGCTTCGGCTTGAACACTACTGTTTGGGAAGCGACGCCAACACAGGCAGGAACCTCACCGGCAGCAGGTGCGGCACCAAGCACGGCGGGAGGTGGTGCGCCAGCCCTTCCAGACTTCAGCGAAATCAGCAATCTCATTGGGCAAATCAACGCCACGAATCAATCGGCTCAACATGCGGCGAACGCTGGAAGGATTCCCGGCGCTTCACAGCTTGAGCAACTGAGTTCCAACAGCATTGCCAATCTGCTGAATCCACCACGACAACTTGGCGAGATGGACACAGGGGCGGCGGCAGCGGTTTTAGGAAGTGGCACTAGCGGAAGCCCATTCGGAGGACACATGGGTGTTTTGCTCAACGAGAATGAGCGGATTCGCAGGCAAGGCATTGGGCAGCAATTCCTGACAAGCGCACTGGCTCGCAATCCAGCGGCACCGATTGCTGACCCACAGCAGTTATTGCAGTTCATCCAGCAACAGCGTTTTCAGGCAGACCAAGCGGCGAGGAACAGGGATTTCGAGGGACAACAGAACGCCTTGAATCGTGCGTTGCAGGCGCAGGTTGCATTGATGAACCAGAACCGTGCAGGGCATGGCCCGAGTCTTCCTACTAGCTATGGAAGGCCACGCGCAGGGGGTGGACCGTTCAGTGCTAACATCCCGTCCGGTGTGGACCCCTATTACAATCCGAGTGATTACGATGGAGGATATGAGTTGCCGGACTTCTCATATTCTTCTGAGGGTGGATTCCCAGATGTGAACGCCGCAGTCCCAGAATCTCCTGCCTTGTTCGATTTGCCAGATTTCAGCATGGATGACTACTCCGCTTATGCCTGACGAGGAGACACCGGAATATTTGGATGAAGTGATGGGTATGCTTGAGCCGCCCGAAGCTGAACCCATGCCACAGCCTGTTGTGCCGCGTGGCTATGGCTTTGCGGTGTCTGAAAGAGTCAATCCTGAGACTGGAGCTATTGAAAGAGTCACAGGCGTATCGCGTCGTCCTACGCTACCCCAATTCCCCATCCCGCGTCCGCAGCGTGACCCGATGGAGGAGATGCGTAAGACAATCAACGCAATCCAATTCCAGAAGGCTAATGACGCTTACAAAGCTGCACTGTCATTTCAGGCAGCAAGAGCGTATCGACAGGATTTAGATGCTGGCAAATCACAGGGAGAAGCCTTGGCGCGTTGGGGCCACCTGTTGCCCGGTGGATTGGCGGGCGCGGCACGAATGACTGAGGCATCACGGCCAGCATTTACGCCTGAGCCGTTGCCGGGAAACACGAATCTTTACAGGGTTGGGCCGAGAGGCGAGCGGTTGTTTCAGTATCGGCCACCACGGCCTGTCGCGGAACCTACTCAAAGCGAAATCGTCATCAAGTACGACCCGACTACAAAGCGGCATTTCCAGCTACGCGACAACCAGTGGTATCCGGTTACGGGCGAAGAAGCGAAGCGCCTTACGCCACTGGAAAAGACGGCTACAGCCATAGACGCTAAGGCAATGAAAGACGCAGCCGAGGTGCTTCGTGAAGAATCCAAGAAGAAGGCGGGATTCCTTGGCGGCGGTGGTCCAGATGCCAAGAAAGTAGAGCAAGCCACGAAAGATTACCAAAGCGCCAGCAACGCGCTGTTCCAAGCCTCTCAACCTACTGGCTCAACACCAAAAGCTACCGGAGAACTAAAGGTGGGCGAAGTCAGGCGAGGCTACCGCTTCAAAGGCGGAAACCCAGCCGACAAATCCAATTGGGAGAAAGTAGAGTGACATGCCTGAACCAGTTGAATCCGGTCCTTGGGACGATTTCCAGTCTGGTCCTTGGGAAGATTTCGCCCCTGTAGCTACCGAGGCTCTCCCGCCAATCCCCGCTGCGCTTCCGCAGCCTCCCGCGCCACCGGACACGCCAGAAGGCAGGCAGCTTGCTGAACAATTGGCTTCTTTGGAAGCGCCCAAGACGCCGCTATTTGAGCGTCCTGGCGTGCTCGGAAGACCCCCCGCCAGTGTGCCGGAAGCATTTCAAGCCGTTGCTGGCCAGTTGATTCACCCCATAAAGTCCACAGAGGCGGCGATTGAGCAGTTTACGGGAGCGCCAAAGTTTGAAGGCAAATACGCCCCGCCCGTAAAGCACGTGTCCGAAATTCTGGAGCTTGGACCTAAAATACCAAAGTTCTCACAAAAAGAGTCCAAGATTGGACAGGCAGCGGCAGGTGCGGCCAATGCCTTGCTCTCTTTTGGAGATTTCTTCCTGACACCAGCAGGGGCTACCAGCCTTGGCATAGGAGCATTGCCGGAAGTGGCCAAGAAAGCTGTCTTGGTCGAATTCGCGGCAGGCATGGCCGAACATCAGCCCGAACTTCTCCAAGAAGGCGTCAGGCTGCTGCAAGAAGGCAAAACACAGGAAGGTGTGGAAAAGCTGGCCTCTGGAGCAGGCGCAACAGTGCTTGTGCCATTGATTGCGAAGCAAGTTACCGCCCCTAAACCACCCGTTTCGGACGGAATCGTGCAGTTTGGAGAACCTGCCATAGAAGTTGAATCCAAAGTCGTCCCAGAAGCGCCAAAAGCCCCAGAAACGCCCGCAACCGTCTCTGAGCCTGTCCCGCCCCCTAAAAACGCGCCTGCGGGCGCACCTGAAGCCGTAGCGGGCACTCCTGTTCCCGCAAAGGCTGCTGAGGCATCAAAACTCGCTGCCGAGATTCAAAGCCCCACTTCCATCAAAAACGCCACGGTGGACGCTGAAAGGGCAGAACGCGGGTTGCCGCCTGCCGTGGAACCCATGCGCCGGTCATTTGGAACCGTTTGGGATGAGGCGATGGCCAAGGTGGACAGGGATTCCACTGTGCAGGAACGACTGGTTCAGGAACTCAAAGAGAAGCCTCGTGCTGTCACAGACACCGAAGACGCCCTTTTGCTCCATCGACAGGTTGAGCTTCAGAACGAATACGCCAAATCGGTCAAACAACTGGCCGATGCGTACGACAAGCCTGAGCCACCAACTCGCCGAGAGGATTACGAGGCGGCTCAAGCCAAGCTCCAAGGCATCAGCGACAGGCTGCTTGAGCTTTACAACGTAAACAAGTCGGTAGGCACTGCCACAGCCCGTGGGTTGAATGCGCGGCGAATGCTGGCCAACGAAGATTTCACGCTGGCGTCGATGGAATTG
>Ga0070689_100001364_pt1 | contig 15514 bp, 8 predicted proteins | sample KBSS23HmetaG_FD_64669 | JGI IMG/M metagenome (GOLD analysis project Ga0070689, IMG submission 64669) | Switchgrass rhizosphere microbial communities from Kellogg Biological Station, Michigan, USA - KBS S2-3H metaG | ecosystem: Host-associated > Plants > Roots > Rhizosphere ...
CGCCGATGATTGTGCCGGGGAAAATATAATCGACGCCGTTGAGGCGCCAGCCGGTGAGATCGAAGGCATGGTTGAGTGCGCGATTGTAGATCTCAACGAATGAAGTGTCCGCTGAAGCGGGATTGTACATGACTTCATTAATGACCAAGTTGCCGTCGGGTTGAAGGGCACCACCGGAGTAGTCGACGTTGACAGAGAGAGGAGACCCGATGACTTTGCCGGTCAGATCGAGGGCTTGAATGTTCAGCACCGTGTTGGGCTGTTCCACCGCCACGCGGATCTCCCAGCTCCGAACGCGGGTCCAGGTGATGGGATAGAGCTGGCCGTTGATGCGAATCGCCGCCACTTCCACGGGTGCATCACCGGTGATGATCACCAAATTGCTGGCGGTGACGACGTTATTGGTGCTCGTGAGGGTGAAGCTGGCGCCTTCTTCGCCTGCGACGATGTTGAGGATGGCGGTGCGCGCAGTATTGATGAAGGGCTTGACTGCGGCACTGGGTGCGGTGGCGGTAATGCCGCTGGCGAGCAGGGCGTTGTATTTCGCGTCGAGGATGGCGTCCACGCGCGATTGCTGCCAGGGGCCGGTACAAATTTCCTTCAGGGCGCGCAGATACATGCGGCGGGATTTTGGGCTGTTGAACAGCCGGGGCATGATGGGGTCCTGGCCGTTGATTTCGAAAAGATTGGCGCCGGCGCCGGAGGAGCCGCTGTTTCCAAGGACGATATTCATGTCCCAGATCATCAGCTGCCATTTGCCCGAGCGAGTCTTGTAGCCGTACATGTTTTGCGAATTCCGGCTGCCGAAGTGATCCCAATCCCCGACGGAGTGGTGGATGGCAAAAGTGCGCATCCATTGCTCGACGTCCGCCACTGAGTCCATGGCGGCATTGAAACCTTCCCAGCCGTTGGTGGAGGAATTGGCGGCGTCGATCAGCTGGAAGACCGCGTCGTACTTGTTGGCGGTCACATCCGCGGCGCGAACCAGATAATTGTGGCGGTAGCGGGCGGTATGGGGAACGAGAACCCCGTTGGACACCGTCATGTAACGGTTCAAGGAACACCACGCGACGTTGCGGAAGCCGACGGAACTCGACGTTGTGTCATCGGTTTCGAACCAGGGCTGGAGTTTGAACAGGTCGCCGTCCGGATTATCGGAGAACAGCGAATTGACGACGTCGGAGCCAGGGGTCTGGGTGTCTTCCATGATCGACGTGGTGCCGCCACGCCGATTACCGTTGAAGAACATGTTGACGAAACGCCGGTAGTTGTAAGGCAGACGGAGCTGGCGGGCCATCCAGTAGCAGAATTGTTCCCGCTGGGTGGTGTTGTCGTCGAAAGGCCCGTTGCCGGGGGCATGGATCTTGTTGAGGTTTTCGGTCCCGAGGAACATGTCGTCCCGCGGCATCTCGATCGAGTAATGGGCCGCCGTGGTGGCGGGGGCCCCGGCGAATTGATGATACGGGCTGCCCGACCACTTGCTGCTGGTGTTATAGATGACCCTGAAATTGCCGTAAACGAACGTTTCGTACACCCGCTCGTTGCTGAGGGCGGGACGGTTTTGCCAGTCATTCGAATTGTCCTGGGTCATCCATTGGCGGTAAGTCGCGAAACTGCTGGCGATAGTGGGATCTCCAAAACGGACGAGACATTCGAACGGTCTGGTGTAGCTCGAGTCCGGCAGCGGAACCTGTCGCGTGGCGCCGAGCGCGTCCGTCCCGACAACCTGAAAGGCGACCAGCGTGTTCGCGTTCTGTCCCGGAATCGTGCCGGTAAATATCCCGTCGCCGCTCACGGCATCGAATCCTGTGCCGTCGTCGGTCATCGGGACCGATGCCTGGGTGGCGGAAGGGTCCAGACGATACTTCAAGGTGAGGGAAGTGAGGCCGTCGGGATCAGTCACGCGAGCGGTGACGGCGACGGCTTGGTTGGCGTCGGGAACGATCGGCGTGTGCGTCAGTTCGTAGATGGCCGGGCCGTTATTGGCGAGGGCGCGGCTGTTGCGGGCGCCAGGTGTGCCGAGATTGTGGGGGAGCGTCATGCGACCGAAACACTCCAGATAATTGCCGTGGGTGCGGAGGACGATTTCCGGCCAACCGCGGAGCCACCGAACCTTGGCGCGAATCGTGCCGCTGCCCGTCGTGCTCAATGGGCTAAGGAACGGCGTGCGGATGCGGTTCATGACCGAATCTCCGCGGGCGTCCGCTCGAATATGCATCGCCCTGCCATCGAAGCCGCCGCTGGGGTCGATTGTGGTCCGGACATGGTCTCCGCGGGCAACCCAGCCGCTGAAGCCGGCCTCGAAAGTGCCATTCGTGCAGAGGTTCACCCCGCCGGGCACGGAGACCTCCACGTCATCGAGCAGACATTCACCTTCTCCGAGGAGGAACCCTTCCAGGATGGCCGAGTTCTCGGATCCATTGGTGAGCACGCCTGTATATTCGATCTGTGTCCAGGGCGCCTTCGCCGTCTCGTCGCTGTCGCCCCAATTGTGGGCCAGTCGATGGTTGGCACGGGCATCGATCAATTCCAGGCTGCTGCCTCCTTCGTTGGCCCAGAATCCCCACTGACCGCCGGTGCCAAAGGTGACTTCGTCGACGACCACATAGACGGTGTTGGTTCGAACCTGTCCGGCGTTATTGGTGGAGACATTGAGATCGGGCATGCCGAGCGCGACGCGTTCGCCCTTGTTGGCCAGCGTGCCGCTGAAATTTCCGAACGTATTCGTCGAATTCAGGTTGGAATATTTGGCCAGGAGATTTGTGGCATTATGGGCGACGACCAAATACGCCCCGGGCGCGATGACCGTATTGGACGGGAAGGTATAAGTGATGCCGGCGATGAAGCGCCACAAGCCTATGTTGACCGGGGCAGCGCCGCGGTTGTAAATCTCGATGTATTCATCGTCCGTATGACCGGAGATCGGTTTGTACATCAGCTCGTTTATGACGATGTCGCTGACGCGAATCGTTCCGTTGGGTTCGCCGGGAGTGCGCGCGGCGAGCGGGTGGAACTCCGTGGCGCCGTCGGGAGAACGCCCGGAGGAAACGCCGCTGGGCTGCGCGTCGAATTCCACGGCGTCGATGACGCGATTATCCGGTCCGCGGAAGTAGATAGTTTCGCCGCCCGAGCTCAGGCCAAAGCCGAGCTGCGATTGGGAGAAGACGACAAATCCGCGGGCAGGAATCGTCGTGTTGGCGGGGACCGTGAAATGATTTGTGGTGGCAGAATCAGAAAGGAAGCAGCCGGAAATGTCGATTGGTTGATTAGCGTGATTGTAGAGCTCGACATAGTCCACGAGGGGCAGGTCGGTGTTGGCCAGAAATTCGTTGATCAGGATGTTATGCAATCCGGCGACACGGGCTGTATCGTGCCGCCCGGGCGATCCGCCGAGCGCCGCACTGATCGACCACGCTTTCGGATCTTCCTCGCCGTAGGATGCCCGCGTGAGGACGAGTGAATGACCGGTCTGATCTGCGCCGATGGGCCATGGGTTATGGCTCGAATAAGGAATTTCCAGCATGACCGCATCTTCCTTGTTTCGGAGACGAAGGGTCCCCTCGCCGGAAAGGAAGTTGGTGAAGGGCCCAAGGGCGGGGATGCCGTAGACGCTCTGGAAGAGGGTGGGATTCTTGGCAACGATCAGGTAGGCATTGCCGGCGATGTTCATTCCCTCCGGGAAGGTGAAGGAAATCTCGCCCGTAAGACGGTAGCCGCTTACCTCTTCGGGGAATGGGTTCGAGTTAAAAATCTCCACGAACTCCAACTCATTTGTGTACGGCTTCGGCGGGCTGTACATGATCTCCGTAATGGCCAGCGGCCCGGTGCGGCGGGATGGGCCGGGGGGTTCCATAGTAATTCGAACGGGGCCGATGGGAGCGCCAGTGGAGGGTGCGTAATCCCTAAATTGAGCTGTAGTCGGCTGGCCTGCGACGTGGCTGCTCGCGGCCATACCGACAAAGATCGCGGGCGGCATGGCGACGGTGGTCGAGCTGACCTGGGTCCAAATGCTCCCGTCAAAACTGGCGTAGCCCGTGAAAACATTCCCCGCGCGGCGAAGCCGCAACCAGGTGTTTGGGTAGTTGATGGGGAAACTTCCCGACGTCACGGCAGCCGTGGCGGTGTTGGTCCGGGCCGCAAAGTACGTCCCGCTGCCACTCGGCGATGTGAGGATCGCGGCAAACGTGCTATTGGCATTCAAGCTCTCGCGGGCCATCAGGCCGGCCTTCGACCACGCGTCGGCCAGGCTGAGGGCGGAGACCCGTACCTTCACGTCGAAATCCGCGGTCACGGTTTGATAATTGAAAGCAAACTGGTCGGCCGTCCCGCCGATGTCCGTGCCTCCGACAGTAATGTCAACGCCGCCGGTGACAGGGGTGAACGTGCCGGCGGGATTCGGTGAGCCAATGCTCTGTGAAATGAACCCGCTGGCGACGAGCGTGAACGTCTTCTGGCTGGCCGGAGCAATGGTATTGGGGGCCACGGCCCGATCCTTCACGTTGTTGACGGTCAGCGTGTAGGTCGTTGCTTCGATGATCGGAGATATCACGAGCGCCACCGTCCGGGTGTCATTGGTAAAAAACGCCGCGCTGATGATGACCCCATTGTTGATGGAGTAGTTCGCGATGTTGGTTGCGGTGGCGGGATCCATCCGCTCGGAAAATGTGACAAAGACCCGATTGGTGCTGGGAGCGGCCACTGATGCCACGGTGGGAGAAACGGCATCCGGACCGCGTGTCACCACGAGTGCGGCGAGTCCCAGGCCAAAGACAATGTCCGTGCTGGTGGCGCCCGATTGATGTACTTCGGCCGCGATCACATTGTCGCCCTGCACCAGGCCGCCCGGAGCGAATTCGAGCATTTCGACCCCACCTTCGCTCCCCTGGTTCTCAGCCAGCGTTTGAGAATTCTGCCCGCCGGGCACGCGAATGCGTCCGACTTCCGTCCCGTTCAAATAATAAACAACCCCGTCGTCGATAAGGTTGGAGGAAATGAGGATTGTCTCAGCGGGGGAGCCGCCGAAATTGAAGTGCGTGCGGAAGTAGTAGGTGATGACTTGGGGTGAGCCGAGAGAGAGAACGGTTCGGAAGGGTTCCGGGTAAGCGGCGGTTTCCACGGCCAGCAATCCGGCCCCGGAACTCCAGGGGGCGGCGGTATCGTTGTAACCCGTTTCTTTCCATTGTGTGCCCAAGTCCGCGCCGGCCTGGTTGTATCTCCAAGAGGCGCCATAGGTGAGGAGCGTCGTGCTGTTGGTACCGGTGATTATGCCGGGATCCACCACCAATTCCGCCGGTTGACTGGTCGCCGTGCCGAGGGAATTGTTGACGGTAACGGTAGAGGCCTTCATCGGTTGGAGCGACCGTGCCCAACACATAAGACGCTGAAGTTGCGCCAGCGACGGGTGCTCCGTTCTTGAGCCACTGATAAGTGAGGGGCGCCGTTCCATCGGCGGTCACGGTGAACGTTGTGCTGTTCCCTTGTAAGACCGTGCGGGAAGGCGGCGAACTCAAGATCGAGGCGGGGCCGGTTGCCGCTTGGAGATTGACCGCGAACGCAAGAGCGCCTGCGACCGACAAGAATCGCCAATAACGAAGGAGATGCCGCAGGTTGAATATGATGGAGAACATGGGTGAGTCTTCCTCTATTGTTACGGTTGTGTTACGGCTCGGGGTGGCTCGAGTCGGAAATTGGATTGGATGGGTGACAACTCAACGATCTAAAGGTTACGTCCGGACGGGCGCGCAAACCGTCTGCGCCAAAGCTGGGAAGCTAGTAGGTACGACATGTGTGTTGGGACAAGGGAGAGGCTATCGAAATCGGAGGAATTGTCCAGACCCAAGGCGGGTTTTTCGCAGGCCCCTTCGCGGCAGGGCTCAGTCGATATAAACGAATTCGTTTAGATTCAGGAGACTGCGGCACAGCGAGGGAAGCCCGTGGTGTTCCAGAAAGTGACGGCAGGTTTCACGCTCGGCTGGTGACGGGGTACGCTGCAAGGCAAGCTGGAACGCCCGGTTGATTTGTTCATCGATTCCTTGTCCGGCTTCCCTTTGCACTCGTTCGGCAAACGCTTTCGATGCTTTCGCGGCGAGTGGGGAGTTTAGCAACGCCAAGGCCTGCGCCGGCACAGTGGAAATCGTGCGTCGGGCGCAGGAGACGGAGTTCTCCGGGAGATCAAACGTTTCCATGAAGGGCACTCGGACCGTTTTCTTTTGCACCAGGTAAATACTGCGGGCGAATTGTTCGGGGCCCCCAGTCTGATACCAACCCTTTGTTTTCGCCGGATTGTCGTCCAGAAACGCGGGGTTGGCCTGCAGGATTTCGGGCGGCAATTCCGGCCAGACTGGAGGCCCGCCGGACCGGGGAGTCAACAATCCGGATACCGCGAGCAGAGCGTCCCGAAGTTGCTCCGCGGTTAGGCGCCGGGTGTTTCGGAGCGGGACAGGGGCCCCAAGGGCAGATTCCTCAAGCGTGGGGGCCGGGCCACTATCCGACGGGCCGGTTCGCGTCCTGTTCGCCTGCCGGTAGGTGGCGCTCAAGGCGATCTGGCGATGCAGTTGCCGCAGTGACCATCCGTCGCGGATGAATTGCGTGGCCAGCCAGTCAAGGAGTTGTGGATGGGACGGGCGTGCGCCGGCCAAGCCAAAGTCATTCGCGGTTGCCACCAAGCCCTGGCCAAAATAAGCCTGCCAGACTCTGTTCACAAAAACGCGGGAGGTCAGAGGATTGCTGGCCGACCCGATCCATTCCGCCAAGGTCAACCGCCTGCTGCTTGTGGTCTTATTGGGACCCCGGTGAATGGCCGCAGGATTGGGATCCAGCACCGACAAGAAGCCGGGTTCGACCGCGTCTTTCGGGGTTTTATGATCTCCCTGAAAAAGGATATGGGTGGGGGGAGCCTTTTCGGTGGTATCGGTCATTAAAAGGCCCATCCGAAACGCCCGTTTTCGGTTGTTGAGGGCGCCGATTTGCTTTTCGAGCTCGTCATGGAGTTCTTTTTCCGAACCCAAGCCCTTTAACGCCGTGGCCACTTCCCGGGCCGAGGACGAGATTTTTTTCTCGATCGCTTCGATCTTGGCCTTCAAGTCGTTCGTGCGTTGCGCGGGCGGGACGGAAAGCAATATGCGATCAGCTTCTTCCAGCTTTGCCAGGCGTTCTTCACGCAAGTTCGCCTTCACCGCCGATAGGATAGCGTCACGCCGCCGGCGCAGCAGGGTAAGTTCTTCTTCCAAAAGGTTGTTGTGGCTGCGAATGACCTTTTGGTCCTCGGCCAGGTCAAGAGGCGTCTCATCGGCGTATTTCACGCCTTCGAAGAATGCCCGAATCCGAAAATGGTCCGCCTGGGAAAACGGGTCGTACTTATGATCGTGGCACCGGCAGCAAGACAAGGTTAGACCCAAAAAGGCGCTTCCGGTTGTCTCGGTCAAATCCGCCAGCAATTCCGCCCGGGCCCGGTCTTGTTCGTTAAACAACGGCGCTGAATTGTCCTGAGGGCCTAACCGCAGGAATCCTGTGGCAATCAGTGCGTCTTGCTGTTCGGGGGTCTGGGGCGGCCCCTCGAAGAGTTCATCACCGGCCAATTGTTCTCGAATGAACCGATCGAACGGTTTGTCGGTTTGAATCGAGCGAATGACGTAATCACGAAACTGCCAGGCCACCGGCCGGAACTCGTCCCAGTCAAAGCCATTGCTGTCGCTGTAGCGCACAGCGTCGAGCCATAGCCGGGCCCAGTGTTCGCCATAGGCCGGTGACTGTAGCAAATTCTCGACAAGCCTTTCATACGCATCGGTCCGTCGATCCGCCAAAAACGCCGTCATTTGGTCCGGTGTCGGCGGCAGACCCGTCAGGTCAAAATAGATCCGCCGTCCCAACGAGCGCCTGTCGGCTTCGACCTGCGGGCGGATACCCCTGTCTTCCAAGCTCGCCAGAATAAAGCGGTCCACCGGTGTTCGAACCCATCGCTGGTTCCTAACGCCAGGAGGGTGCGGGTCCGCGACGGGCTTGAGGGACCAGAGCTCGAGACGTTGACCACCGAAAAGGCGGCGGATTGGGTTTCGAGGATCATCCCAGGCGTTGCCGATACGCTCCGTCGAATCAGTCTTGGGCGGTGGCGACTCCAAGCCTTGGGATTCAGGCCAAGGAGCGCCATCGCGAATCCACTGGGCGAGAATCGCGATATCATTGGTTGTAAGCTTCTCCTTGGGAGGCATTTCTAACTCTTTCTTGGAATGCGTCACGGCTTGCAGCAGGAGAGATTCATCTGGTTTGCCGGGTACGATGGCAGCGATTCCGGAGTCACCGGCTTTCAATATCGATTCTCGGGAATCCAGGCGAAGTCCGCCTTTGACTTTATCAGGTCCGTGGCAGCTCACGCATCTGGAGCGGAGGAGCGGGGCTACAAAATCAGTGAAATGCCGATCCGCGGCTGAATCGCCGCCCACGGCTGCCGCCGACAAGGCGCTCATCAGCAGTAGGACGAAGACGTATGGCATCGGACGGACTATGACAGAACCGTCGGCGGGCCAGCAAAATCTTTTGGCGAGGGGTCAGGAACGATTTTTTTGAGGAAAATGACAGTTCCTTCTTCAACGGGGCAAACGGGCGTCCGATGTGATAACTGTGAAGAGCTGTTTCTTCGGAAATCTCCTCCAACACCTGGGCATGGCCGCTTTGATGGCTACCGCCACATTATCGGAAGCTTCCCCGGGGGCGGGGGGCGGAACCGGAGCGGCGCCAAAGGAGGCCGACGTTGTGGAGCTCTTGCAGCTCAAAGCTCGGGCTCAAAAAGGTGAAACGAAGGCCCAGGTAGCCCTGGGCGATTTTTTTGGTTCACGGCAACAATTCGCGGAGGCGGTGGTTTGGTATCGCTACGCCGCCACCAATGGCGAGGTGACCGCTCAACTGGCGCTGGCCGGATGTCTCATTGCCGGGAAGGGAACGACGGAGAACCGGAAAGAGGCCGCCTATTGGATGCGTTTGGCGGCGGACGGAGTTGAGCGGACGGGAGGAAAGGTTGTCAGCGCTTCACCGGGAACGAGTGACATGCGCGCGGAAGTTTTTCTCGACCGATCGAAAAACTTATTCACAAATGCGCACTCGCACTCGACACACGAAAGACGAAGCGACACTTTAGCGGGGACCGAACCCAGCTTGCAGGAGCGGAGTGTGTCCATTGAACCTCATGTTGGGCCGAAGTGACCATTGTATGCATTTTCTGAGAAGGCACCTGATTGCGCTGCTTGCGTTTTTTTCGATGGGCGCAAATGCCGCGGTGCTTCCAGGGTGGCATACCAATTTTGTCGTCGCGCATTCCCAAGCCAAAGCCGAAGGCAAATTGATGCTGGTACATTTTAGCGGCTCGGATTGGTGCGGCTGGTGCATAAAATTGCAGAAGGAAGTTTTTCAGAAGTCCGAATTTAAAGAATACGCCATGAGCAACCTCGTGTTGGTGGCGGTGGACTTCCCCAAGCGGAAAGCGATGGCTCCGTCCGCCCGTGAAGCCAACCAGACCCTGGCCGGGAAGTACCAGGTGGAAGGCTTTCCCACGCTGCTTGTCCTTGACAGTGACGCGGTCAAGCTGGGGGTCGTCGCGTTCGGTGATGGCGGCCCCAAGAGTTTCATCAAGGAATTGGAAAAAGTGGTGGCCCAAAGCGCCGAGGCCCTCGCGTCCACCGGCCGTCCTGTGAGCAGTGCAAACGCTGCCAAGGCAAACGCGGCGACTCGTGGAGGCCTTCAGCTCCAAGGCATCGTCGCCAAGAAAGGCCGTCGCGTGGCGCAAATCAACAATGAGACGCTGTCGCCAGGACAAAGCGCGAAAGTCCGGATTGCCAGCGGCGAAGTCAGCATTCGCTGCCTGGAAATTCGTGATGCCTCGGTGATTGTCAGAGTGGAAGGCCGGAAGGAACCACTCGAACTTCGCCTCGCCCAGCGGCTTTAGGCCGTAATGTGGCCGGTTGCCCCCGCGTTTCGACCTTCAGAAACGGACCAGATCCTCCAGTTCACTGATGCGCTGCTCAATATCCTTCCGTCGTACGCGTGTGGTTCGAGTCACCCCAAACCCTTCGCAGCAGTAGCTCGCCACGACGCTTCCACAAATCATCGCCCGGCGAATGTTCCGGTCGACGGAACCTTTGCCGGCCGCCAGGTGGCCGATCAATCCACCCACGAACGAATCTCCGGCCCCGGTTGGGTCAACGACTTTGTGCAACGGATACGCGGGGCAAAGGAAGAATCCCTTGGGGCTGGACAGCACGGACCCATGTGACCCTTTCTTAATGATCACGTAACGAGGCCCGAGTTTGTGAATGCGTTTCAGTGCCGTAAACACGTTATCCGACTGGGTCAGTTGATGCGCTTCGCTGTCATTGAGGACGAAGGCGTCCACCCGTTTGAGCAGTCGGATCAAATCGTCGAGGGCGATGTTGAGCCATAGGTCCATCGTGTCGGCCACGACGAATTTCGGCCGGCGCATTTGGTCCAGGACGAAATGCTGGAGCGAAGGCGCGATGTTGGCGAGGAGGACAAAGGGGCTGCTTTTGTAGGCGTCGGGAAGGTGCGGCATGAATTTCTCGAACACACCCAGTTCCGTGAGCAACGTCCGGCGATTGTTCATGTTGATCTCGTATTCACCCGCCCAGTGGAAGGTCTTGCCCGGCTGATTCTGGAGACCAACCAGATCGATTCCATGCTTCCGGTACAGTTGCACGTACCGTTTTGGAAAGTCCTCCCCGACCACGCCGACGAGTTTTACCGGTCCGAAGAAGCTGGCGGCGATGGCGGCGTGGCTGGCTGACCCTCCCAGCAACCGCGGGTTTTCGGCGGACGGCGTTTTGATGGAGTCCAGTGCGGTGGAACCGACAATAAGTACACTCATGGGATCTTGTTTTTCATGGTCATGACCTGGAATCCAGGCGTTTCGTAAATTCGCGGCATGCCTTGGCTGTGTCGTCGGCGTTGAGAACGGCAGACACGACACAGATTCGCGTAGCTCCAGCCGCCAGCACGTCGTCGAGATTTTGGAGGGTTATTCCGCCAATCGCAAACCACGGCAACGTCACGTTCGTCGCTGCCCAGCGAACGTAATCAAGGGAGACCGGCGGACGTCCTGGTTTCGTTGGTGTGGCAAATACAGGACCAATGGCGATGTAATCCGGACCGGCTGCCACTGCGCGGACGGCCTGCTCCGGGGAATGAGTGCTCAATCCCAGGCCCATCTTGGCCGGAACGCCCGTCACCTCCTCCGCTCGCTGATAACCGCTGTGGAAAAAGTCCTCCTGCCCCAAATGCACCGCATCGGCGCCGACTTTGCGGGCGACGTTTGGAGAATCGTTGATGACCAGGGCGACAGATGCGCGATCCGTGACCGGCTTGATCGCTTCGGCCATTCGGAGAATCCCATCTTCCGACAAGTCTTTCGCCCGAATTTGGACCACGTCGGCTCCACCATCGCACAGTGCCTTCGCCAAATCGCCACAGGCCCGGCCCCGGAGATAGGTGGTGTCGATGAAGGCGTAGAACCGGCGGTTCTCGAAGGATTTTAGGGAACCAGGAGACTGTCCGGATTTCATGAGTGGGGTCTTGGGCCCGCTTTCCTGCAGGCGTCGGCTCACGGTCGACGTTCAGGCTTTGTCTTCGAATCCGCCGCGGGCTCCGCCCCGGAGCGTTTCGACAAAATTAGTGGAATAAACACCGCGGCGGAAATTGGGGTCCTGCAGAATCGCCTGGAGGAAGGGAATAGTCGTCTTAACGCCTGTAACCATGTATTCGCCCAAAGCGCGATTCATCCTGTCTATCGCTTCCCGACGATCCTTTCCATAGGCGATAAGCTTGCCGATCATGGAATCGTAATACGGGGGAATGGTGTAACCGGCGTAAGCGTGGCTGTCGATGCGGATGCCGCGACCTCCCGGTGCGTAATACATTTCGATGCGTCCCGGCGACGGACGAAAATCGTCGAACGGATCCTCCGCATTGATGCGGCATTCGATGGCATGACCCCGGAATTGCACGTCTTTCTCAGCGATCTTCAAGGGCTCGCCCATGGCCACCATGATTTGCAGGCGTACCAGATCGATTCCCGTCACCTCTTCGGTAATCGGATGTTCGACCTGAATCCGCTTGTTGACTTCGAGGAAGTAGAAGTTGCCATGGTCATCGACAATGAACTCGACGGTGCCGGCGTTTGTGTAGTGGGCCATCTCCGCGATCCGGACCGCGGCGCGGCCCATTTTCTTTCGAAGGTCCTTGAACTTATTGTCGATGAGGGGCGATGGCGTTTCTTCAAGCAGCTTTTGGTTGCGCCGCTGGATTGAACAATCCCGTTCACCCAAATGGAGGATGTTGCCCCGGTTGTCGGCAATGATTTGGAATTCGATGTGGTGCGGGTTCTCGATGAATTTCTCGATGTAAACCCCGGAGTTTCCGAACGCTTTCTCGGCTTCGGAGCGGGCGGTATGATAGCCCTTCACCAAGGAGATATCATTGTGGGCGACACGCATTCCCCGACCACCGCCCCCGGCCACGGCCTTGATCATGACCGGATAGCCGATGCGACGGGCGGTCGCCAAAGCGTCCTGCTCGTTCTCGACTAATCCATCCGAACCGGGTGGCACCGGCACACCGGCCTTTTTGGCGAGGACCCGACTGACCGCCTTGTCCTCGAGGGCATTCATGGCCCGGGAGCTGGGGCCGATGAACCGGATGTTACAACTCTCGCAAACGTCCGCAAAATGGGCGTTCTCCGACAGGAACCCATATCCAGGGTGGATGGCATCCACGTCGCTTATCTCGGCCGCACTGATAATGCGATCGATGCGGAGATAACTCTCGGAGCTGGCTCCTTTACCGATACAGATTGCCTCGTCTGCCATCTGAACGTGCATGGAGTTAGCATCTGGCTCGGAATAAACGGCCACGGACCGGATGTTCAGCTCCTTGCAGGCCCGGATAATGCGGACCGCAATCTCTCCACGGTTAGCGACCAGGATTTTTTCGAACATGCGGGTAAATCGCGTTTCCTGGCCTAAAGCGGCTTGATTTTGAAGATCGGCTGGCCAAATTCGACAGGTTTAGCGTTATCGATCAGAATGGACGTGATGATACCCCGGACCTCCGCCTTGATTTCGTTCATCACTTTCATTGCCTCGATAATACAAACCACCGAGTCGGGGCTCACTTCAGATCCGATTTCAACATAGTTTCCCGACTCTGGGGAAGGAGCCCGGTAAAAGGTGCCAATCATTGGCGACTTAATCTCTACGTCACCCCCTGCCCCTGATGCGAGGGCTGGCGGTGCGGGGGCGGGGGCCATCGATTGGGACGCTGCAACGTTACCGTTCCCTGACTCTTCGTAGGTGGGTCCTGGAATGCCACCCCGACGAAGGCGAATCTTGAAATCCTGTCGTTCCAGTTCGAACTCCGAAATGGAGTTCTTTTTCATTAGATCGATGATGGCCTTAATATCTTTCAGGTCCACATGCTCCTCCGGGGTTCAGCTGACGCTGGAGTGTTGGGCGGTTCGGCAACGCTATTCATTAAGCAAAAAAGCAGTGGCTTGCGACACTGCTTGGACCATCTCTATGTTTCGCGGTCGACGGTAGGGATTCGATTTTGGGCAGTCAAGAAGTAAAAACGGGGTTTCCCGCAATAACGGATGCTGTGATTTTCGGCCTATTTTTGACCAATTTCGGGCTATTTTTTTGTCGCGTTACTGTTAACGCATGCCAGAAGACCCAAAATATACGAAAATGAACCAAAGCCTGCGATCTGCCCTTGGCAGACTGGTGCAATCGTCGAGACATGCCGGAATTCTTCTCGGGAATGAATGTTTGAGAGATGGATCTCGATGGTAACGATCCCGGCTGCGGCAATGGCGTCCCGCAACGCGATGCTGGTATGGGTGTACGCGCCGGCGTTAATCACGATTCGCTGAAACGTACTGCGGGCCTGATGAATCCAATCCACTAACTGGCCTTCGTGGTTCGATTGCCTGAACTCGACCTCCACTCCCAATTCACCCGCCTTCTTCCGGACCTCCTGCTCGATCTGGGCCAAGGTCACGTTCCCGTAGGTGGCGGGTTCTCGTTCCCCTAGGAGATTCAAGTTCGGGCCATTTAGAAACAGGACCTTCATAAACTTTGATTTCGCAGCGGAAACTAGGAAGAACCCGATCCCTTGTCCACGGTTTTCAAGCCCGGCACTCTCCCCACGAGCGCTCCCATGCCTAGGAACCAGGGCCAGGCCAACGCCGGGATGTACAAACCAAACTCGCTAAAGCACTGAATGGCCACGCCCACAACCCCCAGCCAGACCCCCAAATGGACCCCACCGCCTTCGACCGATCGGTAGCCGAAGACAAGGCTTCCGGCAATCAACGTCCCAAACAGCAGGGCTCCGATGATTCCTGAATCCGTCGCCTGCTCGAGATAGTCGTTATGGACCAGGCGGGTCATTTCGGCTTCGGGCGATTTCATTCGTCGATAGACGTTCATGAAGGTGCCTGGTCCGGATCCAAGCACCGGTCGCTCCCGGATATTGGCAAGGGCGACCTTCCAATAGTCAAACCGCGCGGAGATGCTTGTGGCGCCTCGCTCAAAATAGGCCTGGTAGCGAAACCAAAATCCGCTGATGCCTCCAATCACGAGAAGACAGAGAATGAACATTCTGACTGAGGATGCGCGCGCGCGAAGCAACAAAGCGAGAATGGCCAGTCCCAAGGCGATCACCCAGCCACCTTTTGAACCGGACCAAACCAGGCAGCCGAGTGCTCCGGCTAACCCGAGGGCTGGTGGGATGGCGCGGGTCAGCCAACGTTTCCCGTGGCTTACATACGCGAGACCGGCGATTATGGCGGGGGAAAACAAGATTATGGCGCCAGCCAGCGCGTTTGGATAAACGAGCGTCGAGTAGATCCGATTGCTGGCAAGCTTGGCAATCAGCTCCGGTGGTTGATCACGCCAATTGGGAAGGGAATGGAAATAGTCCCGCATCTCCTGCAGCCCGCCAAAGTGCTGTCGCCAGCCGATGCACACCACCACGAACCACGCGCCGGCAACACCAATCCAAAAGGCCCGCGAGGATTCCATCCTGCTGAGGGCAAATAGCCCAAGATAAAACGCCAGGACGCAAACGGCAAAATGCGGCACCGTCGCGGCGATGAGCTTCGCGTCCGGTGCATCCACGTGTTGCAGAGACGAGACACATTGCCAGGCCAGCCAGAGAACGGGGGTGAACACCAAAAGACGGGGAGAATTGCCGCGCCATTTCCAAACGGACAGCCCTGTTAGGAACGCGGCGGCAAACAACAGGTATCCCCAAAGGACCGGCCACGGCTGATAGATTGCCTCGACCCAGCTGGAGGGAGTTGCGATTCGGTTATCGAGGATTATCGGGTTGCCGAGCTTGAGCAAGGCCACCGCAATCCAGAGCCCCACCAAGCCGGGGAACGCCTCGGCTGCGGCTTTTTGCAGCGACTCCGTCCAGGAGCGCTTTGGCGTGCTCTGGTTCATGGGCCAGGAAC
>Ga0070689_100001367_pt1 | contig 15483 bp, 8 predicted proteins | sample KBSS23HmetaG_FD_64669 | JGI IMG/M metagenome (GOLD analysis project Ga0070689, IMG submission 64669) | Switchgrass rhizosphere microbial communities from Kellogg Biological Station, Michigan, USA - KBS S2-3H metaG | ecosystem: Host-associated > Plants > Roots > Rhizosphere ...
TGGCGGGAACACGGAACTTAAATCGAGAACTCTCGCTAGACTGGCACGAGCAAATTGTGCCCGGTCATTTCTTTCGGTTGCGGCAAGCCGAGCAAAAATAAAAGAGTCGGCGCGACATCCGCCAGAATGCCGTCTTCGCAGCGGAACTTCGCCGCGTCTCTGGCGACATAAATGAAATGCACAAGGTAGCTGGTATGCGAGGTGTGCGGCGAGCCGTCGGGGTTGCGCATTTGCTCGCAGTTGCCGTGGTCCGCGGTGACCAACGCTTTTCCGTCGAGTTCCAGAAGTCTTGGGATGATGCGGGCGCAGCATGCGTCAACCGCCTCGACCGCTTTGATGCCGGCCTCGACAACGCCGGTATGACCGACCATGTCGGGGTTGGCGAAGTTTAGAACGATCAAATCGTACTCTGCCAAGCGCGGGAGAAGTTCGTCGGTGACTTGGAATGCGCTCATCTCCGGTTTCAAATCATACGTGGCGACTTTGGGCGAAGGAATGAGTTTGCGGTCTTCACCCGGAAAAGGCTTTTCGATTCCGCCGTTAAAAAAGTAAGTCACATGCGCATACTTCTCCGTCTCGGCGATGCGCAATTGCCGTTTCCCAGCAGCGCTAACGATCTCCCCTAAAATGTGTTTGAGTTCTTCAGGCGCGAAGATGAACGGCGAAGAATACCGGACATCATATTGAGTCAGCGAGACGAAATGAATCTGCGGCCACACTTCGCGATCGAACCCTTCGAAGTCCTTCAATAAAAACGCTTGTGAGAGCTGGCGCGCACGGTCGGCGCGAAAGTTAAAAAACAAAACCGTGTCGCCGTCGAGGATCCGCTGTTCGTTCGGGAAGTCGAAAACAAGAGGAGGCATAAATTCATCGGTCTTGCTAAGCGAGTACTGTCGCTCCAAAGCGTCAGCGGGTGATGATTCACAAGATTCACCACGACCAAGAACGATTGCGTCCCATGCTTTTTTTGTGCGGTCCCAGCGACGGTCGCGATCCATTGCATAATAACGCCCGACCACGGTGATGATCTTACCGCCGCTCTTCTGGAGTCCCTTTTCGCAAGTTCTCAAAAAACCCGCGCCGCCAGTAGGCGACGTGTCTCGTCCATCGGTGAACGCGTGCACAAAAATCTCTTTAACTCCTGCTGCATGCGCGGCGTTCGCGAGCGCGATCATGTGCGAGTAATGGCTGTGCACGCCGCCGTCGGATACCAAGCCGAGGAGATGCAATCGATGTCCGCGCGCACCGGCAAGGGTGTTCTGCAACACGCGATTCTGTTCCAATTCGCCATCGGCGATGGCCTTATTGATCCGCGTGAGGTCCTGATAAACGATTCTGCCCGCTCCTAGGTTAAGGTGGCCAACTTCCGAGTTCCCCATCTGTCCCTCTGGTAGCCCAACGTCCATGCCGCTGGCGCTCAACCGCGCCCAGGGATAATCGCGATACAAATCATCGTGAAACGGCGTGGATGCGAGCAGTGTCGCGTTGCCGTTCTCTTCACGCTTCTCGGAGCCGCCGGGATTGATGCCCCACCCGTCGCGAATGATGAGCATCACCGGGCCAGCCATGCTCCCGCACTTTGCCGATGAACGAGAACATGGACAAGCAGTTCTTTGGTTCTGTCGAATTTTAGAACATTTGCAGCCGTCAAAGACCGCCGCTACAAAGGGGGAAAATGAGGTGGCGCAACCAATTGCTGGCGTTTGTCTGTCTGCTCGTCTTCGCGGGAGTGGGCGTGATTTATTTCCAGCATTGGGTCATCCGAAAGCCCTTCGGCATTATTTTATTTGTCGGAGAAGGGCTATCCCCCGCAAGGCTGGCGCCTACTCGCATCTATGCCGCCGGAGCGGGGACGCGTTTGAATATGGACTCCATGCCGTACGCTGCGCTGCTAATGAACTACTCGAAAGATTTCGCCGCACCCGATCAGGCGGCTGCAGCGACTGCGATCGCTACCGGTGAGCGTGTAACCAATCGCGCGATCGCGATTAACGGCGATGGCAAAGCGATCAAGAGCATCATTGAGCTGGCGCGCGAATACGGACGAGCCACAGGCTTAGTCACAGATGCAAAACTCACCGACGCCACAAGCGCAGCGTTCTACGGGCACACGGCAGATCCCAGCGACACGGAAAAGATCGCAGCGGAGTTTGTGGATCGCGGAAACATTGACATCGCCATGGGCGGCGGCGCGGCGCAATTTATTCCCGCCGCAAAAGGCGGCGAGAGACAAGACACGCGCGATCTGTTGCTCGAACTGCGTGGCAACGGCTTCGACATCGTCCGCACGCGCACGGATTTAGACGCAGTTCCAGCGTGGCGCCGGCCGAAGCTTTTCGGCGTCTTCAGTAACAACGATCTCGCATTCGCAAATCAGGTGGAAGAACGAGGTCAGCAGCCCAGTCTTTCGGATATGGTGAGGCGAGCCATCCAGTTGCTGCAGTACAACGCCGGAGGCTATTTACTCGTCGTAGACGCCGGCTTGATGCGGAAAGCGGCTGAAGAGAACAATGGCGAGCGAACTTTGACGCAAACGATCGAACTAGACCGGGCGGTGGGCGTCGCACGAAGTTACGGTGGGCCAAAATCGACAATCATTGTGTGTGGCGATTCAGCCATTGGCGGGATGAGCTTAAATGGGTTTCCTTTTCGGAAAGACAGTGGAATCGCGCTACTGGGTTTCAATTCAGCTGGTCAGCCATGGATTACCTGGGCAACAGGGCCGCACGGAACGAAGTCATACGGGGCGGCGAAACTACCGGTGAACCAGGACCCGGCCGAAACCAAAGAACCTACACAGGAACAGCCCGAGCCGGCGACGATCTACACAAAATCGGCGCTGGTCACGGTTGAAGACGTCGTGGCATTCGGCAGCGGTCCCGGAACAGATGCGCTGCAAGGTGTCGTCGAGAGCACAGACGTTTTCAAAATCCTGCGTGACGAGTTATGACGCGGAGGCGCTCAAGGTGGAACGCGTTGTCCTCAACGCGTTGAATACTGTGGCGTCGCCGCCTGATATTTGCGCTTCCGACGAGGAAACTGCCATCGTCTTAAACACAAGACGATCCACCTTTGGCGGCGACTATTTCGCCATGGCTCTATACGGCATCCCGAGTTCGTACAACGCGATCTGTTGATCGAGATCCGTCATGAGAGAGTCCTCGCCGTGCATCCGCGCGAGTTGCATCGCTGAGCGAGCAGTTCTAATGGCGTTCGCGAATTCGCCGTTCTCCGCATAGGCAGCTGCCAGGGTGCGCAACACAAGGGTGTTCGTGCCTCCGACCAGTTCGTGGGCTTGTTTCGCAAGCGCAACCGCCTTTAGACCATTTCGCAGTGACGCGTTTTGTGATGTCGCCAGCAGCCAGGCTAAATTGGTCAATGTGGGAATGGACTCCGGTGCAAGCTCCAGTGCTCTATTGTAATGCAGGACGGCTTCCTCAGGATTGCCCTTTTCCTCAAGAGCAATAGCCAGTGTCGTGTGGCAATCGGCATCCAAAGGGCGAAGCAACAATGCACTGCGGCAAACCTGAATGGCGCTGTCGAGTTCGCCTTTCTCCAGCAACGCATGGCCCAGTGCGTAAAGGGCGGGAAAGTCAGCGGGACGTACCGTTATTGCTTTTTGGTAATGAGCGATTGCTTCGTCAATTCGGCCCTTTTGAAAAAGAAGATTGGCCAGGGAAACTCGAGCATCGGGATCGGTTGGTCGCATGGATACGGCCTTCTCAGAATGCAAAATCGCTTCATCGACCTGGCCTTTCGCTGAAAGAGCCGTGCCGAGGTTGTACTCGGCATCCCACCAGTCGGGTTGCATCTGCAAGGCCGACCGATAATGAGCAATGGCTTCGTCAATCTGACCCTTCTGAAAAAGGACAAGCCCGATATTAGTATGAGCCATCCAGCATTCCGGGTTCCTAGCCAGAGTGGTGCGCCAAAGCGTTTCAGCATCGGAGTACGTCCGTGCTTGCCGCCAAGTCAACGTCCCCAGGCTTGCTACGACTAACAACGCAGCGCTCATAATCACGGCGCGGTACTGCGGAAATTCACCGGACAAACTGACCAAGCCCGCGCTAAGAAGGGCGATCGGACCGATGCATGCGAGATATTGATAGTGGTCTGCCACGAACGTATAGCGAAAGGTGAATAGCATGATGAATCCGAGGACAGGGCTCAGCGTGGCGACGAAAAATGCGGCAGCGACTTCAACGCTTCGGCCAAAATATCGCCTAAGGAAGCAGATGACCGCGCAGGCCGCGATAGCTGCGAGCAACCAGACATAGTTGGCCAAATCTGCAGGGGAAATGTTCCATCTCGGATAGATAAAGGTCAGCTTAGAGGGACAAAAGATTTTGCTCAGGTAAAACCACACAGCCCGGCTCGCCACGAGGATTCGCTCCATTGGGCTGAGGAAGGTAAACGCGGCGCGGTTCGTTCCCTGATGATAGTGTTCCCACCAAACTACGAGTAAACCCATGCCAACGCCGAGGATGACAAAAGGAACAACTTGCATTAGACGGCGCGGCGTGATCGGTTTTTTCTGCAACCAAAGAATCAGGAACAACGCGGCAGGGAGTGTACAGGCGGTTGCTTTCGCTGAGAGTGCCAGCACATAAAAACCCAGTGCCAGGCAATAGAAGATCCACGGCCGTCGGGTTCGTTCGTTAACAAACGCAATCCAGGTAAGCAGCGTCAGCAAGAAGAAGAATCCCATCAGCACGTTCTTGCGTTCGGTGATCCATGCCACCGACTCGACCTGCACTGGATGCAGCGCAAAAATTGCTGCTGCCAACCACGAGCCGGGCACTCCCAACCGCGCCAGCACCGCCCATAACAGAAGAGCATTGCCAACATGAAGCAGAAGGTTCACCCAGTGATAACCACTCGTGTTTAGGCCCCACAACGCATGTTCGAGGCGAAATGTGCTGTAAGTGAGCGGGAAATACTGCGACGGAGAATCGAGGGAAAACCAAATCCGCTGCCAACCGTTCGGCGCAGTTAATAATTCGTTGTTGATGATATAGTCGTCGTCGTCCCACAGAAAACCCCCATGCCAGGCAGGCCGATATGCCAGGACCGTCGCGGCCGCCAGGACGACCGCGAAAATCAGTGCGCGACCGCGCGGGGAAAAAATGCGCCTCGCGATTTCGTGCATACGCTAGCCGCAGGCGATCACACTCCAAAGTTGTTTACCCGAAACTTCCAGCGCCACCTTCAGTTGCAACGTTCCGTTTCTCATCGAAATAGGACATTTTGTGCTGCGTAAGACCGACATCAACGAAAAGCTCGTGCAGTTTGCATGGTGGGCTTTGGCGACAATCGTTTTTACTCTCGTCGTTGCAATCAGGATTCGTCTCTTGGGAATTCCGCTCGAACGCGACGAGGGCGAGTACGCTTATGCCGGCCAACTCATATTGCAAGGCATCCCGCCTTATAAACTTGCTTATAACATGAAGTTTCCGGGCACCTATGCCGCGTATGCGTTAGCCATGTCGATCTTCGGACAAACGACCATCGGAATTCGTTTGGGGCTGCTCCTGATCAATACAGCTACGATTGTCCTGATCTTCTTTCTGGGCCGGCGACTGTTGAATTCAACAGTAGGACTCGCAGCGGCAATGAGCTATGCCGTGCTTTCTGTAAGCCCGAGCGTCCTAGGCTTTGCCGGCCACGCCACACATTTTGTACTGCTCCCAGTTCTCGCCGGGACACTGCTATTGCTCACGACGACAGATCGACAAGTAAATGCGCGGCTATTTGCGAGTGGGTTGCTGTTCGGCGGCGGGCTGTTAATGAAGCAGCCGGGAGTTTTTTTTGCTTTGTTTGGAGCGATCTATCTCCTCTCCAGAGATCTTTATCGCCGATTCCCACTTAAAACGGTTCTCCTGCGAAGCTCGATTTTCAGCAGCGGTGTCATTCTTCCCTTCGGAATTACTTGCCTCCTATTGTGGCAGAGCGGCGTTTTCGATCGCTTTTGGTTTTGGACTATCGATTACGCACGGCACTACGCCAACCTGGTTTCTTTCAGCCAGGCGTCACAACTTTTCTTTTACAGCACAAGGGAAGTGATTGTGGTGGGCTGGCCGATCTGGATGCTGGCTGGAATTGGACTCGTTGCGGGTTTGTGGGAGCGACGAACACGTGCTCGCACATTTTTTCTTCTCGGATTCCTGTTCTTCTCTGCATTAGCGCTATGCGCGGGATTCTATTTTCGATTGCACTATTTCATTTTAATTCTTCCGGCTGTCTCGCTGCTGGCCGGCGTGACGATCGGCAGATTGTCAGATCTCAGTGTCGCTCGATCGATCGTAGTCCGATTTATTCCCATCTTGATTCTAGGAACTGCCCTTGCCTGGCCGATTCTGGCAGAAAAAAAGTTCTTTTTTGAAGTCTCGCCAACCGATGCTTCGCGAATGATTTATCCAGAGAGTCCTTTCGGGGAATCCATCAGAATTGCAGAATATCTTCGAGAACACACAAGCCCAAGTGATACGATCGCTGTGCTGGGTTCCGAGCCACAAATTTATTTTTATTCCGACCGACATTCCGCAACTGGCTACATTTATGGTTACGGCCTGATGGAGGCACAAAAGTATGCCCGCCAAATGCAGCAAGAAATGATTCGCGAGATCGAGCGCGCCCGTCCCAAATTTCTTATCTTAGTGGTAATGCCAGACTCATGGCTGCAGCGACCAGAATCTGAGCGATTGATTTTCACCTGGGCCAGTGAATACACGGCACAAAACTATACTGTTGCCGGCTTCGTCAATATGGTGGCACCAGACAAAACAGAATATTATCTTGGTACTGTTCCACAGTCAGTGCCACAACTGGGTAAATACATTCTGATCTACGAGAGAAAATCCTGAGGTGTGATTGACCAGCAAACGAGACGTATTCCTCAGAGAAAAAGGCCCATCCCTCGCTGGCACACTGTCGGCGTCTGCCTGTGTCTAGCAGCGCTTACATGGATTGTTTTTTGCCAGACGCTTTGGCATGACTTCATTAACTACGACGACCCGCGTTACGTCTATGAGAACACTGAGATAACAAGTGGCTTAAGCTTCGGCGGCATTGCCTGGGCATTTACTCATATCCATTCCACGAACTGGCATCCGCTGACTACCATTTCGCATATGCTCGACTGTCAGTTATACGGATTGCGTGCCGGATGGCATCATTTTACGAATGTCCTCCTGCATACCGTCGTGGTCATACTTCTCTTTCTGGCGCTGGCGAAGATGACCGGAGCATTTTGGCGCAGCGGCTTTGTCGCAGCGGTCTTCGCAATTCATCCGCTGCGCGTGGAATCGGTCGCATGGATAGCTGAGCGAAAGGATGTGCTAAGCGGCGTTTTTTTCATGCTCACGCTCCTCGCTTATCTGCATTACACCCGTTTACCATCGCTCAGGCGTTATCTGGTCGTGGTATTCATGTTGGCTTGTGGCCTCATGTCTAAACCCATGTTGGTAACGCTGCCATTCGTGCTCTTACTCCTGGATTACTGGCCGCTCGATAGAATCAGAGGTCAATTTTGGATGCGCCTGTTGGAAAAACTTCCACTTGTCGCCCTCTCGGCTATCTCAAGCATCGCCACCCTCGTTGCGCAGAAAGGTGCGGTCGGCTGGACCGAAGATTTGCCGATATTCGAACGAATCAACAACGCGGTCGTCAGTTACATTCTCTATATCTGGCAGATGTTTTGGCCTGCGCGGCTGGCCGTGTTCTACCCACATCCGGAGAACGCGCTACCACCATGGGAAATCATCGCGTCTCTCCTGCTTTTAATTTGCATTACGGCGGTAGCTATCGCTCTACGAAAACAGAGGCCGTACCTTATGACAGGTTGGTTGTGGTATCTCGGAATGCTTGTACCGGTCATCGGATTGGTGCAGGTGGGATGGCAGGGCCGCGCAGACCGATACACCTATTTGCCTCAGATTGGCCTGTATATTGCCGTCACCTGGGCAGTGGCCGATCTTACAGCGTCATGGCGCCGTCAAAGAACAATCTTGAGCGTTGCTGCATTAGTTGTTGTCGGCGTCTTGAGCTCGTGTGCGTTCGTTCAGACATCGTATTGGCGCGATAGCGAGACACTTTTCAAGCGTGCCCTTGCAATAACGAGAAACAACGACGTTGCCGAAAACAACCTGGGGATCGTCTTTCTGGGGCAAGGCAAACTAGACGACGCTATCTCGCTACTGCAAGCCGCTGTGGCTCTTCGCCCGGAAAACAGCCCTGCTCATGAGAATCTCGCCAAAGCTCTTATTCAAAAGGGTGAAGTTGCCGATGCCTTGGTTCACTACCAGAAATTACTCGAACTACAGCCCGATAATATCGAGGTTCACAACATTGTGGGTACCGTTCTGGTCCAGCAGCATCGCATCAGGGACGGCATCGAGGAATGGCAGAAGGTCTTGGCAATTCAACCGGACAACGGAAATGCCATGAGCAATCTGGCATGGGTATTTGCAACTTCGCCGGACGATTCTCTTCGAGACGGCGCCAAAGCGGTTCAACTGGGACAGGAGGCAGTGCGGATTTCGGCTCGTCGCATTCCACTGCTCTTTCGGACGTTAGCGGCGGCTTATGCAGAAACTGGCGACTTCTCCAAGGCAATTCAGACTGCCCAGGAGGGAATTGAATTGGCCAACAGCCAAGGAAACCAAGGTTTGGCTACTGAGCTCCAGGGCAATATTTCACTTTACCAGGAACAGCGGCCGCTGCGCGATCCGAGCTTAACACATGGCAATTAGGGGTCCGACGGCGAATAACAAAAAGCGCCAGGTTAAAGACCATCAGGGCGTATTACGAAAAAGCCCGGGCAACCATGGTATAAGATTCGGCGTATGTTTGCTTCTTGTGGCAATCAGTCTCGCGGTATTCGGGCAAACGATCCGTTACGAGTTTGTTAACTTCGACGACGACTTATACGTCTATAATACCCCCGCTATTCAGTCTGGGCTAACACTAAAAGGGCTAGCGGCCGCGTTTATCCATCCACACGCACACAACTGGCATCCGTTAACGACTATCTCGCACATGCTTGACTGTCAGCTATACGGCCTGAACGCCGGTGGCCATCATGCTACCAATGTGATCTTGCATACAATCGCGGTGCTTCTTCTTTTCTGGGTATTGCAGGGAATGACCGGCGCAGTATGGAGGAGTGCGCTGGTCGCGGCATTATTTGCCATTCACCCGCTGCATGTCGAATCCGTAGCATGGGTGAGCGAGCGAAAAGACATTCTCAGTGCTGTTTTCTTTTTTCTCATGCTGCATGCATACAGCCGTTATGCACGTGTACCGTCGATCATGCGCTATCTGGCGGTCGTTGGTTTTTTCGCCGCGGGGCTCATGTCAAAGCCGATGCTGGTAAGCGCTCCGATCATCCTTCTCCTTCTCGATTACTGGCCGCTCCGCCGCTTTGAGCAACCCTCCTTAATAACAGGGAAAACCAGAGTCTCAGAGTCCGATAACCAAACCCGCATAATACGACGCCTCTACTCGGAAAAGATTCCGTTATTCGTTCTTTCTGCCGTCGCCTGTGTCCTCACATTTATTCTGCAAAAGCGCACAGCCGGTGCTATTCCGCCGCTGCCATTCCTGTGGCGTGTCCAGAACGCATTTGTGAGCTACGTGATTTACGTCTGGAAGACATTATGGCCGGCACGCCTCGCGGTGTTTTATCCTCATCCAAATGACACTCTGGCACTTTGGGAAGTCATTCTTGCGATCCTGTTGTTGCTGGCAATTACTACCGCAGTGATCGTTTTCCGAAGACAACGACCTTATCTGTTAACCGGCTGGTTCTGGTATCTCGTTATGCTCATCCCAGTGACAGGCATTGTTCAGGTTGGAGAACAAGGTCATGCAGACCGTTATACCTACCTTCCTCATATCGGTTTGTTTGTCGCGGTGGTTTGGTTTGCGGTCGACCTGGCAACAGTCCGCGGATCCAAACCGCGGGTGGCTCTGACCACCGCGGCCGTTGCATTAATAATCCTGGCTCTGGCATGGATGGCATCCATTCAAACTTCTTACTGGCGCAATAGCGAGGTCCTTTGGACGCATGCTCTTGCGGTAACGTCAGACAATGACATTGCCCACAATAATCTGGGCTATTTGTGTAACGATCGCGGCGAGCTAGACATTGCGATTTCACACTTTGAGAGTGCCGCGAGGATCAGGGCCGGTAAACGAGACCCTCACTACAACCTGGCTTCAGCCTTTGTGCAAATGAATCTTGGTGACGCCCTCGCCAGAAAAGGGCGATCCGATGACGCGATGGTGCATTACGCCGAGGCAATAAGATTGCAACCGGATTATGGGGACGCCTATTACAACCGCGGTACTGTTCTTTTTGCAAGAGGTCGCATTGATGAAGCGATCGCTGATTGGGAGAAAGCTCTCGAAATGCGCCCAAATGACGCAGATGCCCATACCAGCCTTGGAAATGCTCTTTTACAGAAGGGGGCGCTACGGGAGGCAATTGCACAGTACGAAACAGCTTTGACTTTGACTCCAGAGGATCCTCATTCTCGTAACAATGTAGCTTGGGTATTGGCGACTGCTTCTGACAGCTCGATCCGCGACGGCGCCAGAGCGGTCGGGTTCGCCCAGGAAGCGGTGCAGCTTTCAGGCGGTAGAGAACCACTGTTTCTGCGGACGCTCGCAGCTGCTTATGCGGAAAGCGGCCGGTTTTCTGAAGCGATCGCTGTCGCCCAACAAGCTGCAGTCATAGCTAACATGCAAGCGAAGCCCGACATGGCGAAGCGCCTCGACAAAGATCTTGTGCTCTTTCGCGGAAATCTGCCGCTTCGGGAAACCTCCAAGCAAAACTAACCCATGCCTGGCACTGCAGTTTACCTCGCCGTGTTACGATACGGTAAACCCAATTCGTACAAGGCGATTTCGTCCCGAAGAGCGTTGGACAAAGTAGTATTGTCTTGGAGGTTCGATGCTTCCAAGGCATGCTGCGCAGTCTCTTTAGCCTCAGCAAACTTACCGGCTTCGGCATAGGCTGCGGCCAAAATCCGGAGAACCGTCGGGTGCTTTTCGCTCCTTGAACTTACGGAGTCCGCACGCTCAGCTAACTGGATAGCCTCGGATCCGTTTCGCAAATTGGGATCGGAAGACGTCGCGAGCAACCATGCCAGGTTGCTTAGCGCGGCTAAATTTTCGGGGGCAATTTGGAGTGCCTTTGTGTACTCAGTCCTTGCATCTTGAGGGCGTCCCTTAGCAAGCCAGGCGATACCCAGATTGGCATGGGCGTCTGCGCTCTCAGGATGCATCTGTAGCACCCTTTGATATTCGACGATCGCTTCGTCAATGCGGTCTCTGCGCAAAAGAGCGCTCGCGAGATTGTATTGGGCTTCTTCCTGGTTCGGTATCGCCGCGAGACACACCCTATATCGCGCAATGGCACCATCGAGATCGTCTTTCGCTATCAGCGCGTTCGCAAGGTTGCATGACGCCTCGGCGTATTGAGGCCGGATGTCGAGCGCTTTGTGATAATGCGCAACCGCGTCATCAATACGCCCGATCCCAAAAAGCGTAACACCGAGATTATTTTGTACTTCTGCATCAGCGGGATTAATTGCCTCGGCCCTTTCGTAATGGACTATTGCGTCAGAAAGCCGACCGTGCTCAGCCAGTAGGCGACCCAGGTTGTAATGCGCCTCCGCGTAATCAGATCGCAGGGCAACGGCTTGCTGGTAATGATCGATCGCCTGATCGGCCTCTCCCTGCTCACTTAAGACGATGCCGAGATTGTAATGCGCCATCCAGCAACCTGGATTTTTCTGCAGCGTCTTTGTGTATAAGACGGAGAGATCGTGATATTGCGCAGTCTGCCGCCACGTCAAAAAGCCGAGCGATATCAAAACGATTCCGCAGATGCCACCGACCAAAATCAATCGCTGTCGAGGACTGCCGATAATCGCGCCCGATCGCGACATCGCGTCCGGGTGGGACACGAACTCAGCCGGTGTTTCATAAAAACGTCCGAGAAGAGTTGCGATCCCTGCTCCTGCCAACGCGAGCGGTCCCATACTGGCGAGATACTGAAAATGATCGCTTACAAACGAGTAACGAAAGAAATACACGCTGAAAAAGCCGAGCACAGGAAACAGGGAGATGACGTAGTAAGCGACGGCAGAGAACATAGCACGGCCCCATTTTGCCTGGATAAACCACAATGCAACCAGCCCGGCTGTCACTGCCAGCAACGGGAGATATGCAACGATTGCCGACGAATCAACGTTCCATCGTGGATAGATGAAGATCAAAGGATGCGGCCACACTAGTTTGCCGAGATAGAACCAAACGGCTTTAGCAGCGATGACTAGACGTTCCGGAAAGGTTTGCACCCAGTCTGGACCAACTGCACGCGCATGAAATCTCTGTTCCCAGATCGTCCACGCGCTCGCGACGACCGAAATCAGAGCGAATGGGGCGAGGGCCACCGTATCGCGCCAACGGATTTTTCCTCGCATCCACCAGATGCAGAGCGCGAGTACAAAAGGCAGCATCACCACCGAAGGTTTGCTCAGTGTCGCCAGCAGAAAGAAAATGAGAGATAAAGCGAAAACCAAGGAGGGCCTATCGTCAGCACCTTGCCGCTGGGGCGACCTAAAAACCGCTCGTTTTCGATTTTTCCATTTCAAAAAGAAAAGGATCGAGAGCAGATAAAATACGCAGGACTGCGTGTTCTTTAGTTCAGTAACCCATGCAACGGATTGCACAAGTACCGGATGCAAAGCCCAAAGTGCAGCACCCAACCATGCACCGCGGACTTCAAGTAGACGCAGGACACGCCAGAGCAAGATCGCCGAGACGGCGTGCAGTACGACGTTGAGCGTGTGGTATGGCAGCGGGTTTAGGCCTACAAACTTGTGCAGAGCCCAAAAGGTGGTCAGAACAAGCGGATAATAGACCGCTTGTGCTGTAGTCCAGATTTCTTTCAGGCCCAACGGGCCGATCACGCAGGGATTCCGCGTCAGATGCGATTCATCATCCCAGATAAAACCCGCCCGGAATACCCGGGTGTACGCAATGAAAACGAAAACAAACAGAAGTAGCGCCTGAAACCAGGCTTGTCTCCAGAATGGGACACGAATTTCGCGAACTGTAACGAATTGATCCAAGGACCTAGCTTCAACCTTACCGAGGTGGTGGCAATTCGTGCAATTCGAGTCAAGGAGACTGAGCGCTTGTCGTTTTCGCAATACGCAGGTTCTCCTCCGCTTCTGGAAAATCCGGATGGAGACGCAGTGCCTCTTCGAATTGGGCAATCGCTTGAGAAACGTTGCCCTGACTCATGAGAATTTTTCCAAGATAATTGTGCGGTTGGGCCAGTTTCGGGTTGAGTTCGGACGCCTTTTCAAAATGCCCTCGGGCTTCCGTCAACTCGCCTTTTTCCAAAAGCAAACTACCCAGATCGATGTGCGCATCGACGTGGGCAGGATCCAACTGCAGAGTCTCTCGATATTTCGCGGTTGCCTCTTCCGGCTGTCCGTGTTTTTCCAAGAACGCACCATAGCCATAGTGCGCTTGCGCCGACTTTGGCGCCAGACGAATGGCCGTTTCAGATTCAGAAGCCGCCTGGTCTTTGCGACCGAGTTGGTCTAAAAGATAGGCGTAGCCGGAATGATATTCAGCGTTCTTAGGCTCCATGCGCAATGCCTGCTCAAAATGGTTTTCTGCCTCGCCGAACTCGCCCTTGACCGTCAATAGTGATCCAAGACTGACATGCGCTTTCGCCGAGCCGGGATTTAAACGTATCGCCTCAGCAAATTCCTTCGCTGCTTCGTCGTCTCGTCCGGCCTCCTGCAGTTCGGTAGCGTAGTTAACATGGGCCCGCGCGCTGGTCGGAAGATCCGCAGCGATTGTGGCCAAACGTTCGAGTTTGCCGTGAGCGCTATTCATCTCGGCAAACCAGAGTATCCCGAGAGGAATGACAAAAATGGCGACCCATTTTGCACCGTGCAAAGCCCAGCCGGGCAGAAAACCACCCAACGAAACATCCGCTGTTCCACCGGCGATACCGAGCGATTGCCTCGTCGATTTCTCCCGCACCTTCCAAATGAATCCGTCGTAATAAAAATGAAGCAGTGCCGACGCAGTCACCACACCGGTAAGAATGTTTTTAACTGCATCGATGCCGACATATGATTTGGACAAACTGAGCCCGCCGTAGGCGAGTACCAAGCCTATGTATACTCCGACCAGCGCGCCACTGCGCCGGAACACAAAACGCATGAACCCGCCGATGGAGCTGTCGCTCTCGACCCGTTTCCGATTGTAAATCCAGACCAGGGAGAGGTATTGCACATCGTGAAACACTTCGAATAAAGCCACGCCCACGAGCACGCTGGCCACGATGTTGTTGCAATACCACCAGAACGAAATGCTCGTGACGAGCAGCACCAGTTTCACCGGACTGGGCCGCTTTCCGCTGCTCCACATCCAAACAAAATTTGCCAGAAACAGCGCTGAAATTAGAAGTGCCAGCGCAAGCAACCCCTGTTGTCCTGCTCGAAGAACCGCTGGTGGAATAAAAGGTCCGCCTGCGGAATAGTATGTCTCCAGCGTGTCGGTCATCCGCTGCGGCGAAAGAAGAACAGCTGTTGCAAACCAAATCCCGCACACGGCGAAATCGAGACGACGCGTTACCTCGGCAAAAGATCCGACTTTCGCATCATAAATCCGGCAGAACCCGTATGTTTGCATCATTCCGTGCCACACGCCCCAGATAAACGCCACGAGCACAATTCCCTTGAGGTCCCACATGGAAAAAGCGGCGCAGACAACGACCAAAAAAATCGGCGCGCAAATGAAACGCCATCGAAAACGCTGAAAGAGCGCACGGTCGCCGTACGCTCGAATCATTCCCGGCAAGTGGTGTCCCATCGCGCCAAAGGCGGCGACGAAGAGATAAATATCCTCCGCGGCCCAGAGACCCTGTGCACCGATGAAAATCGGCACCAGCAACAACGGTGTGCAGACGTAAAGAACCAAGTCCCGCCAACTGTCAAGAATCCACAAGCCAGGCTTGCGGCCGGCCGCTGTCGGTGCCGGCGCAGCCGGCATCGTTTGCGCAGATGAAATCCCCGGGACGAACTGCATGCCTTTTTCCTAGCGGAGCCAAGTCTGTCTCAAAGCGCAACGAAAATCAATCCTGAGATGATTTGAGTGGCACGAAACTCAAAATCATTGACGGCGAAGCTTGGGCCAGAAAGCAATTCTGTCGCGATGTCTCGACGCTGTCGGACCTGACCGGAAGCAAAACGGCCGGGCTCCTTCAGAGCCCGGCCGCTGTGAAACCTACCTTAACAGTTTAGAATCGTTTCTTCAGTCCGACGTACCAGAACCGGCCCTTAATCGTGGCAAGTGATTCGTCGTAGCCGTTCTCGAAGCTGCCAGCAACGAACGGTGGATCTTCATCCGTTACGTTCTGCATACCCAACGTGACTGTGGTGTTGTTAA
>Ga0070689_100001369_pt1 | contig 15480 bp, 10 predicted proteins | sample KBSS23HmetaG_FD_64669 | JGI IMG/M metagenome (GOLD analysis project Ga0070689, IMG submission 64669) | Switchgrass rhizosphere microbial communities from Kellogg Biological Station, Michigan, USA - KBS S2-3H metaG | ecosystem: Host-associated > Plants > Roots > Rhizosphere ...
AAACAGCCACTCACGCGAGTGGCCGTAAATACTTGATTCTATTGGAGCCGGCTGCCGGAGTTGAACCGGCGACCTTCTAATTACGAATCAGACGCTCTACCAACTGAGCTAAGCCGGCTAAGGCGTGAAATAACTAGCGGAAACGCAGTTGCACTATACGAATGCCGTGTTTGCAGTGTCAAGCAGGACAGATCGAACCAGCAGGAGGAGCAAATGCCGAAGGATCCAACCAAGAATATAGACAGATATAAGATTCGTGGCGGACAGCTGAATGAGTTTGAATATACCGAGAACCAGGGAGCACTTGCTGAACAGAAACCAAAGAGTCAAGCTAAGCTGATCCCAGGAACGCCGCCTGAGGAACGGGACGATCGCGGAGCACAGGTTACGAAAAAAACGACAAAGACCAGCGCGAAGAAGAGAGCAACAAAAGCTGCCAAAGCCACAAAAAGCACAAAGGGTACGAAGACAGTCGCAACGAGGGGCGCGAGTGCGAAGAAGTTGGCTGCCCGAAAGGCTGCGAAGAAGAAATGAATTTAGCCACAGATTTACGCGGATGAACACGGATCTGCGTAAGCTGATACTCGCGTTGTTGCTGGTGTTCGTGGCGCAACCCGCGTTCGCGCAAAAACTTCCGTCCGCTGATAAGATCGTCGACAAATATCTCAAAGCGATCGGCGGGAAGAAGTCTGTCGCCGCGCTCAAAGACGCGACTTACGAGTGGACCATCCAACTCAACAATCAACCGATCGGCACAGCGCGCACGCAGCGGAAAGCACCGTCGTCCGAACGTTGGGAGATGACGTTCGGTAACGGTCAGATTATCTCCGGTACCAACACGCGCTCCGCCTGGGAAATCGGTCTCGATAATCGACTGCGCACGTTGACCGGCCTCGAAAGCACCGCTGCCAAACTCCGCGCTTCACTCGACGCCTCGCGCCTCGTCAATTTCAAAAAGGCCTACGTGCTCGCGCGCGTTCTGTCGTTGGGCGATCTCGGCTCCGAGCCGGCGTACATCGTTGAGTTCTCAACGAAGAGCGGCGCTCGCTTTCAGTATTACTTCAGCGTGAAGACTGCTCTCATCACGAAGATCACCGGCGATGTGAAAAAGACGAGAGTGCTCTTCGACGACTATCGTCCGGTCCAGGGCATCCAGGAGCCGCATCGCGTTCGCATGAACGTCGATGGATCCGGCGAGCTGACGCTGCTGTTGCAGAGTGTCAAATTCAATACGAGCATTGCAGACAGTGTCTTTGATCCGCCGGGCGCAACGGAAGAGCTGGATGTCGCGGCTTTGCTGCTCGAGGTAGGTAAAAACCAGGACGAGATCGAGAAGCGCGTCTCGGAATTCGCTTTTAAACAAACTGAGACTGATCGCGAGATCAACGGCAAAGGCGAACTGAAGAAAGAGACCGTCAAGGTATACGAAGTCTATCCACTGCCGAATCGCGAACCAGTGCAAAAGTTGATCAGCGAGAACGGCGTGCCTCTTTCGGCGGAACGCGTCGCTAAGGAAGACCGCCGCGTGCAAGAGGAATTCGCTAGGGCCGAACGCGAAAAAGAGAAGGACGAGAACAAAGCGGCCAAACGGCGGGCCGAGCGGGAAAAGAAGGGAGCTGAAGGAACGGAGATCTTGCCGTTTCTGAAGGCATGCGAGTTTGTTTCGCCGCGCCGGGAGATGCTATCGGGCCGCGAGACGATCGTCTTTGACTTCCGCCCGCGACCGGGATTCAAGCCGAAGAATAGCGAAGAGAGTCTGATTGCGAAGTTGATCGGCGTCGTGTGGATCGATCCGGTTGATAAGCAGGTGATCAGGTTGGAAGCGCGTTTGGCGGAAGGTTTTAAGATAGCCGGCGGGTTGTTGGTTTCACTCAGGCCGGGCGCAGCGGTGGTGATCGAGCAGACGCGAATGGAGCAGGGCGTTTGGCTGCCGCGGTTTGCGCAGGTGAATTTGTCGCTCAAGGTTTTGTTGTTTGGTGGTGGTGATTACAACAAGACAGTCGAGTGGAGTGAGTACAGGCATTTCGCGGGCGATGTGAAGGACTACAAGATTGAGACCCCGACAAAGCCGTAGCCACGGATAAGACGGATAAAAAGACACGGATGAAGACGGATCAGATAAATGTAATTGGGGGAGGATTGGCGGGAGTTGAGGCGGCGTGGCAGGCGGCGCGGCTCGGCGTGCAGGTGAATCTTTACGAGATGCGGCCGGTGATGCAGACGCCGGCGCATCGCACTGACAAACTCGCCGAGATCGTCTGTTCAAACTCGCTGAAGTCTGACGAACCCGGTACCGCGTCCTATTTATTAAAGGAGGAGCTGCGCCAGGGTGGGTCACTCGTGATGTCTGCCGCGGCTGAGACGCGCGTTCCGGCAGGCGCGGCGCTCGCCGTCGATCGCGAGAAGTTTGCGGCGCTGATTACACAGAGAATTCAGGATGAACCGCGGATTCACTTGATTCGAGAGGAAGTCACAAGTATTCCCGAAGAGCAGATCGGGATCATCGCAACAGGACCGCTATCTTCTGACGCACTCACCACCGAGATCATGAAGTTGACCGGCAGCGACCAGATGTATTTCTACGACGCGATCGCGCCGATAGTCGCCGCCGATTCGATCGACAAGTCAGTCGCGTTTCGCGCGGCGCGGTACGACAAAGGTGGCGACGATTATCTCAACTGTCCTTTCAACGAAGAGGAGTATGCGCGGTTTTACTCGGAATTATTGGAAGCAAAGAGCGTCCCGTTGCAGCGTTTCGAAGAGACGCGCTGGTTTGAGGCATGTTTGCCAATCGAGGAACTGGCGCGGCGCGGAGTCGATACGCTTCGTTTCGGCCCGATGAAGCCCGTCGGCTTGCGCCATCCGCAGACGGGGCGCGAGCCTTACGCGGCAGTGCAGTTGCGGCAGGAAAATTTAATGGCCGACGCATACAGCCTGGTGGGCTTCCAGAATCATCTACGGTACGGCGAACAAGCCCGAGTGTTGCGACTCATTCCCGGATTGCAAAACGCCGAGTTTCTCCAGTTTGGCCAAATCCATCGCAACACGTACATTTGTTCACCGCGCGTGCTCCAGGCAACGATGCAGATGTGCGAGCGTCCTAACCTGTTTTTCGCCGGGCAGATCACGGGAGTTGAGGGTTACGTCGAGTCAGTGGCGATGGGCTGGCTCGCGGGTGTGAATGCGGCCCGGCTCGCGACAGGCGCGGAGTTACTCGAAGCGCCCGCGCGCAGCGCCACAGGAGCACTGGCGCACTACGTTTCGCACGCGGAAGCGAAAAACTTCCAACCGGTAAACATCACTTTCGCGCTTTTACCTCCTCTTCCCGAACCAGCAAGGCGTACCGTACGTAAGAAGCGGGAACGCAGGCAGTTGCAAGTTGAATTGGCCTTGAAAGAATGGGCAGAGTGGCTCGAACAAAAGCACACAAAACAAGAGACGGCGCAGGCAGGTTGAGCCGCGTTCTGGTCCTGCTGATCGCCCTTTTCTGTGTTGGCATAGCCTTGCCTGTTGCGGGTCAGTCAGGCAGAAATAAGGAACCCAACAAGAGCGCCAAGCCAAGACCCAGGCCTATGGATGATCCTGATCGGCCGGGTGGCTCCTCTCCGAAGGCGGGTGATGAAATCGATCCGGACGACGTGGTGCGGATCAGCTCGAACCTCGTTCCCATTCCCGTATCGGTAGTTGATCATCGCGGCAATGCAATAGTCAATTTGAAGTTGGACGATTTCGAGCTGCGTGTTGACGGTGAGTTGAAGCCGCTCAGCGATCTGACGCGTTCGGAAACGAGCGTGCGTTTGGTGATGCTGTTTGACAACAGTGGCAGTCTCGACTCGGCGCGCGAGTTTGAAAAACAAGCTGCCATTCGTTTCTTTAAAAAGGTGCTGCGCGCGAAAGACGAGGCAGCGATCTACTCCATCGAAACCGACAGCTACCTGGCCCAACCACTGACCAACGACCTCGTGCGTCTCCAACAGACGATCGCGATGTTTGGCAAACCCGAAGGCGGCACTTCGCTGTTTGACGCTATCATTGGCGCGTCCAATTACTTGAAACCCTACTCCGGGCGCAAAGTTTTGGTGATCGTCTCGGACGGCATTGAAACCACGAGCCAGCACCAGGATTTCGATTTCGTCGTGCAACGCGTGCTGGCGGACGATTCACAGATCTACGTGGTCCAGACCGGTTTGTACGAGGGCGCAAACCTGCGCGCACTCGCCGCGGAACGCCGCATGGAACGGTTGACCGGAGAAACAGGCGGCGCCGTCTATCTGCCCAAAACAACCAGCGAGCTCGATCTGGCGTTCGACCAGATCGCGGCGGACCTCGCGCACCAGTATGTATTGAGTTACTACCCGAGCATGGAACATCGTGACGGGCGTTTGCATCGCCTCGAGTTGCAGATTAAATCGAGAAATGATGTTCGCCTCCGCTCGCGGAAAGGCTATTATGCTCCCAAGCCCGCTGCTTCCGCGGGTTGGTAGCGACTGATGGAGAAACTGATCGAGCAATTTCTCGAACACCTGCGTTACGAACGCAACGTCAGCGCGCACACCTTACGCAACTACGCCAGCGACCTTGAACAGTTTATTGACTTTCTCGCACCGTTGGACCAGACGACGGGAAAGAGAAACACACCTGACATTTCCGAGATAGATCACCTCACTATTCGTGAGTGGCTCGCTTCGCTTCACGCGGCGCAAAAGACAAAAGCTTCAATCGCTCGCAAGCTGGCGGCACTGCGGACCTTCTTTCAGTTTTTGGTGCGTGAAGGAGTCGTAGAGCTCAATCCAGCGAAACTCGTTTCCACGCCGAGGCTGGAGAAGAAACTGCCGAAACATCTTTCGATCGAAGAAGCGATCAGGTTTATCGAGTCGCCTGACGAGGAGACGGATCTTGGGAAGCGCGACCGTGCGATACTGGAATTGATGTATGCGACGGGCGTGCGTGTGGCGGAGTTGACGACGCTCAATCTGGCTGATGTTGACTATGGAAATAAGTTGATAAGGGTGACCGGGAAGCGCAGGAAACAGCGGATCGTGCCGTTTGGCGAACCGGCGGGTGTGGCGATTCGAAACTATCTCGCGGTGCGCGACAAGTTTCTCTTGAACGCGCCGATCTCGAAGCGTGATGAAGACGCGCTGTTTCTGAATTACCAGGGCACGCGGATCACAACGCGTTCGGTGGGGCGGATGGTTGAGAAGTACATACGACTCTGCGCGGGCATGCACAACATCAGTCCGCACGCGCTGCGGCATTCGTTCGCGACGCACTTGCTCGACAGCGGCGCCGATCTTCGCGACATCCAGGAGTTGCTGGGCCACGCACGGCTTTCAACTACGCAGGTCTACACTCACGTTTCAATGGAAAAGTTGATCGAAGTCTACGACAAAGCACATCCGAAGGCATGATTTAGCCGCGGATTTACACGGATAAAACACGGATCTAAAGTGTCGGAAGATCGTCTTCGCCGTTGGCGCTTTCGATCGCGGCCTGGCAGACGGCGTCGTAGCGTGCGGTGGGGAGTGCTTCGAGGCGTCGCTCGTCGATCGGTTGGCTGCAACGCGCGCAGATCCCGTAACTTCCTTCCTTGATACGCAAGAGCGCTTGATCGATATCGGCGACCACTTTGGAACTGCGTTCACCGAGTCGCAGCGCGATCTCTTTGTTCAAATCCTGTACGGATAAATCGACACTGTCTTTGACGCCATCATCGTAAAGCTCAAGCGCCGCCGCTTGATCGGTACGGATCTGTTCGGTGTTCTGGCGTAACTGGCTGAGAAGAAGACTCTGGAAGTGTTTCAGTTTTTCTGCGTCCATCTAAGTTACATGCGCGTCGCAAAATTTATAGTGCGCGCCAGTATAACATTAGACATCGCCAACGGAATCCGGAATCGGTTCGGACACATGGATCAAACCGGGCTGCGACGACTTGGAGCGCCTTGCAACCCAGGCAAGAAGACGCCGGATCGCAAGTGCCAGTCCTGTAATGACCAGCACCGCACCACCAGTCGAAACAAGTCCGGCGATCGTTTGCCCAACTATCCCCGCAACCTCGCCAGTGTGCGCGAAGCGCAGAATCGAACGAAGCTGACGACCACGAGTGTTCGCAGAAAAAGGTTCCCAACGAGCCACCTCGCCCGTCGCGCGATCTAAAACAAGCTGAGCTCGTTTTTGTGGTTGTCCACCGGTTCCACTATCGATATTAAACGTAAGCTGCGCGGCTGTAGCAGCCGGCAGTTGCAGTGAGATGCTTTGCCAATCTCCAACTTGTTGCTCGGCACGAGTCCATGCCGAATTGAGATTGTCGAAATTAGTTTGCGCTGCGTTATCTCGAGGAGGAGCCGCCGGTTGATTGGGGCGCGGTGCAGGCGGCGTCTCGCCAACGACGCGATACACAAGATTGCCCGCCCATGTATACGAAATCACGACCGCAGATAGAACCACGATGAAGAGCGGGACAGCAGACCAGAAGCCGATCACGTTGTGCCAGTTGAAATCACGTGCCTTCGACGGCAGACCGCGCCGGAACCAGGTTACATTTCGTAGCGACTTCAAATTCCAGTTTCGCGGCCACCAGAGATAGAAGCCGCTCATCACGAGAAACAGGAACCCGAGATTACAAGCGCCCGTGATCGCGCGCGCCACGTTGCGATTATCACCTTTGGCGCCTAGCCAGCGATGCCAGTCAGTGACATTGCGAAAAAACGCGCGAGTCCTTTGCGAGCCTTCACCAAGAATCGCACCCGTGTAAGGATTCGCGAACAATGTTGTTTCACGGCCAAAGCCGATCTCAGCGGGCGCTGACGTATCAGACTTCAGAGTTATTGCCGTCGGAGTTGCCCCGCGTGTCTCGCGCGCTTTAGTTATTAGTGTTTCGATCGGAAGATGTTGCGCTCCGGCAGCCGGAGGTGCTGAGTGGTAACCACGCGTGTCGGCCCACGAAGTGATCTGCTTTTCGTAACTCAATAAAACGCCAGTCACGCACATGATCAGGATCACGACTCCTGCCGTGACGCCAACCGGCAAATGACACCAAAAAATTATCTTGCGAAGCTTCTTCACGCCAGTGGTTGTGAACTAGAACCTGGCCACCAGCGCAACACGAGCGCCGCGCGGTGCGCCTGGCGAGATGTTGTTGTTGCCGTCGGCGTTCAGGTAATAGGTAGTGCCGAACAGGTTCTGTATGTTCGCCTGAAGACGCCAACGCTCTGTGATGGAGAAGAACACGGCCGCATCCGCGCGTATGTAGCCAGGCAGAACCACAGCGTCGTCGATGGCTGCAAACATGTCTGAGCGATGAATGAGACCTAGTCCAAGCGCGAGTCTCGGGTGCACCTTGTAGTTGTTCCACAACGAGAAGCTGTGATGAGGCACGAGTGCGACCTGCGCGCCTTTGACGGCGGAGACGGTGGCACTGCTGATAAACGCATCCTGATAAGCGTAGCCGCCGGCGACGCTCCACCTTGACGTAACGAAGCCATTTAGTCCCAGCTCGTATCCATTCGTGCGTTGACTGCCGGTTTGCAAAACTCTCGTCGGGTCGTTTGGATCCGTGGCTCTCGTGTTGGTGCGGTCTTGCCGGTAAAGTGCCGTGGTAAGGGCCAGGTTGCGGCGGATATCCCACTTCACCCCGAGTTCGTAATTGGTGAATTTTTCCGGTTTGACCTGTTGCGTGATGCTCGTTAGGTTTGAGAACTGATCCCCAGAGCTCGGTAAGTAAGCGATGCCGTAATTTGCGTACACCGAGAGAGTGGTGACTGGTTTAACAATAACGCCCGCCCGCGGTGAAACCAGACGATCGATACGCCTCAGGTCCTGGTTGTTCCGGTTGTTGTGGAACTGCAGATCGAAATAGTCGAAACGCACCCCGGTTACGACCTGTAGATAGCGATTAATCTCGATCTGGTCCTGAACGTACGTGGCGCCGAGATTTGTCCTGATGTGATTGTCGGCGTCGGTTGCATTCTGACGATAGGTGATCGGCGTGTTGATTGTCGGATTCGACAACGGCGCGAGAATCGTTGTGGTGGTGTTATTGAAAAAGCCAGTGTTCCGGAAATTGTCGGTTAATTGATGTCCCACCTCTGCTCCGAGCAGAAAATTGTGGCGGACAGATCCGGTCATCGCCATAAACGTAATATCAGTTTGATTAAAAAGATTCCGTCTTTTGGTGGCGTTGTTGTAGCTGGAGATGGCGACAAAGTTTTTATCTGCCGTGACAGCGCCTGGCACGTAGTTTTCATAGAAGCGATCGTAATCGCCAAACATGGTGCGGTTGCGGATGTTGAAGCGACCCGCCTGGTGATCGATGTTAGCCGAAGCGAGATTTACGCCAACTTGGGCCCAACTGTTATCCGGGTTTCCGAAGAAAGTCTCGATGGGAACGTCTACCGGTAAACCGTGAAATGACGGTATCCCGCGATCGGTGACACGCCAGTCTCGAAAGTATTCGTAGGAAAGTTTGACAGCCGTTTTGGGGCCAAGAATTATCGTCGCCGTGGGATTGACGCCGTAGCGCTCCAGATTGACGTGTTGCCGGAAGCTGCCGGAGTTTTCATAAAGGCCGTTGACCCTGAGCGCGAACTTGTTGCCGAGTGGTTGATCGATATCCCCGGTGAAGCGCTTGTTTCCGAAAGAGCCACCCTGGAGAGTGATTTCACGCAACGAAGTGAAGCCTGCTTCTTTAGTCACGCGATTGACGACGCCACCCCCGCCGCCCCGACCAAACATCATCGAGTTTGGTCCTTTAAGAGCTTCGACTCGTTCGACGTTGTAGAGGTCGCGATAGTACTGAACATCGTCGCGTACACCGTTGAGAAAGAAGTCGGCGCTGGTGCTGTTACCGCGGACGACGAGCTGGTCGCGATTGTTCTCACCCTGGTGCGACGTGATGCCGGGAACGTAAGCTACGACATCTGATACGCTCGCCATCGATTGATCTCGAATCTGTTCTTTTGTCACTACGGAGATTGATTGCGGGATGTCGCGCAATGGCGTCAGCGTCTTGGTGGCGGTGTTGACCGCGCTAACGCCGTAAGCGTCAGTGATGGTGACGGTTGCGCTTGATGGAGCAACGGATAAGACGATTTCAAGTGGCTGAGAATTCTCGCGGCTGTGATTCACGGTTTCAGTAACATCGGAGAAACCATCCGCTATCACCCGCACGTCATATTCGCCAGCCTCGAGCATGAGTGAGAACTCCCCATTCCGATCAGTGACCGCGGACGAAGAGGGAAGTCCACTGCCGGTGGCCCAAATATCCGCACCCGCAACCGCCGCTCGATTCGGATCGACGACCTTGCCGCGAAGCAGCATTCTTTTGTTGCCTGGTGTTTGGGCAAAAGTTGATGCAACGAGAATGGCAGAGGTGAGAATAACTACGGCAGAGCGACAAAAGATCGAAAGCATTGACGCGACCCTTTCTATGAAGGTAATGCAGAAAGCCCAGACTGCGTTCTTGAGTTGCCCGAAATTGAAATCCGTTTTCAATTTCAGGGTAAGGAGAATAATCGAGAGGGGCTGGATTGGTCAAGTCTCAATTTGACGATGGAGCAGTGCGGCGAGCAGGGGGATTGTGAGCTCGTGATGACCGGTGATCGAGAAACCCTTGCCCGCGCCGTTTTCAGTGGGACGGCGAACCACGTTTGTTAAAGGACGATACGATTGAATGAAGTCGAAGTTTGCTGTTGTGATGTCTGAGAGTGTGTGGCCGAGATTCCGAACCAGGGTCACGCATTTGAGAAATACTTCGGGAAGTACCACCGCGGATCCTACGTTTAGATAAACTCCACCACCGTCCATTCTTCTTACTAACTCTGCCAGGCAGCGGAAGTCTGTGTGTGTTGTGGCGCCGAGTGCTGCGCCGTCGAAACTTGGGTGGAAGTGTGCGATGTCGCCGCCGATGGTGACGTGCGCGGTGAAGGGAATCTTAGCTTCGTACGCGGCGCAAAGAAGAGAGTAGTCGCGATGCTTCGGATTTTTTGCGAGCAGTGCGCGGCCTACTGCTTCGCCCAATCCGATCTGATCGCGCGCGCCGTCACGCGCGGCGCCGTTGAGTAGTTGGCCCGTCTCCTCAGCCCCACCGAAGGCGCCTTCTGAAAGTGTTGCATCGACGTCTTCTGAAGTTGAACCAACCATTGCGATCTCGGCGTCATGGACCAGCACCGATCCATTCGCCGCGATCGAAGAAACAAACCCATGCTTCATCAGGTCGATAATGAGTGGCGCCAGCCCGGTTTTGATCACGTGCCCGCCGATTCCCCAGATGATCGGTTTCTTCAACTCGCGCGCACGTCGAATCCGATCGGCTAGCTCACGCAGTGACTGCACCGCCAGCAGATTCGGCAAACTCTCGAGGAACTCATTCAAAGACGCATCGCCGCTTACCGGCTTCGCAAAATCATTTAACGAAACTTTGCTGGTGCGTGAGGCAAGCGGATACGTTTTGACTCCGTCGAGTTCGAGAGGTTTAAGATCGTCGTCGTAAATAGATGGCAAGGTTATTTAAGGTCAGAGAGTTTCACAATGGACAAAACTCTCACAAAATTTTCCGTACGGTCATCACCGTAAGGCCGGTACTGATTTCGCAGTCTCAACATTATGTCATTCGTTGCGCTGGAGTCAGTGAATGATAATATTTTTTGTCAGCCTCTTTTGCTTCGGCGAAGGACTTATAAATCTGAACCTTCCTCTCCATGCCATAGGAGTTATTTGTGTTAGCGCAGTCTGGATCTGACATCAGGATTGCTGATTCTGACCACATTTAACGCCGAAGGCGTTCGCTAATTTGAGCCCAGGGTTGGAGCGTCAGCGACAACCCTGGGTAGACAATAAAAATAAAAATTGAAACCCTGAAAGGGTTTGTTGCCAAGCGAACCCTTTCAGGGTTCATACGAAAATCAAACCATTAACCCCAGGGTTGTCGCTGGCGCTCCAACCCTGGGCTCATATTAGCCAACGCCTTCGGCGTTAATTTCAAAATTACACGAAAGCACGAATTATAGCATCGATCACGATGCAGGCTTGGGCCGTTCTGAATGATGGTTGCCGTTGCCATTGCGCGAGATTCGACCGTTAAGTAGCGGACGGAGGACGTGGCCGGTGTGGGAGCGGCGGGAGCGGGCGACTTCTTCGGGTGTGCCAGCGGCGACGACGCGGCCGCCATGTTCGCCGCCTTCTGGTCCAAGATCGATGATGTAGTCGGCTGATTTGATTACGTCGAGGTTGTGCTCGATTACCAGGACGGTGTTTCCCAACGATACCAGACGCTGCAGGACGTCGAGCAGCTTGTGAACGTCGGCGAAATGCAATCCGGTGGTGGGCTCGTCGAGGATGTAAATAGTCCTGCCGGTGGCGCGCTTCGAGAGCTCCTTGGCGAGTTTGATGCGTTGCGCTTCGCCGCCGGAAAGCGTCGTCGCCGATTGGCCCAGCTTGATGTAACCGAGTCCCACGTCGAGCAACGTTTGTAGCTTCTGATTTATCTGCGGAATGTTTTCGAGCAGCGGCAGCGCTTCCTCGACTGTCGTGTTGAGCAGATCGGCGATCGACTTACCTTTATACTTCACCGACATCGTCTCCCGGTTGTAGCGCGCGCCGCGACACACGTCACACAGCACATACACATCGGGAAGAAAGTTCATCTCGATGCGCTTCATGCCGTCGCCTTCGCACGCCTCGCAACGCCCGCCTTTGACGTTGAAAGAGAAACGCCCCGGTTTGTAACCGCGCTCACGCGATTCGGGTAGCATCGCATAGAGCTCGCGCAACGGCGTAAACAAGCCTGTGTACGTCGCCGGATTCGATCTCGGCGTGCGTCCGATCGGCGACTGATCGATCTCGATCACCTTATCGAGGTGTTCGAGACCTTCGATGGTTTTGTACGGCCCCGGCTCAGTCACCGAACCGTACAGATGCTGTGCAAGCGCGTAATAAAGTATGTCTTCGACGAGCGTCGATTTACCTGACCCGGAAACACCAGTCACCACCGTCAACAACCCTAACGGAAACGAAACGTCGATCTCCTTGAGGTTGTTTGCGTAAGCGCCGGTGATCGTCAGGTACTTGCCATTAGGCGCTCTTCTTTCCGCCGGGACTTCGATCTTTCTCGCGCCACGAATGTACAACCCGGTAATCGAATCCGGATTTTCCGCAACGTCCGCCGCTGTACCAAAGGCGACGACCTTGCCTCCGTGCGCACCGGCGCCTGGTCCAAGGTCGACCACGTAATCAGCGCGCCTGATCGTCTCCTCGTCATGCTCGACGACCAGCACGGTGTTGCCGAGATCTCGCAGTGCAGACAGTGTATCGAGCAGCTTCTGATTGTCGCGCGGATGAAGCCCGATCGAAGGCTCGTCGAGCACGTACAACACGCCGCGCAACTGCGAACCAATCTGCGTTGCAAGCCGAATGCGTTGACCTTCGCCGCCGGAAAGAGTCGCGGACGATCGATCCAGTGTCAGATAACCGAGACCGACTCTCTTCAAGAAGCGCAAGCGATTCTTTATCTCGCGCAGGATCGGACCAGCAATCAGTTCTTCACGCTGGTTGAGCTGCACCTGCTCGAATGCTTCGACCGCATCCTCGATCGGCAGCGCCGTATATTCGGCGATACCCCGCGCACCAACCTGAACCGACAACGAATCGGAACGCAAACGCCGCCCGTTACATTCACTACAAACCGTGGGCGAAACCAACTCCTCGAGCGCGACTCTTACCTTTTCTGAAGGCGCTTCGCTCAATCGTTCTTTCAGCCACTTGAGCGCGCCTTTCCACTCGCTCTGATAAGTGTAGAGCCCCTGGACGAAAGTTATCTTCCCGCTAACTCCATTCAGGAACCCGTCGCGCACCTCCTTCGGCAGATCGGCAAACGGCGTTTTGGGATCAGCGTTGAACTGTTTACAGACCGCCAGCAGCGCGCTGCGGAGATAGGCGGAGCCTTGTTTGTCCTGAGTACCCATGTACCCGAGCCTCTCCGGAGTTTGCCACGGGTCCGGGATTAACTTCAGCGAATCGATTTCCATCACCGTTCCCAGACCATGACATCTCTTGCACGCGCCGTACGCAGAGTTGAAAGAGAAGGAGCGCGGCTCGAGTGGCGGCACGTTAATACCGCAGTTCACGCACGCCATTCGTTCCGAGTAAAGCTTCTCTTCGCCGTCGACAATCGAAATCAGCACAGCGCCGCTCGTCAACTTCAACGCCGTCCGAATCGATTCGGTTAGTCGTTCACGAATCCCGGTCTTGATTAACAGCCGATCCACGACGGCTTCGATCGTGTGATTCCTACGTTTGTCGAGCCGGATCTCTTCATCCAGCGAAAGCAACTCGCCGTCGACGCGCGCTCGTAGAAATCCTTCTTTCGCGAGCTTTTCCAGCTCTTTCTTGAATTCACCCTTGCGGCCACGAACTATTGGCGCCAGCACCATCACGCGCTCGCCTTCGGGCAGCCCGAGCACGTTCTGAACGATCTGATCGACGCTCTGTCGCGTGATAGCCGCGCCACAGAGGTGGCAATGCGGGATGCCAATCGACGAAAACAGCAGCCGCATATAGTCGTAGATCTCCGTCACCGTGCCCACCGTCGAGCGCGGACTGCGAGAAACCGTCTTCTGTTCGATGGAAATCGCCGGCGACAGTCCGTCAACCGAATCGACATCGGGTTTTTCGAGTTGATCGAGAAACTGGCGGGCATAAGCGGATAGCGACTCGACGTAGCGTCGCTGTCCTTCGGCGTAGATCGTGTCAAAAGCCAGGGACGACTTGCCTGAGCCGGAAAGTCCTGTGATTACAGTGAATCGATCGCGCGGGATATCGACGTTGATGTTTTTTAGGTTGTGCTGGCGAGCGCCCCTAACACTGATGCGATCAATGGCCATAGCGAAAACCCGTCATTCTAGCCGACAGATTTTCGCGCGGCAAGCGGGCCGCAGATTATACGGATTTAGAATGGATTTTCGCCGATCAGAAGTTAAACCTAAGACCGAGTTCCATGCGACGCGGTGATTGCGCGGAGGTGGCCTGGCCGAAGAATGGGGAGGTTTGGACGCCGGAAAAGACGCCGAGATTGGCGTGGTTCAGAAGATTGAATGCCTGAGCGTAGAACTCGAGTCGATACTTTTTAGTGGCTGCGCCTGGGAGCGAAGGTGGCGCGGCGCCATCGCCGCCGCCGACGCGAACCATACGGATTTGTGGTCCGCCAGCCGCCTGTTGTTGCTCGGGTCCGTAATTCGTTCCCCAACTCAAACGCGATCCAATCTCCCACCGCGAAGCGCCGCGCGCGCTATTACGCCCGGTGCCCGCGGGACGATCGTTAATGACCGTATCGCCGTTGTTATCAAAACCGGTGGTGATGTTGTAGGGCAGCGCAGAAGACGCTTGAAATATTGTCGAGATCGCAAAACCACTCGGCAGTCGCTTGCTGATAAAACCCGAGATCAGATGGCGGAAGTCGTTTGCCGCTGGACCACGATCGGTGCGCAGGTTGAAATTGTTCGAGGGCAAACTAAACGGGCTGTCAGCCTCGTTAGTATTTTTCATCAGCAGGTAATTCACATTCCAGAAGAGCCCGCTACCACCGCCCACAACAAGCCTCGCGGGTCCGACTCCAACCATCAGGCGATGACTTGATTGATAGGCCGAGGATTCGATGTTGGTGATGTTGCCCACGGTCGGGTCAGGCCGGCCGAGTCCTGGAACCGGCGCGTTGAGATTGCGACCGTGCAGCAGGTGAACGCCGCGTTGATACTGGTAATTCGTCGTCAGCCGGAACAACTTGAACGGGTTTGTCTCCAGCCCGATCGAGCTTTGAATGATGTAGGGAATCTGTAGCTCCGGATCGGCCTGGATCCGGCTCGGTGGCGGCACTGTCTGCAAGCCACCGAGGAAAGGATTCGGATAACTGGGATTAGCAATTACGAGATCTCTTTGTCGCTGACCGTCGACGCGCAGAGTCTGCTCGTAAACCTGGGCCGCGAACCAGTCGTAAAAAATTCCCGCGCCGCCGCGCAAGGTAATCGATCCGTTCTTCTTCGGCGACCACACGAAGCCGAAGCGCGGCGCGATATTGAACTTGCCCGGAACGTGGTTCTGAAACTCGTGACGCGCGCCGTAGCTGAGCGTCAGGTTCTTGCGCACGCGAAAGTCGTCCTGAACGTACCAGCCGAATTGATACTGGCGATATTTGACGGTTGGATCGCCGATGCGTTGCGTGAACTGCGTTGGCAGCCCGGCTTCGTAAGACGCGAGGTCAGCAAACTGGAACGTTCCGAATGGATTGGTGCGTTCATTACTACGATAACCGCCGGCTTCGATTTGACCGCCGAAGCGAAGGCCGTGTTTTTGGAGCGCGTAGTCGACGTTGTCCGCGAGCTCGAAGTCCAGCTGTTTGCGCCCGCCGCCTCTTTGCGCGCTGCCGTCATTGAAAGAGCCCGGCACGAGGATCGTCTGGCCCAGACTGACGGAGCGTGCTGCTGTTTCGTT
>Ga0070689_100001370_pt1 | contig 15479 bp, 13 predicted proteins | sample KBSS23HmetaG_FD_64669 | JGI IMG/M metagenome (GOLD analysis project Ga0070689, IMG submission 64669) | Switchgrass rhizosphere microbial communities from Kellogg Biological Station, Michigan, USA - KBS S2-3H metaG | ecosystem: Host-associated > Plants > Roots > Rhizosphere ...
GGTCGGTGACGCTTCGCACGTTCACGGTGCATGGCGGTGGTCGCGCGCTCGGCGGCTGCTAGCATCGCGCCTTCGCGCGGCTCGTGCGTGAAGGCCTGCCCATGACGAAGTCCAGCGACCGGTTCGATCTCTACTGCCGTCGCCGCTGTGCGCTCGACGATCCGTTCGTCGAACTCGACCTGTCGCACGCGATGCTCGCCGACGCGGACTTGCAGCGGCTCGACGCACCGCTGCAGCAGGCGCTCGCCGCGATGGCGCGGCTCGAAGGCGGTGCGATCGCGAACGCCGACGAGCAGCGCATGGTCGGGCACTACTGGCTGCGCGCGCCGGGCCTCGCGCCGGACGACGCGATCTCGGAGGAGATCGCCGCGACGGTGCAGCGGATCGAGGAGTTCGCGGCACAGGTCCGCGGCGGCCAGTCCGGCAACGAGTTCGGGCGCGTCGTCGTCTGCGGCATCGGCGGCTCGGCGCTCGGCCCGCTGTGGCTCGCCGATGCGTTCGCCGGGCGCGACCCGAAGGCGCCGGCGCTGACGGTGCTCGACAACACCGATCCCGACGGCATCGACCGCGAGATCGCGCGCCTCGGTTCGCTGCAGGACGTGCTGGTCGTCGTCGTCAGCAAGTCCGGCGGCACGCCGGAGACGCGCAACGGCATGCGCGAACTGCAGCGCGCGTTCGCGCGGCAGCGGCATCCGTTCGCGGCGCACGCGGTGGCGATCACGATGCCGGGCAGCGCGCTGGATCAGCTCGCGCAGCAGGAGAAGTGGCGGCTGCGCCTGCCGATGTGGGACTGGGTCGGCGGCCGCACGTCGATCACGTCGGCCGTCGGCCTGCTGCCGGCGGCGCTGATCGGCATGGACCTGCGCGCGTTCCTCGCCGGCGCTGCAGCGATGGACGCGGCGACGCGGCGAACGCGGATCGCCGACAACCCGGCGGCGATGCTGGCCGCGTTCTGGCACGTGCAGGGCAACGGCCGCGGCGAGCGCGCGATGGTCGTGCTGCCGTACAAGGACCGCCTGCTCCTGCTGTCGCGCTACCTGCAGCAGCTGGTCATGGAGTCGCTCGGCAAGGAGCACGACCGCAAGGGCAAGGTCGTGCACCAGGGCCTCGCCGTCTACGGCAACAAGGGCTCCACCGACCAGCACGCCTACGTGCAGCAGCTGCGCGACGGCCGCCACGACTTCTTCGCGACGTTCGTGCGCGTGCTGCGCGATCGCGACGAGGACCCCGCGGCGCGCTTCGAGGTCGAGCCCGGCGTGACGACGGGCGACTACCTCGACGGCTTCTGGCAGGGCACGCGGCAGGCGCTGTTCGAGAAGGGCCGCGCGTCGGCGACACTCGTACTCGACCACCTCGACGAACGCGCGCTCGGTGCGCTGGTCGCGCTGTTCGAGCGCACGGTCGGGCTCTACGGCGAACTGATCGACGTCAACGCCTACCACCAGCCCGGCGTCGAGGCCGGCAAACAGGCGGCGGCGCGCGTGCTCGAGCGGCAGCGGCAGCTGCTGGCGGCACTCGGCAAGGAACCGCGCGACGTGCAGGCGATCGCGGCCGCGATCGGCGGCGACGCTGCCGACTGCTGGCCGATCCTCTGCCACCTCGCCGCCAACGGCCGCGCGCGGCGCCTCGGTCCGCCCGATCCGCGGCAGGCGCGCTTCTGCCGCGCGTGAAGTCGCTGCGGTCCCGCAGGTCACGTCTCTGCCCCCGTCCGGGCACTTGCAGGAATGCCGCGGACTCTTCCAATGGCGGCACTGCGTGACCCGACCTTCGCCCATGCGACCGCTGCGTACCGAGCGACCGTTCACCTGGGAGGACTACCTCGAACTGCCCGAGAGTCCGCTGCGACACGAAGTGCTGGACGGTGAGCTGGTCGTGTCGCCGGCACCGAACCTGCGCCACCAGCGCGTGCTGGCGCGACTGTATCGGGCACTCCATGCGGCCATCCAGGACGCCGGCCACGGCGAGGTGCTGTTCGCGCCGGTCGACGTCAAGCTGTCGCGCACCGACGTCGTGCAGCCGGATCTGCTCGTCGTGCTCGCGCGCGACGCCGGTCGGCTGAATCCGAAGTACCTCGACGGGGCGCCGAGCCTCGCGGTCGAAGTCGTGTCGCCGGGCACCGGTCGCCGCGACCGCGGCCTCAAGCAGGCGCGCTACGCCCTGCACGCGATCGCGGAGTACTGGGTCGTGGACCCCGTGGACGACGTCGTCGACCAGTTCGTGCTCGACGGGGCGCAGTACCGCGGCGCGCTCGAGTGCCGCGACGAGATCAAGGTGGCGCTGCTCCCCGGCATCGCGATCGACCTCCGGCCGATCTTCCGCGCCGAAGGCTGATCCGCGGCTCGTGGGCGCCGCTGCCGCGGTGCGCAGCGGCACCCGGACCGTTGTCGCGTCCGGTATTCTCACGGCCATCGTGAGTTCCCCAATCGGCGTTCCTGCTTGGATCGCAGCGGCGGCCGCGCTCTCGCTCACCGCAGTACGCGCGCAGCAGCAACCCGACCCGGAGACCCTCCTCGACGCGCTGCGCACGAGCGTCGCCGAACAGGAGAAGGCAGCGCACACCGTCGCGTTCTCCGCGTACTGCCAGACGACGATCGGCGAGGAGCGCAAGCGCGGCGGCGAACTGCGCGTTCGCGTCGTCTTCGAGACGAAGCCGAACGGCAATGCGCACGTCTGGTTCGACCCGCTGGTCATGCAGTGGGCGGGGCACGAGGAGCTCGGGGTCCAGAGCGGGGAGACCGTGCATCGCGGCAGCGCGAACGCGACGCTGTTCGTGAGCTCGATCGAGGGCCGCCCGGGGAGGACCTTTCCTGTCGGCACTGTCGACGTCGCGTTCAACCAGGCCTACGGACTCATCACCGACGCCGGCGGCGACGCGACGTGGTGGCCGCTCGAACAGCACCGCATGCTGCGCACCAGCGATCTCTTGCGCCAGGCGCGCGCCGAGGACGTGCACGCCGCCGGCGATGAAGTCGAGGTGCGCCTCGCGCCGAGCCGGGCGCACGGTATCACGTTCCGCTTCGTGCGGCATGGCGAGCGCTACGCGCTGCGCGAACGGCGCGAAACGGCTGGCGCGACGGTCATCGCACAGCGCGTCGTCGAGGACCAGCTCGTAGCGGACAGGGTCTGGTTGCCGCGACGCGTCGAACGCGAACGCTTCGAACCCGGCGCGACCTACCGGACCGAGATCGTGTTCACCGACGTGAAGCTCGATCCGGTCCTCGATCCGCAGATGTTCACGATCGTCGCGCCGGAGAAGACGTTCTTCTCGTCGGCGAGCGGCGGCGAACAGTGGAAGCTGTCCGACGAAGTGCCCGAGCTGCGCGGCGTCGTCAAACTCGCGACCGATGCGGTGAAGAGGCCGACGCCACCCACGGCGGCAGCGCCCGAGCCGGGCGCGCCCGCTGCCGGCAAGCGCTGAGCGGCGCGCCGCCCGCGCCTCGGAGCCCGGTTCTCGGCGATCACCGCCGCCGCGGCTCGACGAGGCGCAACTCGTAGCCGGCCGCGTTGCGCACGAGCTGCCAGACCATCTCGTAGAAGTTGCGCGCGCCGGTCGCCGTGGGCTCGTCGAACAGCATGAAGGGCACCGGTCCGGTCAGCGACGCGATGCCGAACAGCGGCCGCAGCTGGAACGCGAGCTGACCGCCGACGGCGAGGGCGGCGGCGAGCCACGCGACGACGACGCGGCGGGCGATCGCGCGCGGCACCGCATGTGCGTGCAGCAGCGTCGTCGCCTGGCGCACGTGCGCGACGACGCCGGCCGCGGCGACGAACGCCATGTTGCTGCCGAGGAACGCCGGGTAGCCGCCGAGTTCGTCGTCGTGCGGCTGCACCATCGTGCGGCCGAGGAACAGCACGGCCGGCGACAGGCTCGCCAGCATCGACGCGAGATCGGCGTGCATGCACAGCGTCGCAGCCAGCACGGCGCGCGGTGGCAGCCGGGCGCCGAGGAACAGCGCCAGCACGCGGCAAGCGAGCCCGCACAGCAGCGCGGTGCCGAGCAGCAGCAGTGGCACCTTGGCGGCGCTGAACAGCGCGTGCGTCGCGTCGGTGCTGGCGCCGATCGACGTGCCGTAGGCGGCGCCGCCCAACACGATCGCGCTCAGCGCCCGCCGGATGCTCACGGCAGCAGGTCGAGGGTCCGCGCCATGCGGCAGGTGACGAACGTCACCAGCAGCAGCCAGATCGCGAACGACAACGCGCGCGGCACGCCTTCGTCGCGCGCCGAGAAGCAGCGCGAGCCGTGGCGCAGCCCGCCGGCGAACGCGAGCGCCAGCAGCACGGTCCCGGCGTCGCGCGCGTTGATGCGGTCGCCGCTGGCCATCGTGACGTCGAGGAACCAGAGGATCGGTGCGAAGCCGAACGTGAACAGCGCCGCGGTGCTGGCGGCCGTCAACGCCAGCGCGAGCGTCTGCATCGGTTGCCGCCGGCTGCCGAGGTAGGTGCCGAACACCTGCAGCGACGGCCAGCACAGCAGCATCGAGCCCGCGTAGAGCGTCGCGATCTTCCACCACGCGCTGGCGCCCAGCACGAACCCGTACGGCAGCGCCGCCAGGGTGGCGCAGGCCGCGAGCAGCTGCACGAGGCGCCACGGCACGGCGCCGTCGTCGATGCTGGCACGCAGCCGCGGGCCGTCGCCGAGTGCCACCTCGAGCGCGCGTCCGGGCCTGGTCAGGGCCGCGCGCAGTTCGTCGCGCGAGAACGGCGCGGGCGCCGGTGGCCGGCGCGGCGCGGTCGCATCGCCGTGGGGAGCGGGGGGCGGAACGTCAGCAGTCGGCGCGTCGGTCAAGGGCTGCCTCGCTTTGCCGAGAGTATTAACTTGGCACAGCAAAGTCTAGACACTTCGTATTGCAAAGCAAAGGGCGCCGGGGCGGTGCGAGGGGCGGTGCGAGCGCCCGGGTGGTGTCCTTGCGGTGCGCCGACGCCGGCGACGAGGTCGGCACCGACTCGGTCGGAAGAACCGTGGCTGCCCATCGGTCACACGGGGGTGGCCGCACGTTGCGTTGGGTGCCGTGCAAAGCCGCGGAGGAGTCGATGCGGATCGGGCTGATGTTGTCTTCGTGTTGCCTATTGGCCTGTGAGTTTGCTTCGTCGCATGGACAGGGGCCGCCCTTGGTGGGACTTCGCCTGGAGGGCGCAATGCGCGACGCCGTGCGCGAACGGCTGGGGCCGCCGATCCATGTAAGCGCGGCGGCGGGCGTGTTGCAGTTGAACTACTGTCGGGCGGACGGCTCCGGGCAGGAGCCGGTCATCATCGCCGACGGCGTTGTCGTCGGCGTGCCCGCGTCGACGCGCCGCACGGGGCCTGCCGACGTGCAGCCCCTGCTTGGCGCGCCCGTGGAACTGGCGGTGGCGGAACTGGGTGCCGTGCAGTCGGTCGCGATGTCGGCGACCGGTCCGACGCTGCAGTTCGCGACCGCCGAATTGCAGGTGTCGCAGGGCTTCGTCGTCGGCATCAGGCGGCACTGACCGCGGGCGCCGCCGCGCTCCGTTCGCGTGCGGCCTTGGATCGCAGCGCGGCGGTGGCACGCGGGCGGGCAATCCGCTAACGTCTCAACGCTTTCCCGGTCCAACGGAGAAAGCAACTTGGCTGAGTTCCTCGGCGAAGGCCTCACCTACGACGACGTCCTGCTGGTGCCGCAGATGGCCTCGGCCCTGCCGCGCGACGTCGAGACCAGGACGCGCTTCTGCCGTGGCGTCGACCTGCAGATCCCGATCGCGGGCGCCGCGATGGACACGGTCACCGAGGCGCACATGGCCGTCGCGCTCGCGCAGCAGGGCGGCATCGGCATCGTGCACAAGAACCTGTCGATCGAGCGGCAGGTCATCGAGGTCGACAAGGTCAAGCGCAGCGCCAACGGCGTGATCCAGGATCCGGTCGCGGTGCGGCCCGAGGACACGGTCGGCAAGGCCAAGGACCTGATGCTGAACCACAAGATCAGCGGCCTGCCGGTCGTCGACGACCGGCGCCGCGTGGTCGGCATCCTGACCCACCGCGACCTGCGCTTCGTCGACGCGCGCGACACCAAGGTCGCGACCGTGATGACCGCGCAGAACCTCGTCACGGCGCATCCCGGCACCAACCTCGAGCAGGCGCGCCAGATCCTGCGCCGCAACAAGGTCGAGAAGCTGATCCTCGTGCAGCAGGACGGCACGCTCGCGGGCCTGATCACGATGAAGGACATCCGCGGCACCGAGGAGTACCCGCGCGCCGCGCGCGACGTGCGCGGCCGGCTCGTCGTCGGCGCCGCGGTCGGCGTGCACGACCTGCAGCGCGTCGGCCAGTTGGTCGAGGCCGGCTGCGACGTCGTCGTCGTCGACACCGCGCACGGCCACAGCAAGAACGTGATCGACAGCGTGAAGGCGATCAAGAAGGCCACCAAGGTGCCGGTCGTCGCCGGCAACGTCGGCACGCGCGACGGCGCGATGGCGCTGGTCGATGCCGGCGTCGACGGCGTCAAGGTCGGCATCGGGCCCGGTTCGATCTGCACGACGCGCATCGTGACCGGCTGCGGCGTGCCGCAGCTGACCGCCGTGCTCGCGGCGGCCGAGGCCTGTGCCGCTGCCGACGTGCCGGTGATCGCCGACGGCGGCATCCGCCAGTCGGGCGACGTGGTCAAGGCGCTGGCGGCCGGCGCGTCGACCGTGATGCTCGGCTCGCTGCTCGCGGGCCTCGACGAGTCGCCGGGCGAGACGATCCTGTTCCGCGGCCGGTCGTTCAAGGCGGTGCGCGGCATGGGTTCGCTCGGCGCGATGGAGGAGGGCTCGGCCGACCGCTACGCGCAGGGCGAGGTCAAGGAGCGCCTGAAGTTCGTGCCCGAGGGCGTCGAGGGCATGGTGCCGTACAAAGGCCCGGTCGCGGACTTCGTCTACCAGTTCGTCGGCGGCCTGCGCTCGGGCATGGGCTACTGCGGCGCGCGCACGCTCGTCGAGCTGCGGCAGCGCGCGAAGTTCATGCGCGTGACGGCGGCCGGTCTGCGCGAGTCGCACCCGCACGACATCCAGATCACCAAGGAGGCGCCGAACTACAGCGGCGAGGCGTAGCGCATGAAGCAGCAGCGGGCGGGTGCGGAGACGGGGGCGCCGGTCGGGGGGCCGGCCGGCGGCGTGCTGATCGTCGACTTCGGTGCCCAGTACTGTCAGCTGATCGCGCGGCGCGTGCGCGAGCTCGGCGTCTACTCGCGCATCACGGTGCCCGAGCGCGCGATGTTTACGTTCGCGGCGATGCGGCCGCAGGCGGTCATCCTCAGCGGCGGGCCGCGCTCGGTCTACGAGCACGACGCGCCGGCGCTCGACCGCGCGATCCTCGACCAGGGCGTGCCGGTGCTCGGCATCTGCTACGGGCTGCAGTGGATGGCGCAGCATCTCGGCGGCCAGGTCACGCCGGCGCAGGCCGGCGCCGAGTACGGCCGCACGGAGCTCGAGGTCGTGGACGGCCAGGGCCTGCTGGCCGGCGTGCGCCAGCGCGGCACGGTCTGGATGTCGCACGGCGACAAGGTCAGCCAGCTGCCGAAGGGGTTCGCCATCCTCGCGCAGAGCGAGCCGTGCCCGTTCGCGGTCGTCGCCGACCGGGCCCGCGGCTTCTACGGCCTGCAGTTCCATCCCGAGGTCGCGCACACGCAGGACGGCCAGCGCATCCTGCAGAACTTCGTGCTCGAGGTGGCGCACTGCAGCGCCGACTGGGATCCCGGCCACATCGTGCAGCAGAAGATCGACGCCGTGCGCGCGCAGGTCGGCGAGCGCGGCGAGGTCGTGCTCGGCCTGTCGGGCGGCGTCGACAGCTCGGTCGCCGCGGCGATCGTGCACAAGGCGATCGGCAGCCGGCTGCACTGCGTGTTCGTCGACAACGGCCTGCTGCGCCTGCAGGAGCGTGACGCCGTCGAGCAGCTGTTCCTGCGCGACTGGCACATGGACCTCAAGGTCGTCGACGCCGGCGACCGTTTCCTGTCCGCGCTGGCCGGCGTCACCGACCCCGAGCAGAAGCGCAAGATCGTCGGCAAGGTCTTCGTCGACGTGTTCAAGCACGAGGCCAAGGCGTTCGGCAACGCGCACTTCCTCGGCCAGGGCACGCTGTATCCCGACGTCATCGAGTCGGTCGCCGCACACGGCGGCGCGACGTCGACGATCAAGAGCCACCACAACGTCGGCGGGTTGCCGAAGGACCTCGACATGCAGCTCGTCGAGCCGCTGCGCGACCTGTTCAAGGACGAGGTGCGCGCGATCGGCCGCCAACTGGGCCTGCCCGCGTCGCTGGTCCTGCGCCAGCCGTTCCCGGGCCCGGGCCTCGCCGTGCGCTGCCTCGGCGAGGTCACGCGCGACCGGCTGCGCGCGCTGCGCGAGGCCGACGCGATCGTGCGGCACGAGGTCGAGTCGCGCGGCCTGCAGGAGGGGCTCTGGCAGTACTTCGCCGTGCACCTGCCGATCAAGTCGGTCGGCGTGAAGGGCGACGCGCGCGTCTACGAAGAGGTCTGCGTCGTGCGCGTCGTCAGCAGCCAGGACGCGATGACGGCCGACTGGGAGCTGCTGCCGCAGGACGTGCTGCGCCGGATCAGCAACCGGATCCTCAACGAGGTGAAGGGCTTCTCGCGCGTCTGCCTCGACATCAGCAGCAAGCCGCCTGCGACGATCGAGTGGGAGTGACCGGTGCCAACGCACCGCGCGCGGCGCGTCACGGCGCCGCAGCCGGCACGGCATCGTGCTCGCTCCAGCCGCCGCCGAGCGCCTTGAACAGCGCGACGAGGTCGGTCGCGACCGCGGTCGCGCTCTGCACCTGCTGGTCCTCGGCCAGCAGCAGCGAGCGCTGGGCGTCGAGCACGACCAGGAAGTCGGTCTGGCCCGCGGTGTAACTGCGGCTCGCGAGGTCGACGGCCTCGCGATCGGCCGCGACGGCCTGCTGCAGTGCGCGCAGGCGTTCCTGTTCGCGCAGGAACGCCTCGACCGAGCCGTCGACGTCGCGCAGTGCCACCAGCACGGCGGCGTGGTAGTGCTGCAGCGCTTCGTCGGCCGCGGCGTCGGCGCGCGCGACACCGGCCTGCAGGCTGCCGCCCGCGAACAGCGGCGCCAGCAGTGATGCGCCAGCCGACCACGCGCGGTTGCCGGGGGCGAGCCAGTCCGGCAGCGCGTCGTGCACGAAGCCGAGCGCCGCTGCGAGCGAGAGGTGTGGCCACAGGTCGGCGGTGGCCTTGCCGATGCGCGCGGTCGCCGCGTGCAGCTGGGCCTCGCTGCGGCGCACGTCGGGCCGCCGCCGCAGCAGGTCGGCGGGCAGGCCGATCGGCACCGTCGCCGGGGTCTGCGGCAGCGGCACCGCGGCGGCGAGTTCGGCGTCGAGGCTGGCCGGGTCCTGGCCGAGCAGTACGCCGAGTTCGAGCCGCGCCTGCTGCGCGGCGGCCCGCAGCGCCGGGATCGCGGCGCGCGTCGTCGCGACCAGCGCCTCGGCCTGGGCGACGTCGAGGCGGCTGGCGAGGCCGTCGGCGAAGCGGCGCTGCGTGATGTCGAGCGAGTGCGCTTGCGCGGTGAGGTTATCGTCGGCGACGTGCAGGCGCTGTTGCAGCCCGCGCAGCGCGAAGTAGTCGAAGCCGACCTCGCCGGCGAGCGCGACCATCACGTCGCGGCGGTCCTCGACGGCGGCCTGCAAGTCCGCGTCGGCCGCCTCGACGTCGCGGCGGATGCCGCCGAACAGGTCGGCCTCCCAGCTCGCGTCGAGGCCGACCTGCAGCTGCGTGTGCGCGGCAGCGGCAACGGTGTCGAGGCCACCCGGCGAGTTGCTCTGCACGCGCACCGCGCCGGCGGTGGCGTTCAGCGTCGGCCAGAGTCCGCCGGCGACGATGGCGCGGCCGGCGCGCGCCTGCTGCACGCGCGCCGCGGCAGCGCGCAGGTCGAGGTTGCCGGTGGTCGCGCGCGCGATCAGCGCGTCGAGTTCGGGGTCGTGGAACACCGTCCACCAGGCGGCGACGTCGGCGTCCGCCGCGGTGACGATCGCGGCCGCGGTGTCGGTGGCAGGCGGCTGCACGTCGAACGCGGCCGGCACGGCGGGCGGGTCCGGCGTCCAGTCGGGACCGACCGTGCAGCTGCCGAGCAGGACGGCTGCGAGCGCGCAGCGCGCCGCGCGAACGGATCCGGGGCGGGTGGTCATGGGTTCACTCGTAGCGCAGCGCCTCGATCGGGTTCAGGCGCGACGCCTTGAACGCCGGGTAGAAGCCGAACACCAGACCGACGGTGACCGCGACCACGACGGCCGCGACGAGCGCCTCCATCGACGGCTCGGTCGACCAGCCGAGTACGCGCGCGATCAGCAGGCTCGCGCCGCGGCCGAGCAGGATGCCGAACAGGCCGCCGGCGAGACACAGCACGATCGCCTCGACCAGGAACTGCTGCAGCACGTCGCGCGTGCGCGCGCCGACCGCCATGCGCAGGCCGATCTCGCGCGTCCGCTCGGTCACCGACACGAGCATGATGTTCATGATGCCGACGCCGCCGACGACCAGCGAGATCAGCGCGACGCAGAGCAGCAGTCGCGTCATCAACGAAGCGGTCGCGGCCATCGCGCGCGTCATCTCGGTCATGTCGCGGATCGAGAAGTCGTCGGGTTCGCCGGGCTGGATGTGGTGGCGTTCGCGCAGCACGCGCGCGATCTCGTCGATCGCGGCCGTGGTCGCGTCCTTCTGCGCGGCCGACGCGATCTGGTCGACGTTCGGCAGGTGCAGCGGCTGCGGCGTGTCGGCAGCGCGCGTCGGCGATTGCGTCGGGTAGAGCGCGACGGCGCCGGGGTGCAGCCGGTCGCCGGCGGCGGCCGTCGCACTCTGGTTCTGGTCGGCGAGCGCACTGCCGGAGACGCGGTACTTGATGGTGGTCCAGGGCGCCAACACGATGTCGTCCTGGTCCATGCCCATCATGTTGGCGCCCTTGCTCGCCAGCACGCCGGTGACGCGGCAGACGATGTCCTTGATGCGCAGTTCACGGCCGACGGCGTCGCCGCCGGGCCACAGCTGGCGCGCCACGGTCTGGCCGACGAGGCAGACCTTGGCGGCGCTGCGCAGGTCGCGCGCCGTGAACGGCGTCCCCGCGGCGAGCGGCAGCCAGTTGCGCACGGCAAGGTAGTCCGGCGTCGTGCCGTAGACGTACTGCGGCACCCAGTTGCGGTTGCCGCAGACGATCTGCGTCCGCGTGCGCACGATCGGCGCGACGGCGCGCAGCGCCGGGCAGTCCGCGAGCGCCGCGGCGTCCTGCGGCGTCAACGTCGTCACGCTGCCGGCGCCGAACGAGATGCCGCCGCTGGCGGCGGTGCCGGGCAGCACCAGCAGGTTGTCGGCGCCCATGCTCGCGATCGTGCGCTGGATCGCGCTCGCCGAGCCCTGGCCGATCTCGGTCATCGCGATCACCGCGGCGATGCCGATCACGATGCCGAGCGTCGTCAACAGCGCGCGCGTCTTGTTGCGCGCGACGGCGCCGAGTGCGATGCCGAACAATGCGCGCGGCCTCACGGCGCACCTCCGGCGGGCACCGGGTCGGCGGTCGCGACGATGCGGCCGTCGTGCACGCGGATCGTGCGCTGCGCGTGCGCCGCGACGGCCGGGTCGTGCGTGACCAGCACGATCGTCTGGTGCCGCTCGCGGTGCAGTTCGAGCAGCATCGCCATGATCTCGGCACTGGCGACCGAGTCGAGGCTGCCGGTCGGCTCGTCGGCGAGCAGCAGGCCTGGCTGGTTGACCAGTGCGCGCGCGATCGCGACGCGCTGCTGCTGGCCGCCCGACAGCCGCGCGGGCTCGTGCTGCAGGCGGCTGCCGAGGCCGACGCGCTGCAGCAGCTCGGCTGCGCGCGCGCGGCCGGCCTGCCGGTCCGCGGCGTCGTTCGTGTAGGCGAGCGGCATGCAGACGTTGTCGAGCGCGCTCGTGCGCGGCAGCAGCTGGAAGCTCTGGAACACGAAGCCGATCTTGCGGCTGCGCAACGCCGCGCGCGCGTCGCGCGACAGCGCGCCGACGTCCTCGCCGTCGAGCAGGTAGCGGCCTGCGGTCGGCACGTCGAGGCAGCCGAGCACGTTCATCAGCGTCGTCTTGCCGGAGCCCGAACTGCCCATCAGCGCGATGAACTCGCCGTCGCCGATCGCGAGCGACACGCCGCGCAGCACCGGCGTCTCGACTTCGCCGCTGCGGTAGGTCTTGTGCAGGTCGCGGACGTCGATCGTCGCCATGGTCCCTCCGTCAGCGGGCGGCGCGCGGGCCGCGCGCCTGCGGTGTGAACGGGCTGCCGCCGCCGGCCGGCGCGGCGGTCTGGGCGCTGTCGCTGCGCTCGCCGAGCACGACCGGCAGGCCCGCGTGGACGCCGTCGCCGTCGACCTCGGTGAAGGCGCCGTCGGCGAGGCCGGCCGTGACCGCGACGGGCTCCACGAAGTGGCCGTCGCCGACCGGCACGAACAGCCGGGCGCCGTCGCCGGCGCCCGCGACGGCCGCGCGCGAGCCGGGCGCGACGGACTCGGGGCGCGGCACGTACTGCAGCGCCGCGCTCGGCACCGCGAGCACGCCGCGATGCTCGGCGACGACGAAGTGGACGTTCGCGGTCAGGTACGGCAGCAGCGCGCCGTCCTGGTTGTCGGCGGCGACCTCGACCGTGTAGGTCACGACGTTCTGCGTCATCGCGGCGCCGAGGCGCACCTTCGCGACCGTGCCGGCGAACACGCGGCCCGGCAGCGCGTCGACCGTGAACGTGGCGCGCTGGCCTGCGTGCACGCCGCAGACGTCGGCCTCGGCGACGGCGGCCCAGACGCGCACGTGGTGCAGGTCGCGCGCGAGCAGGAACAGGCTCGGCGCGTTCAGGCTGCTGACCACGGTCTGGCCGATGTCGACGCGGCGGTCGATGATCACGCCGCGCACCGGCGAGCGGATCACGCAGTAGTCGACGTTGCGCTGGCTCTTCTGCACGGCGGCGGCGGCGAGCGGCACCGCGGCCGACGCCTGCTGCACCGCGGCCTTGGCGACCGCGACGTCGGCCTGCGCCACCGCGTAGCCGGTGCGGAACGCGTCGTAGGCGGTCTGCGACAGCGCGTCGGACGGACCCAGGCGCTCGGCGCGATGCCAGTCGGCCTCGGCCTGCACGAGCTTGGCCTGCACCTGCAGCAGGTCGGCGTCCGCGCGCGCGATGCCGGCCTGCGCGGCGAGCAGCTGCGCCTGCGCGGCCGCGAGGTCCGCGGCATAGAGCGAGTCGTCGATCGTCGCGAGTACGGTGCCGGCTTCGACGCGCGAGCCGTAGTCGACCGGCTGGCCGTCGGCGTCGGTGCCGAACGACAGGATCTGGCCCGCGATCTGCGCGCCGACGTCGACGACTTCGTCGGGCTCCACGGTGCCCGTCGCGTCGATGCCGGCAGAAAGATCGCGCTGTGCGACCGCAGCCGTGCGGAAGATCGGTGGCGTTGTTCGCGCGGGTCCGATCGCCGTCCACGCGATCCAGCCGCCCGCGGCAACAGTGAACAGCACAGAGGTGAGCCACAGACGCGTCATGCATCACGACCACGGGCAGGCCCGGCACCGACGCTCGTCTTCGCGCCGGAACTCCGGCGCGTGCCGCGGCGACGCGCGCGTTGCAGCCGCGGGATGATCACGGTGCAACACGCGCGGCGCGGCGACCACGGCAGCACCGCGTCCCGGGCCCGCGTCCCGGATCGGAACCGCCGCTGCCGGCCCGACGCGCCGATCGCAGCAGGCGTTCGCGCGCGCGCGCGGCGCGACGCGCCGCGGCGGCGGCCGGCGTGCCACGTGCCGGTACGGCGCGTCGCATGGCGCGTGGTACGCTGCCTTGGCAACGGGCTCCGCCGCAACGGGAGCGACGGGGCGGCCGCGCCGACGGATTCCTTTGCATCGTTTCCGCCGATTCCGGACCGCGACGACCGCGACCCCTGGTGCGGGTTGGGGACCTGCGCTGCTGCTCGCCGCGGCCGCGTTGCTGCTGTTCCTGGCGCTGCCGCAGCGGACGTTGCACGGCGCCGACGGCGACCAGTTCGTGGTCTGGCTCGAGCAGGGCCGCCGCGACTATCCGCGCCATGTCGCCTACCTCCATCTTGCGGGGCTGGTGTTCGGTGCCGGCCGCGCGTTCGGCATCGGCGCCTACCAGGCGCTGCTGCTGACGTCGGCGCTGGGCTCGGCGTTCGCGGTGCTGTGCCTGCACCGCGCGTTCGCGGTGCTGTCGCCGTGGACCGGCGGCCGCACGCTGGCGCCGACGCTGGCGGCGTTGGTGACGGCGCCCGGGTTCTTCTACGCGACGTGCGCCGAGATCCACGGCGTGTTCGTGGCCGGCGCCGCGTTGTCATGGTGGGCGTTCGCGCACTGGCTGCGGCGGCCGCGCGTCGCGCGCGGACTGCTGACCGGCGCCGCGAGCGGCCTCGCGGCCTCGGTGCATGCGTTCGGCCATCTGCTGCCGCCGCTGTTCGTCCTCGCTGCCGTGCTGCTGGTCCGTCTGCCGCGGCAAGGACGTTGGCGCACGGTCGCCGCGCTGGTGGGGGCGCACGCCTGCCTCGCTGCACTGCTCGGCTGGTGGCTCGGCGCCGGACCTGCCGGACCGGCCTGCGACGCGACGCAGTACGTGGCCGAGCAGCTGCCATGGTTCGCGCCGGCGACCGCGCCGGAGGTGCTGCTGCGCGAATGGATCGCACCGTACCTGCCGTGGTCGGTGCTGGCAGTCGCCGGCCTGCTGGTCGCGCGCGCGCGGCCATGGGCGTGCGTGACCGTGGCCGGCCTCGCGCTGCACCTGCCGCTGACGACGCTGCTGCTGGGCCATCATCACATCGACGAACGCGGCGCCTACCAGCTCGCGTTGGTGCTGCCGGCGATCGTCACGTCGCTGCGCCTGCTGCCGGCGTCCGCGTTCTGGCTGGCGCCGATCGCCAGCGCGTCGCTCGCGGTCGTGACCACGCTGCCGGAGTGGCGCACGCCGGTGTCGGCGGCGTTCGTGCGCGGCGTCGCGTCGCTGCACGCGGCGCGGCCGCTGGTGCTCGTCGTCGCGCGCCAGGAACTCGATGGCCTGCGCACGCAGGTGCCCGACCTGAACGTGATCGACTTCGCTGCCGCGCTCGAGGCCTATCGCACCGAGTGGGAGCAGGCCTGCACGTTCGATCGCTGGTTCGACGCCTGCTACGACGAGTTCGAGCGCCGCGGCCAGCAGCTGCTGCTGTCGGCGAGCGTGCGCGCGCGCTTTGCGATCCTGCCGGCCCCCGACATCCGGCGGTTCTGGGACCAGTACGTGCCGCAGCACTATGCGCTGGTGCCGGAACGGCGCTTCGGGTTCGCGGGCTGCTGGGTCGTGCGGCTGCCGACGCGTTGACTCCGGTGCAGTTTCAGCGCGTCCGGCGGCCGCAACCACAGGCGCGCTGATGTTGCTGAGGATGACTTCTATCTGCGCCAACAACTGCAGCAGGCAGTCACGAACAAGTCCTCGCACCGCGCGACGACCCGCGCAGACAGAAGATCAGCGCTCGCGCAGCCAGCCGAGGATCTCCT
>Ga0070689_100001371_pt1 | contig 15473 bp, 12 predicted proteins | sample KBSS23HmetaG_FD_64669 | JGI IMG/M metagenome (GOLD analysis project Ga0070689, IMG submission 64669) | Switchgrass rhizosphere microbial communities from Kellogg Biological Station, Michigan, USA - KBS S2-3H metaG | ecosystem: Host-associated > Plants > Roots > Rhizosphere ...
AGGCGCTGCGAGCTGCTGATGAAGCATTGGTTGCCCGCGGTGGGGCTGGCGTCGGCGGCGCCTCGCCTGGTCGCGGCGTCCGAGCCCGCGGGAGGCTCGGTGTGGCACGTCTACGAGTACCTGGGCGACCAGACGCTCGAACGCTGCCCGGAGGGCGACCGCGTGGACGCGGCACTCGAGCTGATCGCGAAGCTGCACGTGCGCTTCGCCTCGCACCCCATGCTCGATGAGATCCGCGCCGACACGGACGACCTCGGGCTCGCCTACTTCATCGACAACGTGCGCGGCGCGATCCACGCGCTGGCAGCGCTCCGTGGGCATCCGGCGATGGTCTCGCGCGAGCACATGGCGCTCCGCGACCGCTTGCTCGAGCGGCTCGCGCACCTGGATGCCGAGGCGCCGGCGCGCGCGGGCGCGCTGGCCGATGCCGGCTCGAGCGAGACCCTGCTCCACGGCGATCTCTGGACCTCGAACGTGTTCGTCTCCCCCGGCGGTCACGGGTTCGAGGCCCGGCTCCTCGACTGGGACCACGTCGGCGTGGGGCCGCGGAGCTACGACCTCTCCACGTTCCTGCTCCGCTTCCCGCGCGAGCGACGGGCGTCCATCCTCGATCAGTACGAGCGCGCCATCGCCGCCGAGGGCGGGTTGCCGCTGCCGCGGCGCTCGCTCGCCATGAACTTCGAGACCGCCGAGCTGTCGCGCTGCGCCAACCGGCTGATCTGGCCGGCGCGCGCCATCGCGGCAGGTGACACGAGCTGGGGCTTCACCGAGCTGGCGGACGTCGAGCAGTGGTTCGAGGACATGCAGCCCGTGCTCGATCCCGAGCCGGCGCGGATCGCCGTGCCGAAGCGGGTGCGGAGCGCGCAGCGGTCCGAGCTGTCCGCGAGCGGCAGGCTCCTGATCGTGAACGCCGACGACTTCGGCGCCACGGCCGGCGTCAATCGCGGGATCCTGGAAGCGCACGAGCGCGGCATCGTCACCAGCACGAGCTTGATGGTCGAGGGGCACGCGGCGCGCGAAGCGGCGCTGGCGAGCCGGGACGTCCCCACGCTCGGCATCGGGCTCCACGTCGACCTCGGCCGCACACCGCCCGGGGACGCGGCTGGCGTCCGGCGCATCCTCGAGCGCCAGGCGGAGCTGTTCGAGATGCTCATGGGCCGCAGGCCCACGCACCTCGATTCCCACCGGAACTCGCATCTCCACCCCGTCGCGTTGCCCGAGTTCAAGGAGCTGGCGCGCCGCTGGGGCGTCCCGCTCCGCGGCGAGTCGCGGGTGAAGCTGCTTCCCGGCTTCTATGGCCAGTGGCACGGCGTCAGCCACCCCGAGCAGGTGGGCGTACCGAGCCTGCTCAAGATGCTCGCCACCAAGGTCGAGCCCGGGATCACCGAGCTGATCTGCCACCCCGCCTACGTGGACGCCACGCTCGAATCCAGCTATCGCCTCGAGCGCGAGGTGGAGCGCGCGACGCTCTGCCACCGCGACATCCGGCACGCGCTCGACTCGCTGCACATCCACCTCGTCGGCTTCGCCGACGTGAGCCGCCACCTCGAGGGCTGACGCCGTGGCGAAGACCGTCGTGCTCTGCGCGTACAACGTCGCCAACTTCCCCAACGGCGGCGGCCACCTGTGGGTGTACATGCAGCACGTGTTCGGCATGAAGCGCCTGGGCTGCGACGTCTACTGGCTCGAGTGCTTTCGCAGGAGCGGCGATGCCGAGCGCGACGCGGCCGCGATCGACTCGTTCTTCGCGCGCCTCGCCGCGATGGGCATGGCCGGTCGCGTCATCCTGCGCAAAGTCGGCGGGCCCGATCCGGCGGCGCCCGTGGAGTGGCTGGGGCTCTCGGAGGCCGAGGCCGGCCGCGTCATCGACCGCGCCGACCTGATGCTCAACTTCCACTACGCGATCGAGCCCGAGCTGCTCGCGCGCTTCCGCCGCACCGCCATGGTGGACATCGATCCCGGCCTGTTCCAGTTCTGGTTGAGCCGCGGCCAGCTGAAGGTGCCGCGCCACGACCTCTACTTCACCACCGGCGAGACCGTGGGCACGCCCGGCGCGCGGTTCCCTGACTGCGGGCTCGAGTGGGTGCGCATCCCGCCGGCCGTGTGCGTCGAGCAGTGGAGCTGCGCGAACGGCGATCGGGGCGACGCGATGACGACCGTCTCGGCGTGGGACTCCCCCGACTGGGTGGTGGATCGGCCCGCCGGCATCCGCTTCGACAACTCGAAGCGCGTCGCCTTCCTGCCGTTCCGGGACCTCCCCCGCCTCACGCCGCAACCGCTCGAGCTGGCGCTCTTCCTCGACACCGCGGTCGACCATGAAGAAGGCCGCATGATGGCCGAGCACGGCTGGCGGATCCGGCGCTCGGTGGAGGTGGCCGGCTCGCCGCAGGCCTACCGCGACTACATCCGCCGCTCGCGCGGCGAGTTCTCGTGCGCCAAGCCGTCGTGCATGTACTTCCAGAACGCCTGGGTGAGCGACCGCACGCTCTGCTACCTGGCGAGCGGCCGACCGGTGGTGGTGCAGGACACCGGACCGAGCGCGCTGCTGCCGAACGGCGAGGGCATGTTCCGCTTCAGCACGCCGGAGGAGGCCGCGGCGGCGCTGGCGGCGATGAACGCCGACTACGAGCGCCACTGCCGCGCGGCGCGCGAGCTGGCGGAGTCGGTGTTCGACTCGGCCAAGGTGGCGGCGCGGATCCTCGAGGTGGCGACGGGTTAACCGCGGTCCATCCGTCTCCCCTACAGGGCCACGGGCGGGCGGCTCGCCGACACCGCAGCAGGCACTCCAGCTTCCCATTGCATGCCACCGCTCCATCCTGTACACTGAACCACATGGTTCAGTGGGCCCAGGCCAACTTCGATGTCTCGTTCGGAGCACTCTCGGACGCCACCCGGCGCGGTGTTCTGGAGCAGCTCGGGCGTGGGGACGCTTCGATCACGGCACTGGCTCAGAAGTTCCACATGACCCTCACGGGCATGAAGAAACACGTCGGCGTCCTGGAGCAGGCAGGGCTCGTCACCACGGAGAAGGTCGGACGCGTGCGCACCTGCAGGCTCGGCCGACGCGCTCTGCAAGAAGAGGCGGAGTGGATCGAGAGGTACCGCCAGCTCTGGAGCGCACGCTTTGACGAGTTGGACATGGTGGTCGAGACACTGAAACGAAAGGAAAGAGGCGATGGACGAACGAAGAGGAAGTGAAGCCGCGCCGACGAAGAACCCCACGACGGTGGAACGGAAGTCGGAGCGCGAACTCGTCGTCACCCGAACCGTCAACGGTCCGGCGCGCCTCGTGTTCGAGGCGTGGACCAAGGCCGATCTATTCAGGAAATGGTGGGTGCCAAGGTCGTATGGCCTGACCCTGCTCTCCTGCGAGATGGATGTTCGGGTTGGCGGCGGGTACCGATTGGTCTTCAGCCACCAGGATTCGACCATGGAGTTCTTCGGCAAGTACCGGGAAGTGACACCCCATTCGCGTCTCGTTTGGACGAACGAGGAAGGCGATGGCGGCGTGACCGTGACCACGGTGACCTTCGATGAGATCAACGGCAAGACGCTGGTGGTGCTGAGCGATCTCTATCCCTCGAAGGAAGCGCTCGACGCCGACTCCGGATCGACGGGCGCGATGCCTGAGTCGTTCGACCAACTCGACGAACTTCTCGTCAGCCTGGGATCAACAACGACAAAGTGACGCAGTCAACCCATCGAACATTGAAGCGTCCGGGAGGAGACCAATGCGTCCCCGAACCGCGTTTGCCCTCGCACTCGTGCGCCTGAACTGAGTCCGACTCACTTTGAGCTTGGTGCGCTAGGAGCCAAGACGACCCGCGTCCCAGGACGATCCGGAATCAACGAATCACGGCGCCGCGCGCCGTCAACAGGCGACGGCCCTGCCGGAGACGTAGCCAGTAGAGGCCTGACCGCGACGAATGCGGTGCGTCGAGCACCACCATGTGAGCCCCGGGCCCCAGTCCACCGACCTCCTCGGTCAGGATGACGCGGCCCGCGACGTCCATGAGATCGAGCGTCGCTGGTTCGTAAGTCGCCAGCTCGAACGCCACGCGAAGTGGCGTCGAGAGGGAAGGATTCGGCCGCAATCCTTCCAGCGAAAGAGTCGATGTGGGCCCGGCTCGTGGAACGTTTGTCGTCGCGGGCGCAGCGCGGCCTGCGAAGATGTTCGCCCTGCCTCCTGCATTCTCTTCCCAGGCTACAACGACACCGCCTGTGCCGTCGGGTGTCGCAACTGGGTGACAGCGCGTCCCCGGACCCGCGGCCTGCACATACCCTGTCCGCAGCCAGCCTTGGGCCACAACTCCCGAGCCGTCCACATGCTGCACGAGGATCTCGTTGTAGATGGAGCTGCCCGGTCCCTCCTGCCATGCGACGAACGCCCCACCGGTGCCGTCCGGGGCGATGCACGGCAGCCGCTGGTCATGAGCATCGGGCGCGACCGCATATCCCGTCGCCGGCCATGTTGGCGCAACCGACCCATCCGCGAGAACACGCTGCGCGTACACTTGTCCACTCCCGTTCTCGATCGCGGACCACGACATGATGACGCCGCCCGAGCCATCGGCGATGACCGACGAATAAGCAAAGTTCACGCCGTTGTAGACCCGGAACGCTCCTGCCTCGCTCGGGAGATTTGTCAGCGCGCGGCCGTAGAGGCTCCACCCAGCGGCCAGCGAGCCGTCCGCAAGCAGGTGCTGGAGCGCAGGATGCTCCGCGCCGCCGGCATCGCTCTGTTGCCATGCGATGAAGCAGCCTCCCTGGCCGTCGGGCACCAACCCAGGCGCCTCGGACGTGTGCGTGGGGTCCGATACGACCAGACCGCCGCTGGGCCAGCGGGAGTCGATACTCCCTCCCGCCATCACGTGGTCGGCCATGATCAGCCCCGGCTCGTCGTACCACACCACGAAGGCGCCACTGCTTCCGTCGGCGCAGATGGACGATACCCACTGGTTCTCGAAGGTAGGACGGAGCAAGACACCATTCGAGGGCCAGCCAGGCGCGAACGTGCCGGAGCTCGTGAGCTCGATCACGTGCACGTCGTCCGACGCCCGCCCCACGTGCGTCCACGAGACCAAGAGCCCGCCCGCATCGCCCAGAGCAATCGACGGCATGATGTCGCCGGGGCCCGCGCCCTCGTCGCCATTCGGGCCAGGCGAGCGCGCGCCATCGGGCCCGGGGCCACTCGTGATCCAGATCATCGCGCCGTCGGCAGGCCACGGTGGAACCGGCTGCCCGTTGGCACCAAGGTGATTGATCAGGAGAGCTCCGTACCAGTCCCACCCGCCGGTGGCCGTGAACACGCCTCCTGTGCCATCCGGGATCGCCATCTGGCCCGCTTCCGATTTCCGCCACGGAAGCTGGAGACCGCCTGCTGGCCATCCCGACGCGATCCCGCCGGCTCGGGCGACATGCTGGGCGTCGACCGGCGGCTGGTAGTTACTCACGTAGCGGTAGTCGCTCCACAAGACGAACGCGCCGCCCGACCCATCGCTGGCGATCGCCGGCGTGGTCTGCACCGAGTCGCTGGGTGCGACTGCAAATCCTGCGACCGTGTTCGCCACGACGGTCACGGCGCCCGCTGGGAGCGCCAACAGCGAACCCGTGAGCCCGATGGCGAGCGCAAGGTCGTGCGTCTGTCTCTTCATGCCTAACCCGACATTGTGATCAGGCGCGACACGAACGGCAATCGGGGACACACCCGACCGAGGCGGAGCACATGCGAGGTGCTGGAGCTAAGACGGGTCATTGACCCAGCACCGGCTACGGCCGTCCATCCTAGACAATGGACACGAGAGCCGATCGGTTCACCGACGCGGGTTGCGCCGGCGCCGCTACCGCCAGCGCACTTCCGCCCGCCCCATGGCGTCCCGGCTCGCGGCCATGGCCGCCCCGGCTCCGAGCGCCATCGACGCCGCGAGGCCGAGCGCGAGCGCCCCGAGCAGCACAGCCGCCGCGATGCTGTCGCGCGCGGAAGTGACTGCGAGCCCGGCGAACAGCAGTGCGAGCGACGCCGCGGCCGGCGAGACGCGCGGCCAGGCGCGCAGCCGGACCAACTGCTGCCCGCCCGCATGCTCCTCCACCGCCATGCGCATGCGCGCCGCGGCGAACGGCCCGCCGCGCAGCTCCAGGTCCCAGCGGTCGAAGTCGCCGCCGCGACGGACGGGGATGCCTCGCGTGCGGAGCCCGAGATCGATGATGTCGATCCGCTCCTCGGTCGGGCGACTGCGCTCGCACCAGATGCGGCGGGCGTGGACGATGGGTGCGGCGATGCCGGCGCCGCTGCGGTCGCGCCAGGGTGTGAGCCCGTGCTTGAGCCTGCCGTGGAGCCGCGCCAGCGGCTGCATCGCGTGCAGGAACGCGGTGAGCGGGCGGCGCAGGAGCCGCTCGCGCAGATCGCGCGCCGGATAGGGGAAGCGCACGCGCGCGGCATTCGTCACCGCGAGCGCAAGCGGTGCGGCAGCAGCGAGCGCAAACAACGCGACCGCGAACCGCAGCGGCGCCCACAACGCGCCCGCCACCGCGAACACGGCGAGCAGCGCCACGCCCAGGTACCACTCGGGCATCAGGATCAGCGACTCGAGCGTGCCCTCGTGCGGCTCGTACAGACGCTGGAACGGCGCCAGGCCCCACGAGCCCTGGTAGATCCTCGGGCGCTGCAGGTTCCAGCCGCGCGAGAGTCCCGCGCCATAGATGCTCCCCGCCCAGGCGACGTGGCCAAGTGCGTTGTAGCGCTCGGGCCACTTGGCCTCGAGCAGCGCCTCGGCGCGCCCATAGCCCACCTGCTGCTTCCAGTACGTGCGCACCGAGCCGCGACGATGGTGCCACACCATCGCGCCGGCGCGAAAACCCAGCGGCAGCCCGCGCTCGGTGAGCCGCCAGCACAGGTCCACGTCGTCGCCGGCCGTGCGATAGCGCACGTCGAAGCCATCGATCGACTGCAGGGCGCGCTTGCGGAACGCCATGTTGCAGCCGGGGATGTGCTCGGCCTCCTGGTCCGAGAGCAGCACGTGCGCGGGCCCGCCGGGCGAGGCCGCGACGCACTGGGCGATCCAGCCATCGTCGGGCGGCACGATGTTGGGGCCACCGACGCCGGAGTCGGTGCCGCGCCGGAACGCGTCCGCCAAGTAGTAGAGCCAGTGCGGGTCGGGGCGGGCGTCGTCGTCCGTGTAGGCCACGATCTCCCCCGTCGCTGCTTCCATCCCCGTGTTGCGCGCGCTCGAGAGGCCGCGGTTCTCGGTGCGGATCAAGCTCACGTCGTACTCGGAGGCGATCTCCGAGACATTGTCCGTGGAGCCATCGTCGACCACGATGACTTCGAAGTCCGGGTACTCGAGCCGCTCGAGTCCTTCCAGGCAATCACGGAGCGTGCGCGAGCCGTTGTAGCTGCACACCACGACCGAGACGCGCGGCCACGCGCCCGCGGGCGCGAACGGAACCTCGCGCATGGCGCGTTCGACCGCGGCCAGCGCCGGCTTGGGCGAGCGATCGCGGCGCGTGAGCCCGAACTCCCAGTCGTAGACGTCCTCGCCGCCGCGGTGCCACTCGTCGGTCCAGGCGTAGACGAACGCGCCCGCCGCCCCCGAGGCGAACGTGCTGCGCACCTGCCAGGCCAGAGTCTCCGCCTGGCGATCTTCGCCGTTGCGGAAGCTGTCGAGCCCGATCTCGGCCAGCACCAGCGGCCGGTCGCCGGTCAGGTTGTGGAGCCGAGCCAGGTAGGCTTCGAGCTTCTCGCGCTGCTCGAGGTAGACGTTGAAACAGTGCAGGTCCAGGAATGGGAGCCGCAGGTACTCGGTGGTGGGGTAGCTGACGTACGTGACCAGCGCCCCGGGATCGCGCCGGCGCACGAGCGTGCACAGGCGCTCGACGTGGCGCTCCACGCGCCTGGCGCCCAACCAGCGCACGATCGACGCCGGAATCTCGTTCGCGATCGCGAACGCCAGCACGGCGGGATGGCCGAAGCACTCGCGTGCGGCATCGAGGAACGCCTGCTCGTGCTTGGCGTTCCAGCGGCCCTCGCACACGTAGCCGATCGAGCGCTCGCCGCCGAGGCCGATCAGGAACCGCAGGCCGTGCTTCTGGGCGAGGTCCAAAAGCCAGCGCGGCGGCGCGGTGTACGTGCGCACGGCGTTGAAGCCGTGGCTCGCGATGAGCGCGAAGTCGCGGTCGACGATCTCCCGCGGCGGGTACTCGTGGCCGTCCTCGTCGGGACGGAACGTGCCGTAGGTGACGCCGCGCACGTAGAGCTTCTCGTCGCCCGCGAACAGGAACTTGCCCTCGGCGCGCGCGCGCGCGAACACATGGGGCGCGGCGTTCGCTGCCAGCGCGGACTCGGGGCTGGTGGGCACGGCGTTCGGCGCGGTAAGCGCGCGCTCCTGGGGATCGAGCATCGTATCGATGGGGATCTCGCGGATAGGGGGAGTCGGGCCGGTGGTCGATCACGGCGCTGCGGGGAGCCTTGATGATAGACGGGCGCCACACGCCGAGTCACCGGCGTTGGTGCGACGAGGCGACGTTGCGGCCAGGCGACGTTGCGAAATGCCCGAACCGGGGACAGGTGGCGTGTGAGCCGCTCTGTTACGCTCCGTCGCATGCGCATTGCGATGCTCGCGCTGTCGATGACGGTGGCCGCCGCGGTGCCGGGCGCGCAGTCGGTTCGGGCCGCGGCGCCGACGGGATTCCGGCAGGGCGACTCGCTCAAGGCGGTCGCCGTGGCGGACGGCTTCGATCACCCGCTGTTCCTCTGCACCGCCCCCGGCGACGCACGCGTGTTCGTGGTCGAGCAGCCGGGCCGCATCCGCTGGATCGAAGGCGGCCGCCCGTCCAGGGGCGTGATCCTCGACGTCAGCAGCCAGCTGCGCTACGGCGGCGAGCAGGGACTCCTCGGACTCGCCTTCCACCCCGCATTCGCCACGAACGGCTTCCTCTACATCAACTACACGGATCGTAACGGCCAGACGCAGGTGGTGCGCTACACGATGCGCGCCGGCAGCGATTCGGTGACCGCCGGCTCCTCGAAACGCATCCTCACCGTGGTACAACCGTTCGCCAACCACAACGGCGGCATGCTCGCGTTCGGTCCGGACGGCATGCTCTACATCGGCATGGGCGACGGCGGCGCGGGCGGCGATCCGTTCGGCAACGGCCAGAACCTGCGCACGCTGCTCGGCAAGATGCTGCGCCTCGACGTGGACCACGGCGACCCGTACGCGATCCCGCAGGGGAACCCGTTCCACGAGCGGCCGGACGACGGCCGTGCCGAGATCTGGGCCACGGGCCTGCGCAACCCGTGGCGGTTCTCGTTCGACTTCACGGCGAAGCTCCTGATCATCGGCGACGTGGGCCAGAACAGGTACGAGGAGATGGACGTGGTGGATGCGGCGCGCGCGGGCGCCAACTATGGTTGGAACGTGCGCGAGGGCGCGCACGGCTTCGGCTTCCCGAGGCCCGGCCCCAAGAACCGCATCGAGCCGGCGGTCGAGTACGCGCACCCGGACGGCTGCTCGGTGACCGGTGGCTACGCGTACCGCGGCCGCGCCCTACCCGAGCTCGCGGGCACCATCTTCTATTCCGACTACTGCGGCGGCTGGCTGCGCTCGTTCCGCTGGAAGAACGGCAAGGTCAGCGACCAGACGCAGTGGAACGTCGGCAGCCTCGGCAGTGTGACCTCGTTCGGCGAGGACGCGGAGCGCGAACTGTACGTGGTAGCCTACGAGGGGAAGATCTGGAAGCTGGAAGCGAAGTGATCCCACGCCGGGAGGTCGCCCCATGATCCGTATCCGGTGCCTGGTGCTGTTGGTCGCGCTGTTCGGCCTCATCGGCTGCAAGTCGTCCGAACAGGCCGCCACGAACCCGCCCGGGACCCTGGATCCTCGTCTCGGCGGTTTCCTGGAACACATCTTCAAGGACGACCCCGCGCAACTCGAGAAAGAGAAGAAGGACTACGCGTCGAAGGGCGTGACGTTCGAGCCGTTCATCTTTTCCGTGTACTCGGGCATGGTGAAGTTCGACACCACTCCCGACAATTCCATGGCGATGTCCCAGCTCGGCGAGTATCTGGAGAAGGTGCGCCCCACTTTGGACCCCAAGCTTCTCGAGCAGATGGAGTCGTTCTACAAGGTGGAAGCGAACCAGACCATGATGCGTGGCATGTTCCTGACCACGGTGCGCGGCCTGACCAAGGGGCACTGATCTCGGGCCTGGTCACGCTTCTGTCAGACGATGCTACGCATGGACCATGGGCGCGCGGTCCCCGGAGAGCGATGTTCTTCGCGAGGCGAGGGAGGGCCCCGCCTGCATGGAGGCGCTCGTCATGCGTGGATCCCGCACCCACACGATGTGGGTCGAACAGGAACCCGCCCGGGAGACTGGCGGTCATCTATGGACCGTGCTGCTCGCCGGCGGCGAGGGCACGCGGCTGTTGGGCGCGTCCATCGACGGCGAGCGGATCGACCGCCCGAAGCAGTTCTGCCGCTTCGGCCGCGATGACTCGCTCCTGGGCTCGACGCTGTGGCGCGCGCGCCGCATCGCCGACCCCGCGCACATCCTGCCCGTCGTCTCGGAGCGGCATCGCGTGTGGTGGCAGCCCGAGTTGCGGCACCTGCCGCGGGAGAACGTGCTCGTCCAGCCGCAGAGTCGCGGCACCGGGGCTGCGCTTTTCCATGCGCTCATCCACATCCTGCTCAGGGACGAACGCGCCACGATCGTGGTGCTGCCGTGCGATCACGGCGTGGACGACGATGACCCGCTGCTCGCCGCCACGGGCCGCGCCGTGGCGGCGGCCAGCGATCCCTCGGGGCCGCTCGTCCTGGTCGGGGTCGAGCCGCGGACTCCGGAGCCACAGTACGGCTGGATCGTGCCCGGGCCGGGCGGGGCGGGTGGCGCGCGGCCGGTGCGCCGGTTCGAAGAGAAGCCCTCGCTGCGCGAGGCCTGCGCGCTGATGGAACAGGGCGGGCTCTGGAACAGCCTCATCTTTGCGGTGTCGGGACGTGCACTCCTGGCTCGGTTCCTCGAGGCGGCGCCCCGGCTGGTCGAAACTTACTTGTGGAAGATGCCGGCGGGGCGCGGGTCGGAGGAGGCCCTGCTAGAATGCTTCGCGTCGCTGCCGTTCACGGATCTCAGCCGTCACATCCTCGAACGTTCCGTTCCCCACCTGCGAGTGGTCCCGGTGCATGGCACCGGGTGGACGGACCTCGGCACCCCGCATCGGCTGGAGACGTGGCTACATCGGAAGCGGCGCATGGCCTCCCCCGTTGGGGTGAAGCCAGGGATGCGCCTGCTCACGCCGTGAGCCAGTGCGCGACGAATAGCCAGGAGGGAAGCATCATGGAAAAGCCCAGAGTGATGACGATGCAGACCGACCCGCAGCGCAAGGCCCCGCTCCCGTTGACGTCATTCCGCCCCCCCTACGAGGCGATCGCGAAGCGCGCCTACGAGATCTACGAGGAAACGGGCCGCCCGAATGGCCGCGACGTGGAGATCTGGCTCAAGGCAGAGCGCGAGCTGATCACCGAGCGCTGAAGCGCGCCGGGAGTTGATGCCCGTCCGGCCGCAGGGCGGGCCGCGGTGAAGGACGAGGGACCGTTCCCACGACGGTCCCCCGTTCGTTTGGGTGGGGAGGCGGCGTGGCTTAGGAAACCGCTGCTCTATCCGTCTGAGCTACGGGGCCACGGGGCGGGGACTGTAGTGCATCGCTGGAGTTGCGCGAGGCAGCTCTGGCACTTTCTCAGCTGCCTCAATTCGGCTTGGCTACGGTCTTGGCTACGGTCTCAGCCCAAGCGTGTGTCTCCAACTACGCTCTCCCCATCAAGAAGTCCGTCCACCTCGACGAACTCCAACCCAACGAGTCGACCGGTCGGACTGGTGCAACGGGTGCGACTGGGCGAACGGGAACAACTCCTCGAACAGGCCACACTGGAGTTACCGCTCGAACCGGCTTTAGGGGTCCGCCGATCGCCCCTTCTGTAAAGGCAACAACACCTCCAGCATGATCTCGGAAGTGTCCCTGGTCGAATCTTCCGAGGTGCGCCCCGCCGAACCCAATCACCGAACCGTTCCGCACAAACGCTACCGGTGCCCCTCCAAGATTGTAGACAACATCCTCGTGAATCCAGGCAATAACGCTTCCGGCCGAGTCATGGATTGGGTTCATGTGCCCCTCAGGTCTCTCATGAAACGGTGAGACGTCGCGCTTCCCGCATCACCGCCTCATCCGACAGCCTCGCGTACCGCGCGTCGTCGTGATGCTCGCGTGTCCGAGCACCTGTTGCAACGCGGCCAACGAGCCGCCCCGTTCCAGCCACTGACAGGCGAACGTGTGCCTCATCTGGTGGACGTGGAAGCCCTCCACGCCCGTCATCCGGCGCACCCGCTTGAGCCGCCGCCAGTCGTCACGATCGATGTCCATGGCTGCGGTGAACACGCGCTCGGCGCGATCGCACGGCACATCGCGGCCTCCGCCTACTTCCTCTTTCGCGTCGTGTGCCAGTGACTGCGCGTGATCTCGGCGACGTCGAGCTGCCCCTTCGCAGCACGCAAGCGCTCAACGACCTTCTGGCTGTACCGCATGTAGGTCATCTTCCCAATCTTGATCTCCCTACAGAAGTCCGCATCTGATCGAAGGCCAAGATGGACGATCAACGCGGTAGCCTGCGGCCCAGTGAGCTCCGCCTTCTCGGCGCAGTCGTCGCGTCCAAGTGTGTAGTAGCTCAGTTCGTTCACCTTGTGCACCGCGACGACAGTCGCCCCCGGAGCACCTTCCTGAACTAGCTGGACCGGCGTCCCTTCGCGCTTGGTAATGCGCAACCCAACCGGAATTGCGTTCCCCTCGTGTACGAGCGCCAGCGATGCAAGACCTGGGAGAAGCCGCTCCCAGTCCCCGCTTGCAGCCAGCCGTTGCAACATCGAATCAAGTTCACTATCACTAGGCTGGGATGTGCCGCCTCTCGTCGACGCTTCGAAAATCGCAAGAGCACGCAATCTCGCCCGCGCCTCAACTCGTCGTCGTTTGGATGGGCGCATCAGGTCCTTGATTAGGGCGACTTCATCCTGAACCACCAGCAACAAGTCCTTCGGTGGGTTTGTCGAGACTGGCAAGACACGATCGGGAAGATGCAGCGAGAGATTGTCACTGAACACGTCGCTCAAGACGTCTCTGAACAGAGTCACACCCAGCTGTGCATGCATGTACAAGCTGTGCTCTGGAAGCTCGAGCAGGTAATGCTGCGCAGCATCTCGTAACCCATTCAGCGCCTGCAGGGTGAGCGCCTGTTCCGGCGTCAAGAACTTCACCTTCCCCTCCGTGAGCGCCTTGTTCACGCACGCGTTGAACCCGATCGTCTCCTTTGCCCGTTTCTCCCGAATGCGCCCGCCGCGATGTAGGATGCCTGCTTTGAGGAGCATCTCAAACGCGTGGTCCAAGAGTATCAGGACAGCCTCCGCGCGCCCGTCATCGTGCGGACGATTGAAATGATCTACGGCTAGGACGAGCGACTTCAGCGCCTTGTCCTTCAGCAAGCGCGCCTCACGTTTCATGCATGTCCTGCCCTCCTTCGAACCACTCGCCAACGCGGACCACCATGAGGCCGCCGGGCTCCTTCCCGAGCGCTCCCCGCAGTCGGCGGCACAGATCTGGAGCTTTGTGTACTTGAAGCCAAGGCGACCTCCCGACTGTTCTCGGCATTCAGCGCTCGCGGGTGTCCTTGGTGAACGCACGTCTGCGACTGCGCCGCACTCCGGGGCCACCAAGCGTTACCAGTAGCGCAAGCTCGTTGGCATCTGGCTGTTTCTCGAAGAACCTGGCGAGCACCACGTTCCCAGGTGACAAATCAATCATGAAAGGAGCACCCATGCTGACCACAGCAATCCAGTAGTGCTCGGCCTCGACGCCTCGCTCAGGATCGTCGACTTGAACCAGCTCTATTCCCGCAGGAAGCCGGTGCACCCCATCGGCCGCACTTTTGCTCCAATCTTTCGGAACCGCGCATGTTCGAGGCCCTTCGCCTTCCATGATGAAGGTGCGAATCCGGTCCCATCGAGGGTCGCGGCAATAGTCGGAACCCACCTCAAGGCAAAGCGTCTCAAAGCCGATTGTCGCGAGGACACGCGCGATAATCACCAGACGGAAGCTGTGTCGGATCCGGATCCGGTATCCGGCCTCACTCTGCCCTTCATCGATGACCTCAATGCTCTCCGGTCTCTTGATGGGCCTGACGGCCTGCCCGTCCCTCACGCGAACAGGCGTAGCCCCCAAGTTCAAAAAGATTCTAGGGTCGCGCGGATCACGCGTCGCGCGAAGCCCAGGCGCGTCGATGGTGGTCGGCTTGCCCTTCTTGTTGACTCCGGGGCCGATCATCAGAGGGATTAGACCCATATTGGCTTGGAACTTCTTCTCCAAGCGCGAGAGGCGATTGTTGCACGAGCGGCAGACCTCGCCTTCCCTGAGGAAGAGGTACTCGTGGTCGCCGAAAACTGACTCGGGGAAGATGTGTGCCTTGTCGAATGGTCCTTCGTGATCCCGGAGGCAGTAGATGCAAAGCGCGGTCATGAATGAGATCCAAGAAAGCACTACCTGACACTATTGCGCGCGAGCCCGCGTCGGTGAAAGTTCGAGAAGCTCCTGAAGCACGGTATCAACGTCGCTCCATCTCCGTCATCAAGCAATCCGACCACATGCCAATCCGCTCCGCCTCTGGTTCAAGCTGACCCCCAAGGAGCGAACCCAGTGAGTCAGGACAGCCGAGCGGCATGGCCACGACGCGCGCGTACCTCGAGATGCGGATCCCTCGTGGAGGTCCAACGGGAGACCTGCTAGCCTCGCTCTCGACCGGGTGAGATCAACAGTGGGCGCCGAGCCCAAGACTCCCGTCGCCCTCCCTTTGCCACACTGAGCGGAGGCTGTGAACCACCCATGGCTCTGGCACCGCCCGGCACCCGATGACCCCTTCGGCGCTCGAGGCCAGAGCGCACAACGGCGCACCCAGCGGCGGAGCGCGCCCTGTGGTCCGAGGGCTCTCGCCGGTCCTCCTACTCGCCGCGGGGCTCGTGTGCCTCGCCGCGGCCGCACGCGCGGCGCTCGACGTCGACGACCGCGGTCCGGTGCTAGACGCGGGTGCGTTCGCCATGCGCGTGACGAACGCGGGCATCCTTGGGAACGCGTTCTTCGACCAGGGGCGAAGCTTCGACCCCTCGCTCGAGTTTCCGCGAGGCAGCGGTCATGAGCTCCTCGGGCATGCGGAGCTGTGGGTTGGCGCCGTGCCCGCCCACGGACCCGTGCGGGTCTCGGGCGGGCCGATGCTCGAGTGGCGGCCTACCCTGGACCCTAACGACCGCGTGCGCGGCGCGCGCGCCGGGCAGGCCGGGTCGCTCTGGCACTTCGACGACGACCACGATGGCAGGATCGACGAGGACCCGCTCAACGGCCGCGACGACGACGGCGACGGCCGGGTCGACGAGGACTTCGGCATGGT
>Ga0070689_100001372_pt1 | contig 15465 bp, 17 predicted proteins | sample KBSS23HmetaG_FD_64669 | JGI IMG/M metagenome (GOLD analysis project Ga0070689, IMG submission 64669) | Switchgrass rhizosphere microbial communities from Kellogg Biological Station, Michigan, USA - KBS S2-3H metaG | ecosystem: Host-associated > Plants > Roots > Rhizosphere ...
CGTCGCCACGGCATGGGCTTCCTGGGCCTCGGCACCACGCTCACCATGCTCAAGATGCGCTACGGCACCAGCGAATCGGTGGCCTTCACCGAAGAAGTCTCGCGTGAGATGGCCGTGGCCGGCTGGGAAGTGGCGCTGGATCTGGCCAAGGAAAAGGGCCCCGCGCCCGTACTCGCCGCCGACTACACCGTCACCGGCGAGATGCTGCGCAAGCGTCCGGAAATGGCCACCGACGGCTACAAGGTCGGCGACACCATCCCCGGCCGCGTGCTGCACGCCAAGTACAGCCGCTACATGCAGCGCGTTGCCAGCGTGGCGCCCAACCTGGTGGCCGAGCTGGCCGAAACCGGCGCGCGCTTCACCCACCACAGCTCGATCGCGCCCACCGGCACCATCTCGCTGTCGCTGGCCAACAACGCCAGCAACGGCATCGAGCCGAGCTTTGCGCACCACTACTCGCGCAACGTGATCCGCGAAGGCCGCAAGACCAAGGAAAAGGTCGAGGTGTACAGCTACGAGCTGCTCGCCTACCGCGCGCTCATCAATGCCGACGCGCTGCCGTTCTCCGACGATCCCAAGTCCAAGCTGCCCGAATACTTCGTTTCGGCCGACGACATCTCCCCGAAGGAGCATGTCGACATCCAGGCCGCCGCGCAGCTGTGGGTCGACTCGTCCATCTCCAAGACGGCGAACGTCCCCACCGACTACCCGTACGAAGACTTCAAAGACATCTATTTTTACGCGTATAAGCAGGGTTTGAAGGGTTGCACCACCTTCCGTTTCAACCCCGCAGCGTTCCAAGGCGTGCTCGTCAAAGAAGCCGATCTTGAGAGCACCCTCTACCGCTTCGAATTGGAGGACGGTAGTGTTGTCGAACTGAAAGGCAACGAAGAAGTGGAATACGACGGCGAAATGCATACCGCCGCCAACCTGTTCGATGCCTTGAAGGAAGGGTATTACGGAAAGTTCTAAACTAACCGCCGATGCCTGATCACGGGTATCAGCCCACTGCCAAGAGCACCACCGTAACTACCTTGCGGCAAGGCTCAACATAGCTTCCAGTATCCACGTCGGAGGGGATTACATACATGTCCATCGATACAGAGTTTGATGTGAAAGACGAAAACACCCAGGTCGTTGACGCGCCGGTCGAAGTGCCCGTGGTCGAAGTGACCCCGGCCGCCAAGCCCAAGAAGGCTCGTGCCAAGAAGTCCAGCGCAGCCAAAAAGGCAGCTCCGGCCAAGAAGGCTTCTGCAAAGAAGGCCGTCAAGAAGGCCGCCGGCAAGAAGACCGCGAAGAAGGCGGTCAAGAAGGCTGCAGCCAAGAAGACCGTCAAGAAGGCCGTGAAGAAGGCCGCCGTCAAGAAGACTGCCAAGAAGGCCGTCAGGAAGGCAGCAGCCAAGAAGGTCGCCAAGAAAGCCGTGAAGAAGGCAGCCGCCAAGAAGGTTGCCAAGAAGGCCGTGAAGAAGGCAGTGCGCAAGTCCGCTGCCAAGAAGGCCGTTCGCAAGGTCGGTAAGAAGACGGCCAAGAAAGCCGTAGTTAAGAAGACGGCCCGCAAGGCCGCCGGTAAGAAGACCGCCGCCAAGGCGGTCAAGAGGTCCACTGCCAGCAAGAAGGCGAGCGTGAAGAAGGCCGTGCGTAAGCCGGCCAAGAAAGCCGCACGCCGTAAGTAAGCCGTAACGCGACCCGGCCCGGCGCTCAACACGCCGGGCCGGATCGTTCCAAGCTCGTCATTGCTTTTTTTGCTCGTCAGCCTTTCAGCTCGTCATTCCGGCGCAGGCCGGAATCCAGTAGCGACCGCGCCCAGACGCGCGACCACCTCAAGACGCCGGTTCTTAGCCAAACAAACCGCCGCGCCGCCAACCCGTCGGAAGAACACACCATGGCGATCAAGATCGAAAAGAAGATCAAGGGCTACAACGTCGTCAAGCCCGAGGACAAGGCCGCGTCCGCCGCCGCACCCGCCGCCACGCCGGCCGCTTCCAAGGAAGCGCCCAAGGCGGAAATCATCCAGATGCACGAGAGCCTGGAGCGTCCCGAGACGCTGGTCGGCTCCACCTACAAGATCAAGTCACCGCTGTTCGAGCACGCGTTGTACGTCACCATCAACGACATCGTGCTCAACGCCGGCACCCCGCACGAACAGCGCCGCCCCTTCGAGATCTTCATCAACTCGAAGAACATGGACCACTTCCAGTGGATCGTGGCGCTCACCCGCATCCTCTCCGCCGTGTTTCGCAAAGGCGGCGACGTCACCTTCCTGGTGGAAGAGATGAAGGCCGTCTTCGACCCCCGTGGCGGCTACTTCAAAGCCGGCGGCGTCTACATGCCCTCCATCGTCGCCGAGATCGGCGCGGTGATTGAGCAGCACATGAAGATGATCGGCCTGATCCACGACCCGGAAATGGACGAGTCCACCCGCAAGCTGGTCGCCGAGAAGCGCGCTGCCTATGAGGCGGTGACGAACGGCAAGAAGGCTGCCGCTGCCACCACTGAAACCGCTGCCACCGAATCCTCGACCGGCTTCCCGCCGGGCGCCACCCTTTGCGCCAAGTGCAATACGCAGGCGCTGGTGCTGATGGATGGGTGCCAGACTTGTTTGAATTGTGGGTATAGCAAGTGCGGTTGATGCTTGATAGAGAGCCTGTATGAGGAAAGGGCGGCTTTCGGCCGCCCATTTTTTTTAAGAATATGTTGATGAAAGCGAAAAGCCGGAAGGTCGCCAGCGCGAATTGGCCATTTGCGACGGAGGCAGACTTGGTTGCGTCGTTTGTGGACGCATTATCGCTCGGCGCAACCTGCTGGGGCCGGGTGCAGTTGGCGACCGAGTGGTGGCATCCTTCCGGAGCTGTGGACGTACTGGTGCGAACAGAGCGCCGGGGGCTAATTGCATTCGAGGCCAAGTTGTCGAACTGGCGGGTTGCGCTGCATCAAGCGTATCGAAACACGTCCGACGCTACGTGCAGGACATGCAGACCGATCTCGATCGGCTGCATGCGCTGCATGCGGATGAACCGCGTCACTACCAGGATTTGTACAAGACGCTGGTTGGCGTGCGCGATTTCGTCGCCGCTCGTGCCGTGCTTGCCAGCCAGCCGATGGCGAGCAATGAGCCCGCTCCGACCATCGTTGGCGCGCTGGTCGACGGGCAAGGGCCGTCGGCTCTGGTTCTGAGCCAAGACGGCTTGTCGGTGAGCCAGCAACCCATCCGGTTGAGCGGGGCGGTTGATATCGTGGTGATCGGGCACCCGCTCTGCCACTTCTCCCGCGATGCGGTCGCGGCCATCGAAGCGGATGCCCGCCTGAAGACTGTGTTTGCCAGTCACGCCCGTTGGCTGATGCCGCAGGACGGCCGCATGCGACCTCATACCGTCGCTGAGTGGAATGCCGCGCATCCGCTTGCCCGCATGAACTACATCTATCGACAAGGTGATTGGAAGGCCGTCGATACGTGGTCAACGCCCACCTTCTACTTCTTCAGCAACGAACGACTGGTGGGCAAGCTCGTCGGGTGGGCGCCGGGCGGCGAGGGCGAGCGGGCGCTGCGCAAGGAGCTGGAAAAGCTGGGGCTGCACTGACTGACGAGGCGTTTCGGCTCGAGCGTTCAAGTCGCAGAACCATGAGTACGGCGAACTGAGCAAGCAGATTGCGCAATCGTCCCGGGCGCTGCTGGAGCGCGAGGGAGCAGATTCAGTGAGCGAGGACGGATGATTGCCCGTCCGTGCAGGCCCCAGAAAAGGAAATGGGCGGCGCAAACGCGTCCGCCCATCAGTCCAGCCAGTTCCGCCGTTGGACGGACCGTTGGTGCTCCGCCAGTAGGGCGGTCGCATGCTTGGCCGGGTCGTCCTGCCGACTCGGGAGCAACTTCAGATTAGGCGACCAATCGTTGCGGGACCATCAGCAGAATCTTAGTAAGTCGTAAAAACGCAGCTTTATTTGCACGAATTTGCGGATTGGGAGGCTTGGGGACATCTTGGAGCAGATTTCTTGGGCCACCCTACGCGGGCGAATCCAAGTCGGCCTTCTCAAACGGATCAGGCCGGCAGTACAGGAGGAGAAAGGAAGCCAGCAGGCCAAGCCGTAGGAACGGCGGGATAACGGCCACCAGCGCGGCAACCAAAAACACCGCCAACATGATCCACGCCCGGTACCAGTGACGTTTCCGGGAGCGCGGGTCCATGCCGTCCGGCCGGTGGGAATAGCTTTCCCGCATCAACACCATGTAGGTGGCCTGCACCAGGAAAAACACCGATGCATAGAGCGTCAGTGGAAAGGTCGCCAATTCGCTGTCCGCCAGCCAGGCGGTGGTGAAGGGTATGAACGAGATCGCAAACAGGTTGGCGAAGTTGGCCAGCGCCAAGGTGCCCGTCAAATACTGTGCGTGCCGCAACGTCGCGTGATGATTCAACCAGACGACGGCGATGAAGGCATAACTGACCGCGTAACTGATCAGGTCGGGCCACAAGCCAAGCAACGCCTGTGGGTCGTGACCGCCTGGCGGTTTGAATGCCAGCACCATCACGGTGATGATGACGGCAAAGATGCCGTCGGAAAGTGCGTAGAACCGCTCTAGTCCATCCTTTGCCTTAGCCATGGTGTCGGCCGGTGAGGGGGCTGCTGGATAGTATTCGCCATCGGTTGATGGCGGAAGCGGGGGCGGTGCTAGCCGGTAGCCACCTCGCGTAGCGGCGTGCGTTCGCCCGTTGTATCGGACTGCGCGGGCGCGCTCGCCAATTCACCCGGACCAGTACACAGCATTGCCGAATGCTTCTTCACGTGTGCGCGCATGAAACAGAGCGAAAAAGCTCGGCTGCGGGGACTTTTCAAGCGCGCTTGGAGATACGAAGGAGTCTTCCCCAAAGAAAGACCAAAAACTGGCCGAGCAACGCGCCGACGATCGTTAGCCAGAGCAGAAATCCTGACGGATTCAGCATAGAGGTTGGGCCAATCAAGATCGCGTACCCCAGTAGGCCGCACCACAGGGTGAAAGCAGTCAACGCGATGTACAAACCCAGCAACTTCCATATCACGGGTGGCCTCACATTCTGGCGAACACGTGGGTCAATCTACGCGGGTCCAAGATGGGCATCAAGAATTTGGGATCCGAAGGGCGAGTAGGAATATCGAGCATCAAGCCAAGGGTCAGCCCTGCGGAATGGCTCGCGTGCCTCGGCAGCGCGGATAACTCGGACACCCCCAAAAGGCTTCGCGGGTGCGACGATTCTCACGGCGAATCATCGCCGACTCGCATGAGGGGCATGTTGGCGTGTCATCCGCAGGCCTGGGCGGCGTGTTCGTTGCGGACGCTGGTAACGGATACACGGGAGCGGGGACCGTTTGCACGTTTTGAACCATGGCGAGCAACTGATTGCCATTAATCAGTTCGATGGGCTTACCCATCGCGAACCCACGGGCATCTGCGGTGTAGTCGCCGGTGGAGACGATGACCACGGCGCTTGCATTGTGATGGTTCAACAAGCCGAACATCTCGCGGACCACGGTGACCGGAACTTGCTTCGAGCGCCACTGCTTGCATTGCACCAGTACCGTTTTCCCTGGCTTGCGCAGCAACAGATCGATGCCGCCGTCGGCGCCACCAAGACCCGTCTCTTCAACAGCGTAACCCTGGCGCCTGAAGGCCTCGCCGACCAATAATTCGAACGCCTTCCAACTCATTGCGCTAACGCTGTCGAGACCGGTTTGGGCATCTAGAAGTCGTCTGCGATGTCGCTGTCGGAAGAAAGATAAGACGGCGCCCAGCCAGCATCCAAACAGGAGTATCCAGGCCACGGGTGCAAATGAACCCGCAGCGCCGGCTTTACCAAGGCCTGCCAGAAGTGGGTTAGTGCTGGACGCAAATACCCAGCCGATACCGTACCGGATACCGACGAACACGATCAGGCCAAGCACCAATCCCGCATGCCACGGCATGGATGCAACCGTCTCGATACCGCTTTCCCTGCGCTTTGCCATAACTCTCCCCCTGAGTGACGATTCTTCACAACATACAACGGGTTGGATTGCGAACAAAGGAGGCCACGAGGCCTGGTTTTCTTGTCGCATTTCGCCAAAGCAGGGTAGTCTGCGAGTCCCCTCCCTATGCGGCACGGCCATGAGCAGTTCGGACGACGATTTCGACACCACCCAACCCTTCGACGATGACGACGATTCGCTCGACGCCAGGGTCTGGCAGCTGTTGCTGTTGATCAATCCGGGCGATGACGACGCGGCGTTTCAGCAGTTTTCGGGCTATCGCGAGGTAGTGGCGGATACGTCGGAGGACGAGATCGATGTGGCTCAGGTCATTGGGCAGGTGGCGGATTGGCGGGCCACGTTCCATGTGGATGCCGACGACACGCGGGCGCTGGTGCAGGCGATTGATGAGCTGGCGGCGCGCTGGAATCTGACCATCGATTGGGATGGCGATACGGACGAAGACGAATTTCATGCCGATATCGATGCCGCCGATTTGATTGGCACGGCTTACGACAATCTCGCGCCGCACGGTTACACGTTGTGGGTGCGCGATACGGACGATGACAGCGTGGCGGGGTGGATGTCGTTGAGTCGCGATATCGAGCCGATGCGGGAGTTGGCGCCGGAGCTGGGGATTCATCTGCATCGTGGTAACGAGATCGGGTGAGGGCGGCTTGCTCGCGGGGTGTTCTTGAGGGGCGTTTTGGAGTCGTGACGGAGAGCGTCGCGCACAGGGTGCGCTCCCACAAGGGGCCTCCACACTCGATCGAATATCCTGTAGGAGCGCACCCTGTGCGCGACCAACGTGCCTCACCCTGCAACCGTCTTCGTCGCAGTTCGAACCGCAAGCGCGTATGGTGCGAGGCCATCTGCATCCGGCCATCGCCATGACCCCCTCTGCCCCTTTCCCCTACGCCGCTTTCTTCGCCGATCTGCAGGGAGCCGATGGCCCCGCTGCGCTGGCGCGCGTGCTGCCGGGGCGGGGCGATGCCGGTGCCCTCACGGAGGCTCTGATGGCACTCCTGCGGGCTCGCAAGGCCACCTTGCAGGCAGCGTTCGATACCACCCTGGCGGCCGACGAATTGCGCCGTTATCAAAAGTACGCCAAGCCGGGGAAGCCGTCGGCGCATATCGTGCAGCTGCGGCAGAAGCAGGCCGCTGCGCGCCAGGCCAGCAGTCTTTCGAGGCAGTCGTTGATCAAGGCGGCGTCCGCGTTCGTGCGCGAGGCGGGTATCGAGGTTCCCGAGCGAGTGGCGCTCGATGAGTTCATCATCCACTGGATCGACGCGAACGTGCCCAGGGACAGCGGCGCCGGCGCTACTCCGTCTTGAGCAGGGCCAGCGCCTGATGCCGTGCCGATGCACGGAGCGACGTGCGCAATTCCGGATCGTTGGTGGTGCGCGCCAGCACCATGCCGCCCACGCATAGCGAGACCATGGCATCGGCGCGCCGGTCCGCATCGCGCATGCCATTGAGCGCCACGCGATAGATGTGCCGCATGCCGCGGATCAGATCGGTATAGGCTTGCTGCGGTTCCAGCCCGGCGCGCGCTACGTCGGAAGGTAGTGCATAGAGCGGGCAGTGCATGTCGATGTTATCCAGCACTTCGTCGCTGAGATAGAGATCGATCAGCATCTGCGCCATCTGTTTTGGATCGTCGATGGCCTCCGCCGACTGCGCTGTTTTCACGGCGAACGGATTGCAACTGGTGAAGCTGGCGACGGCGGCCGCGTAGAGTTCGTCCTTGCTGTCGAAGTGGTGATAGAACGCGCCGCGGGTGAGCCCGGCGGAGGCCATCACCTGGTCGATGGTGACCTGTTCGAAACCGTGGCGATTGAACAGGCGCCGCGCGGATTCGACCACGCGTGCCCGCGTCTGCACCTTGTGTTCGGGACTGTAAGGCATGGCTGCAACCTCCGTGGGACAGGTATAGCAGGCGCTTAAATTATGTTCTTTAACATATTTTGCGGCCGGGTAAGGTGGTCGCCGGTAACCGAACCCCGTAGCGGAGGAAGGCATGAAGATCTACTGGATCAAGGCCCAGGCGCCGCGCCGCGTACTGGCGCTGGTCAAGCACCTGGGCATCGAGGCGCAATGCATCGAGCTCGACCTGATGGGCGGCGGGCTGAAAACGCCGGCCTATGCCGCGCTCAATCCCAACCGCAAGGCGCCCACCCTGGTCGATGGCGATACGGTGCTGTGGGAGTCGTCCGCGATCATGGCCTACCTTTGCATCAAGCACGGCTCGGACATGTGGCCCGCGAGCGACCCCGCCGAACAGGTGGAGGTACTGCGCTGGCTCTCATGGAACGACCAGCATTGGGCGAGTGCGGTGGCGCCGTTCTACTTCGAGCATGTGGTGAAGGCGACGTTCCATATCGGCGAGCCCGACGAGGCGGAGATGACGGCGGCGATGCCCGATCTGAAGAAGTTCGCCGCCGTGTTGAACGATCATCTGGAGGGCCGGCCATTCGTCGCCTGCCACCGCCTCACCATCGCCGACTTCCAGCTCGCGTCGATGGCTTGCGAGTGGCGGCGGTCGCAGATGCCGCTCGGTGATTATCCGAATGTGGTGCGCTGGCTCGATGGCTTGATGCAATTGCCGGCCTGGGCCGACCCGTGGCCAGCCGCCGCTGCCAAGAAAGAAGGCGCCTTGGCGTAGGACTGAAACGTGATCTTGGCACTATCCGTCCATTCACCCAGGAGGCAACCATGAAACAGTTTCTCGCGGTCTATATCGGCTCGGAAGCGACGCACAAGGCATCGGGCTGGGACGAGTTGAGCGAAGCGGAGCGGCAGGCGCGGACGCAGCAGGGCATTCAGGCCTGGGGCGCGTGGGTGCAGGCGCATAAGGATGTCATCGTCGATGTTGGCGCGCCGCTCGGCAAAACGCTGCGTACCTCCAGGAGCGGCATCGAAAGCTTCCGCAATCAGATGACGGGCTACACCGTGGTGCGGGCCGAATCGCAGGAGGCGGCGGCCAAGCTGTTCGAGGGCCACCCGCATTTCTCGATCTTCCCGGGCGATTCGGTGGAAATCATGGAGTGCTTGCCGCTGCCAGGGTGAGCCGGGGCGGGGTTATCCGTCCGCTCAGCCAGTTGGCCGCCGCAGGCCGCATAATCCCTACGGGACTAACCAGTGGGGTGAGAGATGGACGAGCAGCGTAAGCCGTGTCCGGCCTGTGGCGAGATGATCATGGCCACGGCGCACAAGTGCCGGTTCTGCGGTACGGATATCGATGCCTATGTGGCGGCGCGTGAGGCCACGACAGAACGGACTCTTTTCGAAGGGCATCCGGCGGTGGTGTATTCGGCGGGTCAGTACCTGCTCATCGTCGTCACCCTCGGCATCGCTTTGCTGGTTTATTGGATCCGCAGCCTCTCCACGCGCTTCACCATCACCACGCAGCGCGTGCGCATCGAGCGAGGACTGTTCTCCAAGATGCAGGACAACCTGGAACTGTTCCGCGTGGACCACATCGACCTGCACAAGCCGCTGGGGCAGCGTTTGCTGGGCTACAGCACGGTGCATCTGCATTCGTCCGATGCGGGCATGACATCGGTGTACCTGTATGGCATCCCGAACCTGGAGGCGATGGCCGATACGCTGCGCGACTGTTCGCTGCGCGAACGCTCGCGTCGGCGGGTGTTGCCAGTGGAGCAGATGTAAAGATGGAACGCGCAGGCGGGTGCCGCCCGCTCTGTGATGTGACCGACCCATGCAGGCAGGGAGCTGGCGGATATGGATGACATGTGGGCCATCGGTCTTTTCGCTCTGCTCGCCATCGTGTCACCGGTGGTCGGTTACTACTTGTCGTCGCGGGGGCTGGACAATGGCATGCAGGCATCCTTTGCAGAACAGACGATTCCCATAGACGATGAGGAAGTGCCTGCCGGCAAAGTCACCGTGCTTTATCGCTCGCGCACCTTTCTTGAGAAGTGCGCTTGTAACGCGTCTTGGATTTGCCGCGGTCCCCGCAATACCTATTTATTGGCCATGGTGCAGGGAAACCGTGAGAATGGCCGCGGTGCCATGATTTACACGTGGACATGGCGTCGCCTCACTGAGGAGCGTGCACGCCACGCGTTGGTCGTCGACAGGGCGGCCTACAAGGCGGCTTTCGGTGACTAGTTTTCGAGAGGGAGCATGTCACGCCCTCGGTTTGCGTAACACCTAACGAAAATAAGTACTTGCAAGCCATGCGTGGCGTGGCTAATCTGCGCCTCCCGTCAACCCAGCCTTAGGAGGAAATAACAATGAATGTTGTAGCTGCAGCCTCTGCCGGGTCGTCGCGCTTCTGATGTTCCTGCCAGCCTCGGCTGGCTCGCGCTTCATTTCTCGTTTCGCACCCCGGCACTTCGTTCGGCCCCTCTTGCGTGGCCGTCGTTTTCTCTGTTCCCAGGGTGTTTCCATGTCTTTTCAGACGTTTTCGCTGCACCAGCTCGGCTGGCGCGCTGAGTACGCACAGCAGCTGACGCTGGCCGATTTCGAGGCTGGCTATCCGGCACGTGTGGCCGCCGTGCATCGCAGTGGGTTGGCCGTGCTCTCTTCGCGCGGTCACGGTTCGGTGGTGCTGCCGCATCAGCTGTCCGACGCCCACGCCAATGTGGCTGTAGGCGATTGGGTGATGGTCGAGCACGATGTGGATCGCGTGCGCTGCGTGCTCGACCGGCGGTCGCTGGTGGAGCGGGTGGCGGCTGGTGGCGATCATCAACGCCAGTCGATTGCGGCCAATCTCGATGTGTTGTTTGTGGTGTCGTCGTGCAACGACGACTACAATCCGTCCCGCCTGGAGCGCTATCTGACGCTCGCGCTCGATGCAGGCGTGACGCCGGTGATCGTGTTGACCAAGGCCGATATCGGTGAAGGCGTGGCCGGTTATGTCGCCGACGCCGAACAGCTGATGATCGGCGTTCCGGTGATTGCGGTGAACGCGTTGGACGATGCCTCGGTGGCACAGCTCGAACCTTGGCTGGCACCGGGCAAGACGGTGGCGTTCGTCGGCTCGTCGGGCGTGGGCAAGTCGACGCTCACCAACCGGGTGATCGGCGAGGCCGAGCAGCTGACCTCCGGCATTCGCGAAGACGATGCCCGCGGCCGCCACACCACCACGGCGCGCGAGATGTTTTCCACGGCATCGGGCGCCTGGGTGATCGATACGCCCGGCATGCGCGAGTTGCGCCTGGCGACGGCCGAGCCGGAGTTGGAGACGGTATTCGCCGATGTGGTGGCGTTCGCCTCGCAATGCCGGTTTCGCGATTGTCACCATGATGGCGATGCGGGATGCGCGGTGGAGACCGCTGTTGCCGAGGGTGCGCTGGATGCGCGTCGCCTTGCCAACTACCGCAAGCTGCTGCGTGAAGCAATGCGTGCGCAGCAGAGTCTGCGCGAGCAGCGGGAACAGAGCCGTCAGTTCGGCGCGATGGCGAAGCAGGTGATGCGGGCGAAGCGGGATAGGCTGGGGCGGTGATGTATTGCCCCGCCCTCATCATGGTTGGCTTGTGTGGGAGCGCACTTGTGCGCGACAGAGGCTTGCCCAGTCGCGCACAAGTGCGCTCCCACAGAGGGTCGGGCGCGGTTGGTGCTACTTCCAGCTTAGGTCCGTCACCACCGGGAAATGATCGGACGGATAACGCCCATCCTGCTGCGTCGTCACCGTAGCGAAATACGTCGGCTTGAAGCCGCGTTCGAGGATGAAGTCGATGTGCTCGGTCGGGTTGCCGGTAAAGTTGTGGAAGGTCTTTTCCGGACCTTCGACTTTCGGCGCCACTTTGCGCGTATCGGTCAGCACCTTGGTCAGCTCCGCATAGGTGGGGCTGTTGGCGTCGGTGTTGAGATCGCCGGTGAGGATGAAGGGTGCGTTCGCCGGCAGTGCGGCTAGCCGGCTCACGATTTCCTTGGCGCCTTTGACGCGCGCGGGTTCGTCCTGTTCCTGATAGGGCAGGTGCGTGTTGTAGTAGTAGAAGCGGCGGTGATTGGCTTTGTCCTCGAACAAGGCCCACGTCACCATGCGCGGGAAGGGGTGGCCCCAGGTGATGCTGCCGGGTACATCGGGCGTATCCGATAGCCAGAAGCTGCCCGAATCCTTCAGCACGATTTTGTCCTTGCGATAGAACACACCCATGTGTTCGTCGCTGTGACCACCGCGGCGATCAATGCCGAACCAGGTGTACTCGGGCAGCTTGGAGACGATGTAGTCGCCTTGTTCCTGGTGCAGCTCCTGCGTGCCCATCAGGTCGGGATGCTGTTCGCGGATGGTGCGTACCATCAGATCGCGCCGCGCTTCCCAGCGGTTCGGGCCGTCGGCGGCCACGGGAACTCGCACGTTGAAGCTCATCACGCGCAAGGTCTGCGCGGCGAGCGGAAAACTGACCAGGGTGAGCAGCAGGGTGGCGGCAAGCCAGGCACGGGGGAAGGTCACGAGCACGCTCCGTGAGGATGGGTGTGTCGACCGTAGCATGAGCCTTTGCCGATGAGACACCCCCGCCGCAGGCGTCCGCGTATAGTGCGCGCGTCGCCTCGTTCTTCGCACTCAAGACCCTGCCATGCCACAGCGCGTTGCCACCTGCAGTTGCCGTCAGCTCATGCTCCGCGCCACGGAAGAGCCCTTGCGCGTCTCGATCTGCCATTGCAACGCCTGCCAGCGCCGCACCGGCAGCGTGTTCGGCGTGCAGGCGCGGTTTCGCGAGAATGCCCTGGTGATTCGCGGCAACTCCACGGCCTATGTGCGGCACGGCGATTCGGGTGGCTCCGCTACGTTCCATTTCTGCCCGGTGTGCGGCGCCACGGTGTACTACCGGCTCGACTCGGTCGAGGGCCTGATCGGCGTACCCGTGGGTGCGTTTTCCAATCCGGATTTCCCCGCGCCGAGCATCTCCGTATTCGAGGAATGCATGCATCCGTGGATCGCGCTGCCGGACGGCATCGAACACATGGATTGACGCGTTCGCGCGGTTGATGGGCGCTGTGTCGGCGCTGGCTTACCGTGTTGCGCGGACTATTTTCCGTCAAGGGTGCGCTAATTGCGCCGATCTCCCTAACAGGATGAGCCATCCTGATCAGGGAAGTCAGCGCCATGCGTTTCACTATTCGTCTGCGAATCATCGCGACCATGAGCCTCGCTCTGGTGCTTGCCCTGGCGGTGGGACTGATCGGCCTGTACGGCGTGCGCAGCACCTATGCCGGGGCCGACCGGATGTACCAGAACAACGTGATGTCGATTGTCACGGTCAGTGCTGCGCGCGCGGCGATCGTGGATGATCGCCAGGCGCTCGACCGATCCCTGATCGACCCGTCGCGTCGCGACGCAATCGCGCAGATCAAGCTTGGTCACGACCGCTTGATGGCAGCATGGACGCGCTACGACCCGGCCCTCGTCTCGGACGGTGACGAGCGCACGGTGGCCACGGAGTTCGTCAGCCAGATGGCCGAAACCGAACCCGTCGTGCGCCGCGAGGCCGAGCTGCTCGACGCAGGCAAGACCGACGAGGCGCGTCGGCTGCATGCGAGCAAGGTGGCCGATGCGATGGGGCGCGCCATGGCCATCATCGACCGCCTGAGGCTCATCAACGCGCAGCAGGCGGCAGAGTCCGCGCAAGCCGCCGCGACCAGTTTCCGGCACACCTGGCAGATGGCGCTTGCCGTGTTGATCTTGGCGCTGGCGTTGCTGACGGGCGCGGCTTTGGGATTGATACGTACGATCACGCGCCCGCTCGAACAGGCGCGCAGGCTGGCGAGCGCCATCCAGCAAGGCAATCTCTGCAACGCCACGGATATCGTAGGCAACCATGAATTCAGCGACACACTGCATTCGCTCGACGCGATGGATCGCCAACTCGCAAGCATCGTCACGCAGGTGCGCGACGTCGCCGAGCAGGTCACGATGGCCGCCAGCGATCTGTCGCAAGGCACCGATGACCTGTCGCAGCGCACGCAGGAACAGGCGAGTTCACTGGAACAAACCGCCGCCTCGATGGAAGAGTTGTCGAGCACGGTGAAGCAGAATGCGCAGGGGGCGCGCCGGGCGCGCGACATGGCGGTACGCACGCGTGAGCACGCCGAGGAAGGTCGCGTCATCGCTGGCTCCGCCGTGGACGCGATGGATGCGATCACGCAGGCAAGCGGGCAAGTGGGTGAGATCGTGGCCATGATCGACGAGCTCGCGTTCCAGACCAACCTGCTGGCGCTCAACGCTGCCGTCGAGGCGGCGCGTGCAGGCGATCAAGGTCGCGGCTTCGCCGTGGTGGCGACGGAAGTGCGCAACCTGGCGCAGCGCAGCGGCGCCGCCGCGAAGAACATCAAGTCGTTGATTCAGTACACCACGGAGAAAGTGTTCGAAGGCGCGACGCTGGTGCAGCGCACGGGCGATGCGCTCCATCACATCGCCGGCGACGTGCGCGAGGTCACCACGATCATCGAGATCATTGCTGCCGCCACCGAGCAACAGGCCGCTGGTATCGGGCAAGTGAACACTGCCGTGATCACACTGGATCAAGTGACCCAGCAGAACGCTGCCCTGGTGGAGCAGGCCGGCGCTGCCAGCCGCAACACCCTGGACCTGTCTCAGGCGCTTGTGAACCAGGTGGCGTATTTCACCTTGGAGGGCCAGCCTGGCCCCCGGCGCTGAACGAATCGGCCGATTGGATTCAACGCATGACCTGTTCGCGCGTTCCCTGCATGTTCCAACTCAGAGCGGAGCTTCGGGGGCACGCATGCAAGGCAAGGAATTCGATCGTTGGGCCAGGATCCGGGCGCAGGGAGCGCTCCGCTACGTGCTGTTGAACGGCGTGGTGTTCTACGGCCTGCCCATGTTTCTCATCATGACCTACGTGATTCCCCATCCGCGCCTCACGGTGGCGCAGTCGGCCCTGTTGTGGGTGGCGATCGCCGGCGCCGGCTTCGGTGTGGCCATGTGGATCGTGCAGGAGCGGCGCTTTCGCAAGGTGAGTGGCCGGTCCTGAGCCGTCCGCCGGCCTGTTTTCTCGGTCGTATTCATGCGGTGTTTTGGATTTTTGGCGCATGGTGGAATGGACTGCGGCCATGAGGGGCATGGCTGCGGTTTTCGCGCGCCTGCGATTGGCAAATAGACGTCCAAACAGGCAATTCAGCATATTGGCGTCAGCTTGACGCCCACCGTGCATACTCCTTGTGCGAATGCGCTTGCCGCCCACGGCGGCCAGCGTTGGCGCACCGCTAACGAGAGGAGATATCCACATGGCAATTACCCGCTCTCGCATCGGTCGTGGCGTGGCTGTGCTGTTCGTCGCCGTACTTTGTGGCTGCAGCAACTACGTCAAGAAAAGCGATTACGATGCAACCATCGCGGAGCTGCGTAGCAACGATCAAAAGCAACAACAACAGATCGATGCGATCACGCAGGAGATGCACACGAAGTTTGCCCAATACGACACCCAGATCACGGCCATGGCAGGCCGTATCAGCGTGGACACGATTGCGCACTTCGACACCAACCAGAGCACGTTGCGCGAC
>Ga0070689_100001373_pt1 | contig 15461 bp, 8 predicted proteins | sample KBSS23HmetaG_FD_64669 | JGI IMG/M metagenome (GOLD analysis project Ga0070689, IMG submission 64669) | Switchgrass rhizosphere microbial communities from Kellogg Biological Station, Michigan, USA - KBS S2-3H metaG | ecosystem: Host-associated > Plants > Roots > Rhizosphere ...
GAAGGCGTTGTTGGTCTCGCGGTCGGGACGCATCAGAAACTGCCGCTGGGTGCAGCGGCGGGTAATCAGGTAGGTCCGGCCAGGGATGACCTCGCGAGGAAACGACATGCCAATTCATCGACGTCGCCGCGTTTGTGTTGCGGGGAATCAACCTGGGTGCGGGCCGAGGAGGGTAACCTGGGTGCGGGGTGAGCGGGCCGAGGAAAACGAGGGGAGAGGGAATCAACCTGGGTGCGGGGTGAGGGGGTGGAACCTGGGTGCGGGGTGAGGAGAAAGAAAAGTACGAAAGATCGTCCGGTCCGTGAGCTGCGGCGGGCGCGGCGCACACTTCACCTTCGAGGGCATGGGCCGGACGAACGTTCAGGTCGCTGATCGGTGGTTTATGCTTGGCCCGCGCCCTTGGTCGCACGATCGAGCCTCACGAGCCCCATGCCATCGCCCGCTTCTTCTGGACCGATCTCCATCGTGGACGCCTCCGGCCCGCGCGCTGCCGAAGACGCGCCTCTCGACGTGGCAGGCTTGTTCCGGCGTCATGCGGGGTACGTGGCCGGCGTCGCGATCCGCCTGCTCGGCCGAGACCACGAGGTCGACGATGTGGTTCAAGAGGTGTTCATGGCGGCGATCCGCGGCATCGGGGCGTTGCGCGAGCCCGCCGCCGTGAAGGCCTGGTTGACCCGGATCGCGGTGCGCGCGTCGATGCGGCGCCTGCGCTGGCGGAGGCTGCGGCGGACGTTCGGGCTGGACGGCGGGGCGGGCTACGATGACCTGGCGGATCCGACCTCGTCGGCAGAGGATCGGGCGCTGGTGACGCGCGTCTACCAGCTCCTCGATCGTTTGCCGGCCGCGGACCGCGTGGCCTGGATTCTGCGGCAGACGCAGGACCGTTCCCCGGAGGAGGTGGCGCGCCTGTCCGGCTGCTCTCTGGCCACCGCGAAGCGGCGAATCGCGCGCGTCGACGAAGCAATCTACCGGGAGCTGGGCGATGGGTAACATCGGGCGTCGCCGCTTCGATCTCCGCCTCCGCGTCGCGTGGACGCCGGAGCGTGAGGCCCAGGCGCTCCGCCGGCTCACGGCTGCACGCGCGCGCCGGCTTTCGCCGCGCGCGTACGGGCTCGCGGTCGCGGTCGCGGCCGCAGCGGTCGTGGCCCTCTTCGCGCTGGCGGGGGCGCGTCCCCCGTGGCTGACATCGACGGGGCCGGTGACGGCGGAGGCCGTCCGGGAGCGTGCGGCCGAGGGAGCCGTGATCGTCGTGCCCACGCCCTCGGCGGGCGCGGCCGGAGCCGTCGCCGTGCCCGGAGCCGTCGCCGCGCCCGGAGCCGTAGCGGCCACCGACGGGCTCGACCGCCGCCTGCGGTTCCCCGACGGCTCGACGGTCCTCCTGGTGGGTGCCGATACCGTCCTCAAGCTGATCTCGATCGAGGATCGGCGGATCGAAAGCGAGCTGGTGGCCGGCTCCGCTCGGTTCGAGGTCGCGAAACGCCCCGGGCGTCTCTTTCGCGTGCGGGCCGGTGAGGCCACCATCGAGGTTCTCGGGACCAGCTTCGAGCTCGAGCGGCGCGGCGCGGGCGTCGGGGTACGTGTGATCGAGGGCAGGGTCAGGGTCGCCTGGACCGGCGGCGAGCGGTATCTGGTCGGTGGCCAGGCAGGCACGTTCCCGCCGCGCGAGCGCAGCGGCTCCAGCGCGGGGATGGCGGACGCCGCCGGAAGCCGGCGCGCGTGCGGGTCCACCGGAGTCCCGTGCAGACGCCCGTCGCACGGAGCCCAGCGCGACAAGGGCGACGTTCGAGATACGCGCCGCGCCCCCCGCGACGGCGAGCTGCGCAGCCCGACGGCCGCGGAGGACCCGGGCGTGCCGGACCGGGCGCGCGGCGCAGGCGCCGTGCCCGGGCCGGTCGCGGGAGTCGAACCCGCGTCGGCACCGCCGGCGGTGATGGGGAGCCCGCGGTCCGCGCCCGCGGATCGCCTGACCGCGATGCTGAAGGCCGCCGACGAAGCGCGCGCGGGAGGCCGCTCGGTAGACGCCGCCGTCGCCCTGCGCGCGGCCGCCGCCGAGAGCGGGGCCGATCCGCGCGTGCCCCTCGCAGAATTCCGCCTGGGCCGCCTGCTGCTCGAGGATCTCGGTCAGCCGCAAGAAGCGGCCGCTGCGTTCGCTCGCGCGCGCGCCCTCGCTCCGGCGGGTCCGCTTGCGCCCGATGCGCTCGCCCGCGAGGTGCAAGCCCGCGCCGCCGCTGGTGAGCGAGCCCGCGCCCGGGCGCTGGCGCGCGAGTATCTGTCACGGTACCCATCGGGGACCCACGCCGTGTGGGTCCGCCGCTGGGGTGCGATCGAATGATCGGCCTGCAGGCGATCCTGGCGATCGTGGCCAGCCTGGCCGAACCGACGGCCGCCGACGCCCGGGTGGCCGACCTTCCGGGACTGACACTCACGTTCCTGGACTGTGCAGCGGAAGACGCGGGCGAGGTGGAACGGATGGTGCGCGCCGACGTTTCGACCGCGCCCGGTGATCCGACGCTCGTGGTCGCCGTCCAGTGCCGGAATCAGACGGTCACGTTGGCTGTCACCGCCGACGATAGCGCCGCCGGGAGCCGCACCGTCGAGCTGGCGGGGACCACGGCCGAAGCGCGGACGCGTGCAGTGGCCCTCATCGCCGTCGAGATGATCCTCGACGCGCGCCGCTCCAGCGGCGCCGCACCCGCGTTGCCGCGCAAACTCCGCGAGGCGGCAGCGGCCGACACGTCCACCGAGCAGGAGCCGGCGCACGCGCTGGAGGCGGGCGATCTGGAGGCAGCCGACGCGGTCCCGCGCCGACCAAAGCGTGCGCTCCGGCGTGATACGGAGACGCCGCAGCTCGCGGCCGCCCAACCGGCCGTGCTGGTCGTTGCGGGCGGCTCCCTGCACAATGTGCCGTCTGTCCCGATCGCGCTGGAGCTTGGCGCGCGCGTGCGTCTCGAGGCGGCTGGCAGCCCGTGGGGCGCGTCCCTGGACGCCGGCGTGCACCTCCAGCGGCGGACGGTCGAGCTTGGCACGGCCCGCGGGACGGGCGTTTCGTTCGCGCTCTTCGCCGATGCACGCGGGCCAGTCTGGGGAGGCGGGCTGCAGGGCGCGCTCGGGATCGGCGTGCGGGCGCTGGTCCTGAGCGTCTCGGCCACGACGCAGACGTTCGCTGTGCGCGCGGCTGAGGGGTGGGGCGCCGCGCTCGGGCCGGCGGCGCGGGCGCGGGCCACCTTTGCCCGGGGGGCCTTTCTCGCGGAGCTCGCGGTCGATGCCGGGTGGCTCGGCCCCGAGGTCGTGGGCGAAGCCCGCGGCGCGCCCGCGGTGGGCGTGGGCGGCTTCTGGATCGGCGCCTCGCTTGGCATCGGGGTCAGGCGGCGCTCGGCGACCTTCGTCCCTCGCGACCAGGTGAGCGCGCGGTGAGCTCGGGCGACCCAGCCGGGAGACCACGCAAGAACGATTGCGTGAGCTTTTGCGGGCTTCCTCGACACCTCACGATCATGATGAAAAATTCAATGAGCCCTCAACCGAGTCTTGCAAGTCAGGATGACGCCGGTTCTCGCAAGGTGCTGGCCGGGCCGCCGACGGCGCCGCATCGTCGAATCATGAGTGGCGCCTTGATCACGGGGGCATTGCTCATCGGCTTCGTCGGGTGCGGGCTGCGCCGCGAGCTGTTCGAGGAACTGCTGGCTCGTGACGCCGGTGCGGAGGCTGGTGACGCCGGTGCCTGCGTTCAGCAGCTCGACACCGCGTCCGGTCGCTGTCTGCTGGCGTCGCCGACCTGTGCGCTCCCCGATCCCTGCCCCGCGACCTGGAGCGAGGCCAACTCGCAATCGAGCTGCACGGGACACGCAGAAATCCACGTGGGGTCTTGCGGGGGGACGAACACCTGGGCCCGCTATCGCCAGTTCTCGTCCCTGAGCTGCCATTACGACGCCGCCAGTGGCAAGCTGCTAGGGGCCCATGTGGCGGCAGACAACGTCGCCTTCTGCGACGGCAAGAAATCCGAGCTGTGGGTGGGCAGCGCCCCGACCGACTGTTCGCTCGACGGAGCCACCGGCCTCACGGGATTCTTCCTTTGTCCGACCGGGGTCGACGGATCGGTCTTGTCGTCGCCGGTGACATGCGGTGACCAGATCTGCGGACCAAGACAGTATTGCCGTTCTTCGAACCTGGGCTCCGACGCGGGGACCTGCGACGCGACCCTTGGCGCCACGAAGGGAGTCTGCACAGACATGCCTGGTGGTTGTGGCAACGTGTTGACCTGCGGATGCCTGTCGGCCGCAGACTCCTCGTGCCGTTGCTGCTTCCCTCGCGGGGGAGGCACCGTGAGCTGCAGCGGCAGCTGAAGCGCCCGCGCGCGAGGCCATGACGCCTCCTTCCTTGACAGGGCAGGTCGTCCGCGAGAGGGTCGAGGGCTCCAGGTCGACGCTGGTGCAGGCCGCCGATAGGGTGTGACTGCGGAGCCCGTCCTAGTCTGGGCAGTCACGCACAGGGAGGTTTCCTTGGCCCCCGAGCAGAAGAACACACTTTCCTTGGCGGCAATCCTGGTTTTGGTGGGTTGCGGTGGCAGCGGCTCGGCGACCGGGGCCGCGGGCAAGGGCGGCGCCACCGCCCGCGGGGGGACGACTGGTGTCGCCGGCACGGCAGGCGGAGGAACCACCGGGGCGGCGGGCAAGATCGGCAGCGGGGGCACCACCGGCAACGGAGGGGCGGGCGGCGCGGCGTCCGGCGGTTCCTTCGGTTCCGCGGGTCGGGGCGGGGGCGGTTCCGGCACCGCGGGCACGGGCGCGGGCGGTGGAATAGGCGGATCGGCGAATCGAGGTGGCAGCACCGGGGCCGGGGGCGCGGCCGGCAGCGGTCAACTCCTTTCGAGCTCACCGCTCAAGACCGCCTGGGCTACCAACGGCTCCGTGATCACGATGGCGTCTGGTAATGGTGTGACTTATATCGGCGGCGGCTTCTCGCAGGTCGGTCTGGCGACCGGAGGTCTGGCGGCCCTCGATGCCGCCACCGGCACACCGAGGTTGATCGGCGCTCACGTCGATGGACCGGTCCTGGCCGCCATTCCCGACGGAAGCGGCGGATTCTTCCTGGGCGGGTCTTTCACGACCGTCGACGGCGTCACGCGGAATCACCTGGCGCGCATCACCGCCAGCGGCGCACTCGATCCGACCTTCAACCCGGGGGCGGACGACAAGGTCGACGCGCTCGCGCTGGACGGCAGCACCCTGTACGTGGGCGGGGCCTTCGCGATCATCGGCGGACAGCGTCGCCACCGCATCGGGGCCGTGGACGCCAGCGGGACCCCGACCGCTTTTGCGCCAGAGGCGGACGGCACGGTGCGGGCTCTGGTGGTGTCGGCCGGCACCATCTACGCAGCCGGCGAGTTTACGAGCATCGGCGGACAAAGGCGCAACTACATCGCGGCGTTGAACGCGACCGGGGCCGCGACCGCGTGGAATCCAGACGCCACCGGCTTTTCCGTGGACGCGCTTGCGATCTCCGGGAGCACCGTGTACGCGGGCGGCAACTTCACGAGCATCGGCGGAAAGAGCCGGATGTACGCGGCGGCGATTGACTCGAACGGACTCGCGACAGCGTGGGATCCCACTCCGGACGGCCCCGTGTACGTCATCACGGTGGCGGGCGGATCGATCTATTTCCTCGGTGGTTTTTCGGTCGTCGGCGGGAAGGCGCATCCTGGTGTGGCGGCGGTTGATGCGGCGGGCGCCGCGACGACTTGGGCACCGCAAATCACCTCGAACCCCTTTTGGAAATCGATAGCGGTGGTCGGCAGCGCCGTCTACCTGGGCGGCGGGTTCGGCAGCAACGTCTATGCGGTGGTGAAAGTCGACGCCGACGGCGCGCTGACCGAGCTCGCGCGTGCGGACGCCAACATCGAGGCCTTGGTGGTCAGCGGAACCACGATCTACGCCGCCGGGGACTTCACGACCATCGGCTTACAGAGTCGCGCAGGCCTCGCCGCGTTCGACTCGAAGGGCGCCCTGACGGACTGGAATCCGCGTGCCGGCCTCGTTTTAGCCCTGGCCGTCGCCGGCACGACGGTTTACGCCGGTGGCAACTTCCTGATCGTGGCTGGGGGCGTGGCCCGCACCCGCCTGGCGGCGTTCGATGCCATCACAGGGGCTCCCACGTCCTGGAACCCTGGCGCCACCGACGTCGTGCGTGCCTTGGCCGTCTCGGGTACGACGATCTACGTGGGGGGCATGTTCGACAGCATCGGGGGAAAGGTGCGCCCCCACCTGGCCCAGGTCGACGCCGACGGCGTCGTCTCGTCGTGGCAACCCAACCCCATCGGCACCGGCGACGTCCCCGGCGTGGCCGGCGCGGTCCACACGCTGGCGGTCAGCGGCGGCCTGGTGTACGCCGGGGGAGCCTTCACCAGGGTCGGGTCGATGGAGCGCCACCACATCGCCGCCATCGATGCCAGCGGCGCTCCCACCGCGTGGAATCCCAGCGCGGACGGCGACGTCTACGCACTGGCGGCGGTGGGATCGACTGTCTACGCCGGCGGCTCCTTCACGAGCATCGGAGGTCAGCCGCGCGGTTCCCTGGCCGCCCTCGACGCGAACGGGGTGGCGACGGCGTGGAATCCGACGGCGGACGGGACGGTGTTCGCGTTGTCGGCTTCGGCAGCGTCAATCTACGCCGGGGGGCGATTTTCTTCCGTCGGTGGCGCCGCGCACAACAACGTGGTGAACCTCGACCCGAATGGTATCCCCACGGCCTGGAATCCCAACCCCAACGGCGATCGCAACTCCGTGCGCGCGCTGCTGGAGCAGGGCGGAGCGCTGTACGTGGGCGGCGACTTCACGCACGTCGACACCGAGGCTCGGCGGGGCTTCGCGATCTTCGCGCCGTAAGGCGCCTACGGTGGTGGCGCGCTGGAGGTGCGCCGCGGACGCTTCTCACTCAGAGGCTATTGGCGCGCCACCAACCTCAGCACTTCCGCCGCGTCGGCGTCGGCGTCCAGGTGGCGCAGCTCGGCCGCGATCGAGTTGGGGCTGGTGGCAGCCGCCTCGCTGAGCACGCGGATGGCATCATGATGGTGCTTGCTCAGCTCCAGCAACCGCGCCACCAGCAACCGTGTCTCCAGTCCGCGCTGCGGCCGATCGATGGTCCACGCCAGCACCTCCGCGTTCGATAGCCGGCGCAGCCCCAGCAGCGACGAGATGCGCTCGATCTGTTCGACGCCCGAGCCCCTCGCCAGCGTTGCCAGCGCCTCGTCGATCGGCCGGACCGGAGGCGGCGGCGCCGGTGGCGACGCGCTGGCGTTTGCGGCGTCCGCGCTGGCCAATCCGTTGGGCGTCAGCACGAATGGATAGGACACGACAACCAGGCCACCTTCCAAGGGCGTCGGAAACGCCCAGCGCCGAACGGCCTGAAGGATGCAATTCTCGACACGACCATTGCCCATCGTTGAATTCTGCAGGACCGATGTGAGGACCTGACCCGCCGCCCCGATCGTGAACTGCACCAGAATGCGGCCGCCGAGGCCCGGCTTCGTCGTCAGCTCTTGCTCGTAGCAGTACCTCACCTCGTTGATGTGGCGCCGGATGATGCGGCGGATGATCTCCTTGTCGAGCGAACCGCGGACGGTCGCCACGCCGGGGATGACCTCGGGCGCACGGGCGCGGCGGCCGCCCAGACCGCCGATGCCGCGGCCGTAGCCCGAGCCGTTGATGGTGGCGCTGTCGCTGCCGCCCCTGCCGATGGTACCCAGATGCCCAACGCCGATGGTCGCCTCGCCGGTGCCGCCACCGCCCAGGCCCAGCCCGCCGACGCCATATGCGTTGCCCGTCCGGGGCGTCGTCTCTCCGGACGGCGTGAGGAGTCCCAGGATGCCTGCGTTCTTTGCCTGCTGCTGGGCCTGGTGGAGCGTCCCACCCGCCGCCGGCTCCATCGCGATCGGCTCGGGCACCGCCAGACCGAAGCGGCGGTAGTCCTGTTCGGTCTCGAGCACCAGCAGCGACGTCACCGGTGTCAACACGTTCGCGACCGGGTCGCCGCCGTCGCGGTCGTGCCACTCAAGGCGCGCCCGTTGCCACAGCGCCGCGAGCTCCGCCGCCTGGATCGATCCGGCGTCGGCCCGCGCCGTCTCCGCGCCGGCCGCGCCGACGGCGCCGAGCGTGCGCCCGATCCAGACCGCGCCTCCGGTGACGGTCCTCAGCACGTGCCATTCCCCCTCGCCGCGCGCGTCCAGCGCGGGACGGGTGGGCCGGGCGCGGAGCGCGTCGACAAGGAAGACCCGCGATTCGTCGAAGGCGCCCGCCGCGAGCGCCTCGCCCCCGGTCTGCTCTGCTGCCTGGCCGAGCCGGCGCGGGACCTCATCGGAGCCGATCGTCACGACGGAGAGCCGCAGGTGCGCGTCGCGGAGGGCCGCCATCGGAACGGCCAGTCCGTCGCCGGCAAACGCGTCTTCACCCCGTCCAACGAACAGCAAGCCGTCTGCTCCCGTCTTGCCCGCGCACGCCACCGCATCGCGCAGGGCCCGTTCCAGGTGCAGCCCGCCCGCCGACGGAATCGCGTCCAGCTTGGCGAGGGCCTCGGGCCAAGCCGCGGCTGCGACATCCTCGACGATGGACGACACCTCCCAATCGGCGGCCAGCACGCTCACTTTCGCCTCCGCCGGCAGTTCGCCGAGCACGCCGTCGATGATGGCCCGCTGGCGCTGGCGATCGGCGCCCGTCATCGCCACCGACGTCTCGGCGACCAGCACGAAATGCGGCGCACCTCCGGCGGCCGGCTCGGGCACCATCACCTGCTGGAACGGATCGCCCGGCGCCCGCGCCGTGAACGCCTTGTGCGTGTCGGCTGCGGCAATCGCGATCAGGCCGTGCGCGTCGTTCGGTAGCTTCCGGCCATCGACGGTGACCGACGCGCGGCCAATCACACGGTCGCCATCGCCGACGGCAGGCACCCGGTACTGGACACGACCCTCGAGCTCCGCCGCCGGTTCGACCCAGTCCAGCTCGAAGCGGCGCGCGTGATTCTTCTCCAGCGGGAAGATCGAAACCGCGATCCAGCCGGGCCCGTCCCAGGTGACCAGCGCGGGATCGCGGCGGCGCGTGACGATCGACGTGTAGATCTCGCGGGCGCGCTGCCGTTCGACGAACGCGCCCCGCATCGGTCTGTCGTTCATCCACAACACGGCATCGGTCACCGCCGCGCCCCGCGGCACGGAGATGCGAAGAATGGCCTCGGACAGCCCCTCTGCCAGGGTCTCGACCTCGATGCTCAGGTGCGAGTGAACCGTGCCGGGCCGGGTGGTGACGTTCACGGCCAGCTTGCGCAGCTTGAGCTCGTGGGTGACGCCGTCGGAGCCTCGAGCGAAGAACCGATCTCTTCCGGGACCCTTTGCCGTCTGGCGCTCGTCCTGCTCCGGAGGCGGTTGGCGTGGCTGACAAGCGGCCAGCGCGACCACGACCACGACGAAGGTACGTTTCATGGCGCCGGGACAGCAGAGCACCGCCGCAAGTTCCAAGGAACTTCCGGCCCCGCGCCTGGCGGCGCTTTTCAGCCGGTCGACAGGCCGGCTTGTCTGCTACCGACGGTGGCCCCGACCGAGCAGCGCCCCGAACAGCAAGGCCACCGCCCAGAGCAGGGCGGTACCCATGAGATCAGGCGTGCCCGCGACGCCACAGCCGCCCGCTTCGGGGGAAGGGCTTGGCTCGGCAAGGGCGGTGCCGCCGAACGCGCCCAGATTGACGCGGCCGCCGTTGGGAGCGGGCTCGGTCGAGAAGTCCTGGGCCGGATCGCCCTTGTCCGTGGACGCCTGTGCGGCCGCGAGAAGGAAACTTCCCCGCGCGGCATCCACAAACGCGACGGCGGCGGCGAGATCGCCGTCGCCGTGTTCGACGTGATCGTAGGGGGCGACCGTGTTCGCGAACAGATCGTTGTACGCGCTGGTGATGGTCCCGGTTCCGACGGCCGCCAGGCCGGTTCCGTTCTGGGTCAGCAGGCTGTTGCGCACGCGGACCGTGCCAGCGCCCAGGACGCCCGTCCCGTTGCGGACGACGGTCGCGTTGATGAGCGTCGCCTCGCCATCAGGGGATACGTTCAACCCGCTCTCCTTGTTGTCGAGGAGGACGACATTCCGGATGCTGATCCCACGCGCGCTCCCGACGTCGATCCCCTGTGTCCCCCCCGAGACCGTGAGGCCTCGGATGCTCGCGCCGGCCTCCGTTCCCGCGGCGATCCGGATGCCGGCGGCCAGCCCGGAGGCGTCGATGCGCGTCGCCTGCGCCGAGGCGCCCTCGAGGCTGACTCCCGAGGCGAGTGCCAGCGGCGACGAAAGATGAAGGGTGCCCGCGCCGAGGGCGATCGTGTCCCCCGCAGTCGCCGCCGCCACGGCTTCGTCAATCGTGTCGAAGGGTCGACCCCCGATCGAGACGGCCGAGCCCTGTTCCGCGACGAACGTCTCCGGGGCGGACCACTCGGACCACGCCCCGGCGGCGTCGCGTGCCCGCACCGCGAAGGAATACGTGTGACCTTCCGCCAGGGGTGTCTTGAGCATCACGCTGGTGACCCCGGCCGCGACCGGCACCTCCTCTTGCCAGTCTTCGAGGATCTCGCCGTCCTGGTCGACTCGAACGACGTACGACGCCGGCAGGCCTTCCGGATCCATTGCGGCCCACCAGCTGAGCACGGGGCGCGCCAGATTGAGGGGCCTTCCCGCCGCGGGCGACAGCCCGAACGGCGCCGCCGGGGGATAGTTGATCTCGCTCCGGAACGCATGCACCACGCCCGCGTCGGTGGCGACGAACAGGTGCGCGTTGGCGACCGTGAGCGGCGCGCGGCTGGGGCCCGAGAGGGCCGCGCTCCAGACCACCGCGCCGCGCGCCGGATCGACGACGCGGACGACCGCCTCGATGCTGGACGCGCTGGCGATCAGCAGAGCTGAAGATGCGCCGGGGGTCGCGAGAAAGGAAACCGGGGTCGAGCAGATCCCCAGCTCCGGGATCGCGTTTGGGCTCGCCACCATGAGGCTACCCAGCGGCACCAGCGGGCTGACGAGCTGGGTCGCGGGATCGAAAACGAAGAGCCACTCACGCAGGAGGCTGGTGGTCCGAGACGGGTTCGCACCAGGGAGGTCGTACTGGAAGCGGGCCTGGAAAGCGATGCGCCCACCGAGCGCGATCGGTGACGAGACCGCGGACACGGAGGGGAAACGCGCGGTGGCGGGGGGAGGTGTCGGATCCTTGATCGGGATCGCGAGCTGCGTCGCTCCGGTCGAAAGATTCAGGGTCGCGAGCCGCGGCGTCTCCCCGCCCGTCACCATGAAGGCTCGCCCGCCGACGACGACCGGGCGAAGGCCCTGGACAGCGCCGCCGGCGTCCAGGTGCCCGTTCATCGCGCCGGTCGCCAGATCGAGCCGGTCGAAACGCCCACCCCGGCTGCCTTCCAGGATCTCGCCGTTCCAGATGATCGGCGTCCCGTTGACGAGATCCGGGAACGCGCGCGGGGCTGTCGTCCACGTCACTCTTCCGTCGGCCGGCGCCACCCGCACGATGCGGTTGGCCGGGAATCCCACGGCCAGCACCAAGTTTCCGTCCCACAGCGTCGGCGATCCATGGACTTGACCGGCCAAGGATTGGTTCCAGAGGGCGGCTCCGTTGCTGGCCCGAAACGCCGAGAACGTTCCATCGACCGAGGCTGCCATCACGCGGCCGTTCCAGATGACGGGTGAGGCGACGAAGCCCGCGTGCGCGACCGCGGTCCATGTCACGGCTCCCGTCAGCGCTCGGAGCGCCTGCAACTTCCCCGCGGTGTCTCCGACGACCAGCGTTCCGTCAGCCAGTACGGGCGCCGTCAGAATCGGCGCCGCGCCGAGGGTCGACGCCCAGCCCGCCGTGAACTGGCCGCCCAGCGTCTCGGGGCTGGTCGCCGATCCGTCGGGCATCCGCCCGGACTGCGGCCAGTCGTCGGCCGCCGCCGGGGCGACCCAGGTCACCAGCGCGCCGACGGCGACGACGAGTGTGCTCGTGAATTTCATGGGCCTTCCGTCCTGTGCTCTACGGGGTGGGGTCGCTTTGGCCGGGAAGGAAGTACAGCGCGCCGCCGTCCGTCGCCAAGAGATACTGGTTGTGGTCGCTGTCGTAGGCGATGGTCGAGATCGCGGCCGTGGTCCCGAACTGGTAGGTCTTGAGCACGGTTGCGCTCGACTCGTCGATGAGAAGCACGCCGCCGGCCGCTGTCCCGACGGCGAGAACGCCGCCGCTGAAGACCGGCCCGGAGCTGAGCGCGCCCGTCGTTGGTCGCATCGGGAAGCCCGGGACCGCCGCTCCCGTCGACGTGATCGCGTACAGGTGGCCGTCCTGATCCCCGAAGTAGATGCGGCCCGTGGCCATGTCCACGTAGGCGGGGGCGCTGATCCCGCAGACGCCGCTGCAGGTTGGATGGTTGCCGCTGTCCGCGTAGGGAAAGCCCGCGACGCTTTGGAAGAGCGGCGCGACGAAGTCCGCGCCATCCACGTCGTGCAGGCGCCCCGCCATGTCGCCGACGATCACGTGACCGTCCGCCACGGCGACGCGCGCCGAGAGATCCCCCGTCGCATCCGCGTAGTCGGCGTCGATCAATCCGGTCGCCACGTCGACGCGATACAGGTGGGCCGTTCCGGCGACGGCGGTCGACCCCGCGAACAGATAGGTCCGTGCGTTCAAGATGGCGAGCGCCGGCGCGGTGCGGACGGGGCTTGCGACGAGGACGTTCTTCGCCAGGGTCTTCTCGCTGCTCCCCGCCGCGATCTGCACACCGTAAAGTCTCGGCGCGCCGAAGCCGTCGGCGCCCCCGAAGTAGATGTTGTTTCCGTCCGACACCAGCGGTGAGGTCACGCTGGCGGTGGCGGCGGCGCTGAACGCCGTGCTCCAGGGACTGGCGGCGCCCGGTGCGACCAGCGCGGCGCCGGTGTCCACAAGCTTCAACACCGCGCCCGTCGTCGTGGCCAGATAGACCACGTGGACGGCCGGATCTGCCGTGTCGCCGTCGCCGTTTGCATCCACGCCCGAGGTCAATTCGTTCACGGTGTCCCACAGCGGCATGCTGGCGAGATCGCCGTTGATCTGCGCCAGGTCGTACGCGTAGGCCGCGTCCCCGTCCTGCTTGCGCACGTACACGCGATCCGCAGTGCCCGCGCCCGCGACATCGCGGTAGGCCGCGTACGTCGCGTACCACTCGAAGGTGCCCCAATCGTAGGCGGGCGACGGAAATCCGACGATGACTCCCGCGGTGTCCGCCGGGGCCGCGCGAACCCACTGAACCACGGCGCCGTTCGTGGTGGGATGATCGGCCGTGCCCGTTCCCGCGCTGTCGTCGTCGTCGTCATGGGCCTCGCCCGCGAGGGCGCCGCTTGTGCCTGGCCCCTTGTCTTCGACCGTTATGCGCGTGGTACCGTCGCCGTCGCCGTTGCCCACCAGCCGGATGTTGGTCGCGGCGGTCGCGTCGAAGTAGGCCCCAGGCATGGCAAGCGACAGCGCGTTCGCCGCGATCTGCAGGTGGCGGGAACCGCTGCCGCCCGCGTTGTTCTGAAATCGGACGCCCTGAAAACGCGTGAACGTGGCGCCGTTCGCGATCGTCAACCCGGCGGCGTCCGTGTTCTTGATCGAAAGCGCCGTGACGTCGAGGATGGCCGTGGCTCCCACGCTGAACGCGAAGGTGCCCGAGATCCCGTCGATCACGGGAGCGGTGGCCGCGGTCGCCGAAAGCGTGCCGTTCACGGCCAGCACGCCGCCGCTGCCGACGGCGAGTTCACCCGTCGCGCCGGTCAGCGTCAGCACCGCGCCCGACGCGACGGTGAGGCCGCCGGTGAATCGACTGACGCCCGCTCCAACCGCGAACGTGCCGCCCGTGATGGCGCCCGCGCCGGTGATCAACAGCGTGCCGCCGTCGTTCCGGTACGTCCCACCCGCCTGCGAAAAGCCGTTTGCCAGCGTGATCGTGACGCCCGGCGCGTGGGTGATCGTTCCCGTGAAGCCCGCGCGGATCTCGATGGCCCGTACCCCGAGCGCCGACGTCACCGCGCAATCTCCGGTTCCACTGCCGTCGAACACGATTGTCTCGGAGGGCCCCGGCATCGAGGTCGCGCCGCCGCCCGACGTGTCCGCCCACGCGGAGCCGTCCGTGGCGCCTGCCGGCGTGGACGGCCTCCAGTACTTGGCGGCTGCCTTGAACGTGACGACCAGGGCCGTCCACCTGCCGCCGCCGGAGGGAGAGACGCTGCTGCCGACAGTCGCGGTGGCCGAGAGGATCCGCTCCGCGAGAAAGCTGGTCGGCTTTCCGGCACCCGGCGCGGTGACGGTATCGATCATCGAGAAGCCGCCCGACGGGCTACCGAACGTCATCCCGTGTCCTTCCACCGTCGCGAGGACGATGGCCAGTTCGTCGGTCTGGGTCGTCGCGACATTCGGGCTGCTGATCGCTCCGTTGGTGCCCTGCGTGGAAGCGCTGACGTCCAGGGCCCCGGAGGCGCGTAGGCCGTCGTATTCGGCCAGGACCAGGGACGCGTCTCGGTTGATGCCGCTCAAGGTCCAGGTGCTTGTCCCTGATTGCGCGGGCGCGTTCTGCCAGCAGTAGACGGCGGTACCGATCGCGGCCGCGTGATCATTGCGGGCGATCAGGGTCCATCCGACACCGGGCGGCGTGATCGTCACCGCCGAGCCTCCCGTGTATCCGACCGACGCGACCAGCAGGCGTCCGGCCACGGTGGCTTGCGGCCAGGTGGCGGAGACCGCGGTGCCGTTCTCTAGCGCGCCCGTCACGTCCTGGACGCGGACGATCTGACCCGATGCCCGCCCGGCCCACAACAAGACGGCCGCCACGACCAGGGCCGACGACGCTGGTCGCGTCAACCCCCGCCTGAGCTTCTCCGCATGTCGCCGCATGGATGGAATTGTGCCCCCTGTCCGAGCGGACATGGCATCGGCGGCCGAGGCGCGGACTTGAGGCGGCCGCCAAGCGGATACGAACCGATGTCGCTGACTACCGGGAAGTGACCCGTCGGCGGGTGCTTGGGCGAAGCCTCCCGCCGGGCGCCGGCCCGCGCCTTTAAGCTTCGGGTCTCCTTGCGCAGTCCAGTTTTGGGGGTCTCGGCACCGCGTTTCCGGTTGCTGAGTGTCACCTGGGAAACAAGACGGTGACGATTTTCTCAATAGAACGGCATGTCGAGGGCACAAACCAGGAAGCGAGCGCGATCTACCGCCTGGGCCTGTGGTGTCCCCGGTACTTTCACGAAGGAGAAGAAGAAAAAATGCTGACCCGCCCCCTCATCTGGCTGTCCTTTCTTGCAATTGGTGGGTGCTTGACACCGCCCGCCACGACGGAGGGCTCGGGCGGATCGTCCGGGAGCGGTGGCAACTCGAAGGGCAGTGGCGGCGGGACGGCGTCCGGCGGGAAATCGGGGTCGGGGGGGAGCAGCACGGGAGGTTCGGGGACGGGGTCGGGGGGAAGCA
>Ga0070689_100001375_pt1 | contig 15457 bp, 12 predicted proteins | sample KBSS23HmetaG_FD_64669 | JGI IMG/M metagenome (GOLD analysis project Ga0070689, IMG submission 64669) | Switchgrass rhizosphere microbial communities from Kellogg Biological Station, Michigan, USA - KBS S2-3H metaG | ecosystem: Host-associated > Plants > Roots > Rhizosphere ...
ACCAAAGTAAAAGAAGGATGGCGCCGCCATTTAGGATGGGCAAGTAAATACCAAGCTTGAGAAAGGTCAGAGATATCAACCCACTCGGGGCAGCGACAAGGATCTCGCTGGCCCTCCCATCCATGATGGTCGCCAAAACTCCGAAGAGCCCTCCAATCAATGCACAGGAACGCGCCGATCGAAAGAAGCGATCAACGGCTTGCGAAGGTTGCAGCGATCTCAATGCGCCTGCACCGGGGTCGTGCTCAGAAAAGCTGATCTTTAGATCGCCGGACGCGCATACGTCCCACTGGGCAACCTTGCCTTGCAACCAAGCGCGCGCGGTGCCAAACCTGCGTTCAATGCCCCCCATCAAAGCTCGCTTTCCTTCTTGTTAAGAATCATGTTTGCTATATCGGATGATGGAGCGTGCACTCAGATACGCACGGCGTTAGCTAGCTCGAAGCCGAACGGCCGAGCCAGCTTGGGAAGCTTCGAATCACCTCGGTCAGCAGAATCGCCTGGCCAGTAATGCCAGTCAGGATGTCCGTCACGAAAGCAACATCGAGCGCGCCAAACGCCACACGCAGTGCCACATGCTCCGCGAGAGCCTTTAGGGTTGCCGTCATTACCAAGGCTCCTTCCTGGCTTAGTCCATCACCAGAGGAGGGATCGTGCGTTCCGCACGCAATAATGTAAGTATCAAGCCCGGGAAGAGGAAGCTGTGCAGGGTATTCGCGCAGCCTAAGAAGACTATTGAAGATGACTTGGCGATTCCTGTGTAGCTGCGATGTGATCGCCGACATCACGGCTGCCTGTCCTTCACTGCGAGCGGCATTGACCTTGCTAACAAATGCTTCGTCACGCTGCTTCGCTTGTCGTTCCACGATCCGGCCAACCAGATCACTAAGTCGGCCTTCGATTAGTTTCTGAACTCCATCAGCGGTTATGCGCTCGTGCTCCGGATTAAAGCAATACTCAGCACCCCGGTGACTCTCCCACTCCTTAGGCTGCTCCGACTCCAGCGGATTGATAAATGTCAGCACCGCGTCATCGACTCCCGGAATCCCCTCCGCCAACCGAACGGCGTAATTGACAGCACCAAAAAAAGAAACGTAGCCATAAACCACACCATCTAGTTGGCAAACTGCTACCGTGTGCCCGAACTCAAAGGGATTCTGATCTGGCCAAGCCGGCTGTAGCGGTGTAGGCCAGACAAAGGTCAGGATGTCACTGAGATCCACGTCGCTCAAGAGGTCCCTTCCGGCATACGCAGGCCCTCCGCGCAATAAGCGCTTTACTCCACTGAAATTCTGGTGTCGCGATTGCTGCCGAAAATAGTGAGCGAAGAAGGTTAGCGACATGTAAATAACAGCAAGGAAAAAATCGTCGCTGTCGAAGATCGGGTGCGCCACGAGCCGACAATGAATGAAGAACTCCGTTTGAGTGCTTCCTACAACATTAACCTTCCAGCCCGCCTTTTTGGCCAAGCGCTTGAACAACTCACGTTGATCGGCTGTCGCCAACGGCAGGTCATGCTTTCCTTCGCTTAGATTTGCCACTAAATCCGAAATATCGACATCCGGATGGATTGAACTAGCGGTAGCAAGGACTTCGCTTCCGTCCCCCTCGCTAGTCATCCGAACCGGCAAGGGCTCATCACGTTTGTCTGAGATCATGTTGAGCTGGGCATTGAAAAATTGCAGCGCCTCCAGAATCGCCTTGATATAGGGCCCGAGCGCCTGGTTATGTTTCTTGCAATAGATCCGTGGATCCATGCGTCGCCCACCGAGCGCCGAAGCGAAGACATGCTCGTATGAAGTCGCTGGAGAATCGCAGAACAGGCAGGCCCACGCTGCACGCTTATTTTTGGGTTGATCCAAGTGAGATTGTGCCTCGATGCGATCCATCAGTATCTGCCTTATTTTCCATTGGATTCTTTCACCTGAGACCGAGCCCTATTTCGACATGAGGGGCGGCCCACACCACACGCGTCCCGAGGCACAACTTTCCATGGTGTCAACCCATGGGACATATTCGCTAAGAGCCGGCCTAGAGATTCGCCATTCCACGGGCATTCTTAACTAAGCTGTCTAATCACATCATGACGAAGCCCCTCGCGATTATGCCATTCGCGACGAACGGGCTCCCTTGATCGAGCGGCAACAACCTGCAGAAGAATTGCACAGACCGAGCCTCGGCCAGTCATGGGCGCTATGCCCCGCCCGCAACGTTCTACCAGTTCGCAAAGGCTCCGCCGGTTGCCACTGAGCCCCACTATCTAGGTCACGTTGTCGCCCTGCGCATGCTCTACACCGTTACGGGGAACACGGGGCTACCCAAGCCCCCCCCAGACGGGACCGTAACCCTGTCATTGGGCTGCAAATGGTTCTTAACGATGGCAGTGAGGCACCGACCCGATCTTACGTTGAGCTAAAATTTCCTTTCTTTACATCTGCTTGCGCCTAGTGACAGGTTTACGGTGCTACGACACTTGTCCAGGGCCTTTAGTTTGGCCTTCGGACGGCTAACAGGCGCGGTGCCGTGAAGCCCTGGTTACTGGCATGTAAGAGGCAGCCCATCGACGACATGCTGAATATCGGTGGCAGCCTGCTCGGGCATCGCGCCTTCGCTATGGCACACATGGAGGATCGCTGCCCGTGCGTTGCGGCGAAGGCCAGTGCATTGCCATGCGCGTACGTCATCTAACGGCAGCTTTGCGTAGACAACGGTGATGCAGCTGTCGGCCACTCGCTGCTCCAAGTCCGGGCCACGCTCCTCAGGTCCCCCGACCAAAGCAGGCGTAAAGTAACTTTCCGGGAACGCGCGCACGTAAGATTCCGGGTCCAGCACGCTGCTATAAGCGCCAATGCGCAGTGCCAAAGGCTGCGTACAGTTGGCGCGCTCCACGATCGCATTCACTATGTGACCGATGTCGCGCCGAAGGCTTTCAGGGTACGGATCCGCTCCGCCGCCTGCGGACAGCACAGGCAGATGCGCAATAACCGCCATTCGCGGCAAATCGTGGGCACGCGAAGGTTCGCAGCGTCCACGCAGGGTAGCCATGGTGAGGAAGATCACATCGTTGGCTATGCTCTCGTTCTCCTGCATGCGTGCGCCCACCCGAGCAGCCTCAGCACCGGTGGTTACGACCGGCACTGCAGAACGTCTCAGGGAAGCCGCTGCCGGCACCTCGGGAAGCGACGAGGTGGATGCGACCTTCCGAACGTTCGACTCGATGACGCATACCCCGAGAACAACCGCTGCAGTGACAAGTCCCGCGGCGAGCATCCAGCGCTTCATCGCGTAGCAGGCGACCAGCTCGGAAACGGATCAGGCAAGCTTTGCCAGGCCACGGCGCCGCGAACGAGTTCCTGGTCGGTGAGCAGGCAAGCATCGAGCTCAGCGCGCACCTCAGCCTCAGGCAAGTCGACGCCAATCAAGACCAGCTCCTGGCGGCGATCACCATAAAGGGGGTCCCATATTTTGAGCAGGGCCTGGCGCTGAGCCGCATTCGGCAGTTCGTTCGCGTCTGGCGGATCGACCCCCAGGTCTTTTTTGTCGAACGGGCGATGCTGGCCCTGCCGCACGCGCTTGCGGCTCGCCCACCACTGCCCCGCCAGGGTCACCTCCGTGGCTCCGCCAGCCACGGCCAGGTTGCCGACGCCATCCATGCGCGACGCCAGCCAGAAGTAGCCCTTCGCGCGAAGCACTCCCGGGATCCCGCGATTGAGGAGTGCATGCAAGCGCTTCGGGTGAAACGGTCGCGTGGAGCGGTAGACGAAACTGGTGATTCCGTATTCTTCCGTTTCGGGCGTATGCACGCCCATCAGCTCTTTTACCCAGCCAGGTGCCGTCTTGGCCTTGTCGTAATCGAACAAACCCGTGTTCAGTATCTGGGCCAGATCGATTTCGCCGTACGTTGCGTCCACCAACCTCGCGTCGCGATTGAGAGCGCGAAGAACTTTCCGCACGTTGCGATGTTCCAGTTCATCGAGTCGATCGCACTTGTTGATGACGATAACGTCGGCGAACTCGACCTGTTCGGTGAGCAAGTTGACCAGCGAGCGGCCATCCTCGTCGCCGTTGGATTCGCCACGCGCCGCGAGCGAATCGGCGGAGCAAAAGTCTGCAAGGAAGTTGCGCCCGTCGACCACCGTGACCATGGTGTCAAGACGAGCCACATCCGACAACGAAAAGCCCGACTCGTCGCGCACGTGGAACGTGGCTGCAACGGGAAGTGGCTCACCAATACCGGTCGACTCGATCAACAAGTAATCGAAACGGCCTTCGCCAGCAAGACGCTTCACCTCGTTCATCAGGTCGTCGCGAAGCGTGCAGCAGATGCACCCATTTGAAAACTCGACGAGCTTTTCGTCCGTTCGACTGAGATTGGCGTCACCATCGCGTATGAGCGAGGCGTCGATGTTCACTTCGCTCATGTCGTTGACAATGACGGCCACACGCCGTCCATCGCGATTCGTCAATACATGGTTGAGCAAGGTGGTCTTTCCGGCACCGAGGAATCCGGAAAGGACGGTCACGGGTAGCGGCTCGCGCCGCGATTCAAGGGGAAGCACAGATCAGGTTCCTGTGGTCTTGGACGGTCCAGTCGACGCAGAGAGAAGAGGAACTGGATACTTTTTTACTCGAAGGCCTGGCGAAGCCGCTCAGCGTCCGAATCGTTTTCGTGATAAGCGCCGAGCGACGCGTCGGCCATGCCATAGGCGGAGGCGGCCATCGCGTTTTGCGTAACCTCGGTGTGCAACACGCCCCGAAGCGTGAGCGGGTCATACAGGCTGGGCGTGTCGATGCCTTTGGCGAGCTTTACATGGATGAGCATGTTCGGTGGCGGCGGCGGCACATGGATGCAGGCGCCATAGAACGGCACGAAGAAAAACTCCACCATCTTGCCGTCATTGTCGGACTCAAGCGGTACGACATAGCCCGACAGCTTGACCTTCTGGTTGTTGAGCGCCTCCACCGTGTGCAGGGTGCCAACCTGTTTCATGCGCTGGTTGCCGACATGCAACACCGGCGGTGCGTTCTCCAACGTCTTGATGTCTTCGGGCGGGACCATGTGACTCCAGTCAAGGTCGGCGTAGCCGTTTTCGTCACGCAGGCCGAGCAGCGGGGAGTCCGACGTGGACACGGCTTTAGATGAGCCGTGCGCGGCATCGAACGCTCGGGCTGCTTCGATACCGTTGGCTTGCGCTTCGGTGCGCGCGGCACGATCGGCATCGGCTACGGCTTGCGCCGAGGCGACCGCCGATGTCGTAGCACTGGCTGGTGCAGGCGAGCCCGCATCATTGGCTCCGCCACACGCTGAGAGCGCAGCGGCCACTATGGCAATCAAGAGAACTTGAGCTTTCATCAGAGGCGTACCTGAAGACCGTCGGCGAGCGAACGGCGATAAGCAATCCAACCCGGAATGCATCCGGCCAGCGATCCCAAGGCAAGCACGACCACGAGCAGCAGCCATTCACCCGGCGCCGGGTTCTGGTCGATGACCAGGCCCGCAGTAGCCAGGAGATAGTTGTGGGCAACGGCCGTGGTGGCATCGAGCAAGACAACGCCCGCGATCATGCCGGCGGCCGTCAGGAGCGTGCTCTCCATGACCAGAAGTGCGAACACGGTGCGGGTGGAGGCGCCGACGGCGCGCAACACGGCCATTTCCCGGCGCCGCTCACCAAGCATGCCGAGCAGTGCGGTAAGCATCCCGGACATGCCCACGAGCAGGACCATCGCACTGACCACGCGCAAAGCACTTTCGGCCGTGCCGACCAGATGCCACAACTCGCCCAAGGCCACCCCGGGCAGCACCGCCAACAAGGGCTCTTCGGGGTAGTCATTGATGGCGCTTTGAACCGCGAAGGCGGAGAGCCGCGAATGCAGGCCCACGAGCGTCGCGGTGATGGCCTTGGGAGTCAGGTCCATGTGGCGCGCTTGCTCCGCCGATGCCTCCATGCCCGGCAACCGAATGCCCGAGTGCCAATCGACATGGATGGCTTCGATGGCTTCCAGGCTCACGGCAATCGATGCGTCCACGGGTGTACCGGTGGGCGCCAACACGCCGCTGACACGAAACGGCTTATCCGCATGCGTGGCCAGGTTGGCTCCGCCCAAGCCGTGCGACAGGACGATCCGGTCACCCACCTTGTAGCGCAACTGGTGCGCCACCTCTGAACCGATGACCGCGTCGTACAGATCCGAAAAGGGCTGCCCGCTGGCGAAGGCCAATGCGTTGCCGCGCCCATAATGGTAGTGGACGAAAAAGTCGCTGTTCGTTCCCGTAACGCGAAATCCCCGATGCGAATCGCCGAGAGAAAGCGGCACAGTCCAGGCGACTTCGGGCATCGCCCGAATGTCCTGATAGCTCTTCCAGGTGATGTTGTTGGTGGCCTCACCCACATGGAAGATCGAGTAAAGCAGCAAGGTGACCGGGCCGCTGCGCGCACCCACCAGCAGGTCAGTTCCCGACACGGTGCTGGCGAATCCAAGCCGGGCGTCGGTCCGCACGCGTTCGACGCCGAGCAGCAGAAACACGCTCAATGCCACGGTGAAGACGGTGAGCGCCACGCCGGCCTTTCGCTGGCGCATGCTCTTGAGCGTCAAGGAAAGCAACCTCATGATTCAGGACTCCACGGGCGCGCTGGCCAATGCAACGGTGCGGTCAAAATGGCGGGCCAACGCGAGGTCATGACTGACGAACACCACGCCAGTACCGTAGATCGCGCACTCTTCCAGCAGCAGTTTCAGGAAGGCATCGCGGCTCGATGCGTCGAGCGCGGAGGTCGGCTCATCGGCCAGCAATAGCGCGGGTCCACCTATAAGCGCCCGCGCCGCGGCCACGCGCTGTTGTTGCCCCACACTGAGTTCGCCGGTCTTTGTCCGCGACCAGACGTGTGCGCCCAGACCGAGCGAAGAGAGAAGCCGCTGGGCTTCCGCGGCCATGCGCACATGGGTGCCACCGGCGCGTTTTTTGCGCTCGGCCGACCAGGCACAACCAAGCAGCACATTCTCGATCGGCGTGAGGAACGGCAGAAGGTTGAACTGCTGAAAGATGTAGCCCAGGTGGTTCGCGCGGAAGCGATCGCGGGCCGCTGCCGACATCGAACTGAACGACGTCTCGAGTATCAGGACATCACCCGAGGACGGTGCAAGCACGCCAGCGAGCAATCCCAAAAGCGTGCTCTTGCCGCTGCCGCTGGGCCCGTGGAGGAATAGCGATTCGCCACGTGCTGCCGCCAGGTCTTCCAAGGCCAGCGCATGGCCCCCGTCGGGCCAGAAATGACGAAGCGCCCGCGTTCGCAATAAGGGTTGCGCGGCGCTCATTGCTGGATGTCGACCCGCGTGGTCGTGCCGTCCAGGGTCTGCTGATTGCTTCCGGCTGCCGTGATCAGATTGACGACGACTTTTTGAACGGAAGGGAACACGGATGCCAGGCGGACATCAAGATGGTCAAGCTGGCCTGGCGTATTGCACGTGTAGTGATAGGTCGCATCGAAATCCGCATGACCGCCCGGTTCCGCGGCACCGCCAAATCCGTGCGGAGACACCTTTGCCGAAGCGAGCGTGCAGTGCGCCGCCGCAGGCACGACGAACCATGTCGGCTGATTGAGCGTGGCAATCGCCTTATCCACGGCAGCCTGTTCGGCGGGCGAGCCCGGCGGGTGCTCAAAGCCAACGGCATCGTGGCCCGGCAGGCTGGCGGCCACATCCATCTCGCGGGCGTCGATCGACACATTGACGCTGGCTTGGCCGTGGACATGAGGACCGAGATGCCGCTCTTCTGCCGTGGCAGCCATCGACGTCAGCAACAGGAGCGAGGAGAGAACCGACATGGACGCTTTCATGGATCATGCCTCAATATGTTATGTTATAACATACCTTACATGACACCCGTCCGTTCCGGCCAGCCTTTTTCAACGGTATGTGCCATCAGGCATGGTCGTGACAGACGCCACACACTGCTGCTCGAAACCTCGCCGGCATCCGGCGCGCAGCCGCGGCGAAAACCAAACGTCCCGGGGTTAGCGCCTCAGGCTTCAGTGAACTTCATCAAGCGTCCTGAGTTGGCGATCACCACGAAGGCCCCCACGTTCTGAAGCACCGCGGCAGCCAAGGCGCCGTTGGCCGACCACCCGCCGGTGATGGCGACGATGATCAAGGCCAAGGTCCAGGCCGCGCTCAATCCAAGATTCACCCGGAGCGTGCGCCGCGTGCGCCGCGCAAGCCTGAGCGCTGTGGCGACGCGCGAAAAATCGTCACCGGTCAGCACGATGTCTGCCGAGGCCAGGGCGATATCACTGCCCTGCCCGCCCATCGCCATACCGACCAACCCCGCTCGCAAGGCCAGTGCGTCGTTGATGCCGTCGCCCACTACCAGAGGCTTTCCACCATCGGCCACGACCGATTGCACGAAAGCCAGTTTGTCGGGAGGCAACGCACCCGCTACGACTTCGTCCAACCCCACCAGTGTCGCCACGCGGTCTGCTTCCGCCTGACGGTCGCCGGTCAACAAGGCTTGCCGGCCTAAACCCAGTGCGTGAAGCGACGTCAGCGTCTCGGCGACGCGATCACGCACTTCGTCGGCCAGGCAGACCCAGCCCAACAATTGTCCCGCTTCCGCGACGGCGGCCACGGGACCGTCGTGACGCGGGGGCTCGTGAACCGGCACGCCATGTCGCGCCAACAGCGACTCGCGCCCCATCAGTACCTCTCCGAGGGCGCTCCGGGCGCGCATTCCGAACCCGGCTTCCTCTTGTACGTCATCAAGCATGGCCGGCTCGGCAGCCAGATGGGCAATCGCGCGGCCCACCGGATGGCTGCTGGCGCCGCCCAGCGCAGTCGCTACCGCTTCCAGTCGCGTGACATCGACGCCTTCCGCGGGTTGCAAGCGCACCACGCGCAGGCGCCCGGTGGTGACGGTGCCGGTCTTGTCGACGACCAACGCATCGGCTTCGGCCAACCGCTCGAACACCACGCTGCTCTTCACGAGCACGCCGTGCCGAGCCGCCACACTCACCGCGGCGAGCGCGGTCGAAGGGGCCGCCAAGACCATCGCCGAGGGACATGCGGCGACGAGCAACGCCAATACGGCACCTGTGTTCTGCGTGGTGAACCAGAGCATCAGCGCGATCAGGAGCACCAGCACCAGATAGCGTCCGGCATAGCGTTCCAGAAGACGGGTAATCGGCGGCTTGCTGCGCTCGGCGTCCTGCATGAGCGCCACCACACGCCCCAGCGCCGACTGCGATCCCACGCGCGACACCTGCACATGAAGCAAGCCGTTGAGGCTCAGTGAGCTACCGAGCACCGTATCGCCGCGCGCCACTTCGACCGGCAAGGATTCGCCCGTAAGCGACGCCGTATCGATGCTGGCCGTGCCCGACAGCACCACACCATCGGCCGCCACCCGATCGCCCGGGCGCACCTCGATGACGTCGCCGGCGACCAACGATTCAACAGATACGATGCGCACGTCGTCGCCAACGACCTGCCGTGCCGTGATCGCCGTCAGAGCCGAGAGCGCTTCCACGGCTTCGCGTGTGCCCAGCAAGGAGCGGTCTTCGAGCATCTGCCCGACCAGCATGATGACCGGCAACAGTGTTGCAGTGACAAAATTCGCCGAGACAAGGCATGCCAGGATCGCCAGTGCAACCAGTTGGTCGACCACTCCGTGCAGGTCGGGCTGGTTGAGGCTGCGAATGGCGGCCGCGAACGCCGGCCCCGCCACCAGCAAGGCCGCGATGGCTTGAAGCAGCGCGACCTCCACCGTCCGCGCAGGGGCCAGCGCGGATAGCGCAAACGAAAACATCCGGATGCCTGCGGCAAGGAGCACGGCGACGATGCGCAGTCGCCAACGGTGACGCTCGGTGCCAGTCAACAGCAGCGTGCCCGCATCGGCGGAGGTGACGCTCATGGGCTTGCTCCGAAAATGAAGGTATGCGCTTGCGAAGTGACCGGCACGGTTTCGATCTTTCCCGCGATGTCGAACAACGACTTGATGCGATCGCGATAGGTTTGTTCAACGATCGTGCGCCGATCGAGCGACGGATCGCGCCCCAACGACAGGACGAGTGCGGTGCGCGCCTGAGCGGTGCGGACCGACTCTTCAGCACGTGCACGCGCTTCGTCGATGAGCGTCTGGCGTCCTTGCTCGGCGATCTGACGCCGGGCTTCCGCCGTGGTGCGCGCGTCGGCCAGCGATCGCTCGGCCTGCTGCTCAACGGTCAATACGGTGTCGAAGGATTCTTTGGCGCCGCCAGGGATGGAAGGGACGACATCGATCCGCGCGACCTGGATGCCGATGCCTGAGCCTTGGCCCGACGCTTGACTGAGCCGCTGGTTCACCGCTTGCACGAGCTCCGCTGCAAAACGCTCCCGTTGGGCGACCAGACGGGGAGCGCCGGCGGCTTCGGGACGCGCGACGAGGATGCCGTCGAGCGACCGACGGGCGCACAGTTGGACCGCCGCCGCAATCAGCGCGCGCCGAAGCATGGGTTCGATGTGATCGCCCGCAATGATGTACGCCACCGGATCATCGATCTGGTAGAACAACATGGTGCGCAGATGCACCACGGCGCCATCGCCCGTCAGGAAGAACCAGGTGTTGTCGCGCGCGTTATCCGAAGCGATGAATCCCTGCCCTGGAGCGCCGGCAATGCGCTCGTCCAACGGAGATCGGCTTTCCAGCGCTTCAGGTGCGAACTGCACCTGCCGCCCCTGCGAAGGCAACAAGACAACTGAATCGATGGGCGATGGCCAGGTGAGCAGCAGGCCGGGACCCGCCGTCCGAACGACTTGCCCAAACCGCATGACAACGGCTCGATTTTCCGGGGGTACGCGTTGGATGCCGCGCACCAGCCACATCCCCGCCAACGCCGCCACCAGCGCAAACAGCAGCCGAAAGGACCAGGTCAAGGTCTCGGCAAGAATCGTAGGGCGCGCCGCCGTCATGGATTTTTCTTCCCCGCCCCCGGCGTGGGACCATCGACCAGCATGCGAAAGGGTGCCGCGTCGGTGCGCAATACGATTCGCGTGCCAGGGCCAACTGCCGCATCCATCGTGTCGAAGGATCGAAGGATCGTGTAGAGCCTGGGGTCGGTGGCATAGGCTTGCTGGTAGATCGCCGTCGATTTGGTTTGTGCGTCGGCTTCAATGGACGCCGCCTCCGCCTTGGCACTGGCCAAGGTGATGCGTGCATCGCGTTCGGCTTCGGAAACGATCTGCGATGCCTGGCGCTGGCCTTCCGCCGAGCGCTGTGCTGCCACGGTATCTCGCTCGGCCTTCATGCGCTGAATGGTGGCCTGCAAGGCCTCGGTGGAGAGCGTCAGGCGCTCTATGCCCACTTGACGGATCTCTGTGCCATACACGCGCCGGGCCTGATCACCGATGAGGCGGCGCAGCCGGGACTCGAGGTCATCGATGCGGACCTTGGACGGATCCGTGTTTACCAGCTGCGCCAGATCAAAACTGCTCGTGGTGATTTCAAGCGAAGAAGCCATCAGGCTGCGCAATTGCGACGCCGCCACGTCGGGGTCGTTTTGCACGGAGCGCAAGAACAGCTCTGCCGCATCGGCGCGTGCCGGCACCGACCAGACCACATACGCCTGCACCAGCACGCGCAGGCCATCGCGCGTCCCTACGTCCTGCAAGCCACTGGAGGTGGTTCGCAAGCGCAGGTCGATGGGCGTGGTCGATTCGATCGGAATGGGCCACTTGAGCGACGCGCCCGGCGCCAGAAGCACGCGAACAGGACGTCCGAACCGAGTGACCACGACACCCTCGCCGGGACTGACGATGACCAGACAACCCGACGTCAGAGCAAGGATCAGAATGACGATGGCGACCGTCCAACGTACGCCACGGGATCGCCTGGAAGCCGCGGATGATTCGATGATGCTCAAGGGGTTCCCCCGGTTCCGGCCGCGACGGGGCGAAGGTCCAGTGTGGCCTTTTCGCTGTCTAGGCGATGGTCGATGATGGTCAAATGGGCGCGACCGAGCGCGCTGCCGACGTGGGTCAGCCACGACTCGAATACAAAGACATCCGGCCCGGCACGCTCGCTCTTCGTGCTGGCCTGGAAGGTCGTCAGCGTCGCTTGCGCTGCAGCGAGCTGCTCGCTCGCGTCGGCGCGGGCCAGGGTCAGCGCGTGCGTTGCGTCTTCAGCTGCCGTACCTCGCAGCGCATACGCGCGCGCCAGGCTTTTGAAGCGCGTGGCGTCGCTGATCACGCCGGCAGCCTGCACATAGTGATAAGCCGCGGCGGCACCGCTGGGCGGATGGATGGCTTCGACCACGACATTGATGACCGATATGCCGGCATGCAGCGCCGCAATGCGCGCCTGCAAGTCCTGCCGGAAGCGCTCGACGAATTGCGCACGATTCTCACCGAGCAGTTCGTCCAACGTGGACGACGAAAAATGGGACACGAGCAACCGCCCTGCCGTGGCGCGGATAAGCGATGCCGGCTCCATCGCCCCGTACACTGCCGCCATCGCTCCGTCCGAATCGTCCGAGGCGCGAAACACCACGCGAAGATCGACGTTGACGATCTGGAAGCCCTCTCGATCGCCCGAACGGCTGGCGATGAGGTAGCTCGCTTCGCCGGGATGGGAGCCATCCCACAGGCGATCGGCCGTGGGACCTGGAATGGCTTCGGCACCCATCGCCCCCTCGGCATCCGAGGCGCCCGCGCTGGCAAGCTCCGCCAGCAGCCGGCCGCCCGGTTTAGCCGAAAACACGATGGGCAGTTGATGCACGACACCCAGTTCGACCGGTCGAGCGCGCCCGACCGGCCACGGCCAGTGGACATGAATGCCTGGCCCCTCGACCGCAACAGGCACACCCAATCGCTCGATGACGGCCCGCTCAGTCACGCCCAGCACCGTCACGGCCGTCGACAACCAGGCCAGGAGCAGCACGAACAGCGCCACCGGCGGCGCCGCGCGCACCATGAAGGCCAACACCCAGCTTCGCGCGAGGTCGATGCCATAGGCGTTGCGCAGCCACAGCGCGGCTCTTCCGGCCCGCGGCCAGCCCCATCGCAGAAGAGAAGGCGACCACGGCAACGCGGGATTCTGGCGTGTGGCAAACGGCCCCAAGGGCAGGAACACTTGAGCAATGGAGCGCAGCAGCGTCTCGATGGTCGCCAACGCCAGCACGGCTGCAACGACATAGATGAGCGTGTTGGCCCACAGATAACCTTGAGCCGCAAAGAGCGTGGCGCCACCGCCCAGCAATGCGGCGACCAGCGGCACCCGAACGAGCACGTCAATGCCGGGTCCTGACGAGACAGGGTGTGCGTTCGCGACGCGCTGGAGAAAAACCAGCGGAATGGTAGCCGCCAAAAGCACGATCGCGCCCCACAGCGGTGGCTGAGCGACAGCCCAGCCCGGCGTTCGCAGGAAGCTCACCGTCGCATCGAGCACCAATCCGTTACCCAGCACAGTGACGGCGCCGGGCACCCAATCACCCGCCCAGTCGATCCTTTCGAAGCGCGCACACAGGCGGCGTTCCAGCAGCACCACTTTGGCCAATGGCGGGAATCCTGGAAGCTTGGGATGGACCGTCGCCCGCACAGGCCTGGTCCATGTCTCCGTGCGTCGACGCACGCGACTCACCCATGCCTCTCCGGCCAATCCGGTTGCCGAGAAGAGCAGAGCCAACCCGGTCATCCGCAATGCGAGCGGAGTCAGCGCGAGCGCGATCATCGCAAGAACAAAGGTGCCGGCCGCGGCAACGGCATAGACCCACGGCGCGACGACGCGTCCGGTTCGCGTGCTCTGGCTCATCACGCGTCAACACCGGCGAGGTACGACCATGAGGGCGACTTATCGGCGAGAAAAGGCGAAGGCGTGAAAGGTGACGGCATGGCAATGATCGGCGTGGCGACGCGTGAACGTTATGTTATAACGTACCGATCAAGCAAGTTTCTATTTCTTACGCCTCGGAACAGCGCTGCCGCAAATAAAAACGCTTCCGTTCGCCTGCCCTGCTCGCGGCAGGCACTGCCACACCGCTCGCGGCCCTGTCGCGCCTGGCAATCAAGCCACCCGGCCGTACTCGGCTGCTCTGCTTTCCTTGGGACCGGACAGCTTCTTGCCGAAGTTGTTTGCCGGAATTTCGACATACCGATGGACGAGGAATGCGACGAGGACGGCCACGCCCAAGCTGATCATCCATGCGAACGTGAAGGACAGGCCCTTGCTGATCAGGATGGGCATGGCGACGTAGCCGATCATGGAGTGAACCAGATAGAGCGGAAAGCTGATGTCGGCCAGGAAGTCGAGCATCCTGTTTTGTTTGAACCTGCCTCGGAACAGGTAACACAGCGAAAACAGCATCAAGGCATAGGTGTAGTTCTTCGTCAGCACGCCAAACAGTCCTGTTTCATAGAACGAATTGATCGTCACGAACAGGGCATAGACGATGGCCCCATAACCAAGCGCGACCTTGGCGCTGAGCTCGCGATAGAGGACGTAGTAAAACAGGCAGCCAAGAAACATGAACGAGATGAACTTCATGTCCGATACCGCATATGAAACCAGCGATGCTGAATTCATCCCATGGGTCGAGAAGAAAGCAACGACGCAACACAAGGCCATGAATCCAATCGACAGCCGCATGACTTGATGAGCACTTTTTCCGACCAGGCTTACCAGCGCAAAGATCACATAGAACTTGAGCTCCACCGCCAGTGACCAGCTCACGAAATCCAGCGAAGGCAAACCAGACGCGCTGTGGATGAGCGGGATATTCCTTGCCAGGAACGAGGTGCTGATCCTGTCTGACAACGGTGTCGACCAGTACCACGAGCAGATGAAGTACATGGCGATGCTTATCAGCAGACAGAACCAGTAGACGGGATAGATGCGAAAGAACCGCCTCGCCAGGAATTGACCGGTCGAAATATTTCTCAGGCTGATCGGGATGACAAAGCCGCTTATCAGAAAAAATACGGCGACACCGAAAGCGCCGTAGAGGAATCCGCCCCATGCCGGTGACAATACGTGCTGCGTATAGGCCGGCCTCACCGGCACAAAACTGGCAGGCGTCCCGATCAACCCGCGCACGCCGGGTGAGAAGAAGATCCCCCAGAAGTGGTTGATGACCACCGATAGCGCCGCAATCGCCCGCAGCTGATGGGCAAACCTGACTTTCATGCGGGTCGCCGTTGGCCTGTCGCGTTCAACATGTCGCGATCCGAACGGCGAGCTTTGAACCCGGATGAGCCGGCATATTCAACGTCCTCCCAAGTGGGCATGCCTACTAGACGACCCCGTCCATCGGCGCTGCTTGCGACGACGAGTCCGCCTCATCGATCCACCCTGTTAGTGCCCGGCACTGCCGAATGCGTTGCGATGCCGATCCGAGTCGCCACGTCCACCGCACGCTTGTCAGGGACGTTGCGGGTAGACCAGCGACAATGCAGGCGTGCTCGCAATCTGCTTGATGAATCTGCTGACCGCAGC
>Ga0070689_100001380_pt1 | contig 15441 bp, 10 predicted proteins | sample KBSS23HmetaG_FD_64669 | JGI IMG/M metagenome (GOLD analysis project Ga0070689, IMG submission 64669) | Switchgrass rhizosphere microbial communities from Kellogg Biological Station, Michigan, USA - KBS S2-3H metaG | ecosystem: Host-associated > Plants > Roots > Rhizosphere ...
CAAAGGTTGCCGCCGCGCTTCGCCCCCCGGCTGCCTCGCTCCGACACACCGGATCGACACGCGCATCGTGTCGCCCGCGCCAACCGCATCAGGTCCGTCCCAGTTTGCCAGCCAATTCTTTGAAGAGGCGGGGAGACTGTCCCCATCAATTCGCGGCAAGGGCCTTCTTGCGCGCGGCCTCGAACTCGTCGCCCGCGTTCCACGCCGGCATCTCGTCGGCCTGCGCGACCAGCCAGCCAGCTTCGAAGCCGACGGTTGCGTCCTCGATCATGCCGTCGAAGTTCCAGCTGTCATTGAGCTGGTCGCTGGGCTGGTGATAGACGTGTTCGGTCCACGCGTCGTGCTGCTGCTTGCCCCAGCCCGCGGGCTTGCCGATGTAGTCGGTGCCCTCGTCGAAGTACAGCGCCGGCACGCCGATCTTCGCGAACGAGAACTGGTCGGAACGGTAGTAATAGCCCTTGTCCGGATTCTGGTCGGGCACCAGCACGCGACCTTGCTTTTCCACCAGCGCGCGGGCGATCGCGTCCAGCGACGATTTGCCCGCGCCCACCTGCGTGAGGTCGCGGGTACGGCCGAGGAAGTTGCCGCCATCGTAGTTGATGTTCGCCGCGCTCTTGCCCGCCGGGAACGTCGGGTGCAGCGAGTAGTACTTGCTGCCCAAAAGGCCCTGCTCCTCGCCCGCGACGAACAGGAACAGCACCGAGCGCCGCGGCCGTTCGGGCAACGCGGCGAAGGCGCGCGCGATCGCCAGCAGCTGCGCGCAACCGGCGGCATTGTCCTCGGCGCCGTTGTAGATCCGGTCGCCGGATTTGTCTGGCTCACCGATGCCGAAGTGGTCGTGGTGCGCGGAGTAGATGACTACTTCATCCCTGAGCTTCGGATCGCTGCCCGGCAGCAGTCCCGCGACGTTCGCGGTACGCACGCGCGACACGTCGTTCTCGAACTTGATGGAGGTGCGCAGGTTGAGCGGCACGGGTTTGAAACTCCGGCTCCGGGCCTTCGCCACCAATGCGTCCAGATCCGCGCCGCCGGCCTTCAGCAGGCGCCGCACGGCGTCTTCCGTGGCCCAGCCCTTGAGCTGAATGCGCGGTTCGCTTTCCGCCGGGAGTTCGAACTGCGTGCCGCCCCAGGATGAATGCACCACCTGCCAGGGATATCCCGCCGACGGCGTGGTGTGCACGATGATGACGCCCGCCGCGCCGTGACGTGCCGCACTTTCGTACTTGTAGGTCCAGCGTCCGTAGTACAGGCGGGTATTGCCGGCGAACAACTTCGGATCCCAGTCGGGATCGTTGTTGAGCATCACCAGCACCTTGCCCTTGACGTCGACGCCCTTGAAATCGTTCCACTGGTACTCGGGCGCCTCGATGCCGTAGCCGACGAACACCAGCTGCGCATCGTCGATCGCGGCGGTCGGTGTCTGCACGCCGCTGCCGGCGATGTAGTCGTCGCCGAGCCTGAGCGAGACGTTGCCACCCTTGCTCTTGAAATCCCAGCTCGCGGGTAGTTTGGCCTTGACGCCGACGATGTCGAAGGCCTGCTCCCAGCCGCCGGCCTCGCCGCCCGGCTTCAGCCCGAGTGTCTCCAGCTCAGTCGAGAGATACAGGCGCGCGAGTGAGTCACCGCGGGTCGCGGGGCCGCGCCCTTCGAATTCATCCGACGCGAGGATACGGATCGGCGCGCGCAGCGTGTCGCGCGTGAGGTGCGCCTTGGCCGAGTCGGCCACGGCCGGCGGAATCGCGTCGGACGGCCCCGCCCCGTGCGCCGCGGCGCCGCCCAGGATCGCGAGGGCGCCAGAAATCGTGAGCAGTCGAGCTCTCATGGTTCATCCTTCACGGGATCGGGCCCCATCAATGGTCTGCTTTCTCGGCGCCCATGCTGTCGAGGAAGGCCAGCAATTCGGCCGTCTTCTCGCGCATCAGCGATTCGCTGCCGCGCGATTCGACATTCAGCCGCACCAGCGGTTCCGTGTTCGAGGCGCGCACGTTGAAGCGCCAGTCCCGGAACTCCACCGACACGCCGTCGGTGTGATCAATGTGCTCGGCGCCCCTGCCGTATTTCGCTTCGGCCGCGGCCAGCACCTGCTTCGCGTCCGGCAGCTTGCGGTTGATCTCGCCGCTGGCCGGAAACGCCTTGATGCGCGCTGCGACCAGTTGATCCAGGGACTGGCCGGATTCGCACACTCGCTCGAGCACCAGCAGCCAGGGAATCATGCCGCTGTCGCAGTAGGAGAACTCGCGGAAATAGTGATGCGCGCTCATCTCGCCGCCATAGGCCCCGTCGACCTCGCGCATCTTCTGCTTGATGAAGGCATGGCCGGATTTGCTCATCACCGGAACTCCACCCAGGCGCTTCACCACGTCGATGGTGTTCCAGGTGAGCCGCGGATCGTAGACGATGCGCGCGCCCGGCTGCCTGGCGAGGAAACTCTCCGCCAGCAGGCCGACGATGTAATAACCCTCGATGAACGCACCCTTCGAATCGAAGAAGAAGCAGCGGTCATAGTCGCCGTCCCATGCAATACCCACGTCGGCGCCGGATTTCCTCAGCGCCTCGAGCGTGGGCGCGCGGTTCTCCTCGAGCATGGGATTGGGCACACCCTGCGGAAAATGCCCGTCCGGCTCGTGGCGCACCTTGATGAATTCGAACGGCAGGTGCGGCTCGAGCTTGTCGACCGAGAGCCCCGCGCCGCCGTTGCCGGCGTCGACCACCACCTTGAGCCTGCGCAGCGTATTGCGATTCACGTAACTCAGCAGGTGATCGACATAGTCCTTCGAGGTGTCGAGCTTCGACACCGTGCCCTTCTTCGCGGACATGGGCGGTAGTTTGCCGCCCGAGATCATGGCGGCGATGTCCTTGAGGCCGGTGTCCGCGCCGATGGGCTTGGATTTTTCGCGCACCAGCTTGAGGCCGTTGTAGTCGGGCGGGTTGTGGCTGGCCGTGATCATCAGCCCGCCATCGAGCTTGTAGTGGAAGGTGGCGAAGTACGCACCCTCGGTGCCGCACAGGCCGATGTCCAGCACGTCGACGCCGGAGTCGGTGAGGCCGCGCATCAACGCCTGCGCGAACTCCTCGCTGGTGAGACGGATGTCGCGCCCCACGCAGACCTTTTTCGGCTTGATGAAGGCCGCGTAGGCGCGACCGATCTGGTAGATGAGTTCCGCATTGATCTCGTCAGGGATGCGCCCACGGACGTCGTAGGCCTTGAACGCAGCGAGATTGACCACTCAGTTCTTTCCTTTCGACGCGGCATGCGCCACGTGCTCCAGCCGGCCCGCGGCCTTGATGCGCGCCACGAGCTTCTTGACGTCCTGCACCTTGGCTTTCGGCGCCACCATCACGGCATCGGCGGTTTCCACGATGACCATGTCATGCAGGCCCAATGCCGCCACCAGCCGGCTGTCGGCGTGTACATATGAATTCGTCGTGTCTTCCAGCAACACGTCGCCGCGTGCCACGTTGCCCTGCGCGTCCGGCGGCAGCACCTCGTGCAGCGCCGCCCAGGAACCGACGTCGTTCCAGCCCGCATCCAGCGGCACCATGACGGCGTCCCGCGTTTTCTCCATGACGGCGTAGTCGACCGAATCGCTGCGACAGGTCGCGAAGATCGCCGCATCGACGCGCGTGAAGTCGCTGTCGCGCACCGCTCCGGCGCTGGCGCGCGCGCACACCTCGGCGATGTCCGGCGCGAATCGCGCCAGCTCGTCGAGGAAGCGCCGTGCGCCGAACAGGAACATGCCGGAGTTCCAGAAGTACTCGCCCGAGGCGACGAATTCCTGGGCGCGCGCCAGATCGGGCTTCTCGACGAAGCGGACGATGGGCTTCACCTCGTCCGGCCCGGTGCCGCGCCGGATGTAACCGTAACCCGTCTCGGGTGTGCGCGCCACGATGCCGAAGGCCACCAGCTGCCCTGCCTTGCCCGCGCTGACCGCGAGCCGGATCGCGTTCTGGAATGCCGCCTGGTCGCGCAGCGTGTGATCGGCGGGCAGCACCAGCAGCAGCGCATCCTCACGCAACGCGTCGAGCACCGCGTGCGCCGCGAGCGCAATCGCCGGCGCGGTATTGCGCCCCTGCGGCTCTAACAAGATGGCGGTGGGCGCGAGCCGCATCTCGCGCAACTGTTCGGCGACCAGGAAGCGATGCGACTCGTTGCACACCACCACCGGCCCCGTGACGCCGCTCATGCCGGTGAGGCGCGCGACGGTCTCCTGCAGCATGGTGCGTTCGCCGGTGAGCGCCAGAAGTTGCTTCGGCAGCAGCTCGCGCGACAGGGGCCACAGCCGGGTTCCGGCGCCGCCGGAGAGGATCACGGGGACGAGCTTCATGGATGGCGGATCGTACCGGTATTGGGGTCATCGGGTGAAGTCGCTTCGTATCCGAGCCCGCGACGCACGGCATGCAGCGTGGCCGGACGGATCGGTCTGCGGAACATCCAGGTCGCTATTCGCTTGGGATGGGACATCGTGAACCAGCTCTGGCCGTGGGCAAAGTCCGCCGTTTCGGTGAGTCCGCGCAATCCCTCCAGCAGCTCCCGTTCAGGGATCACACGCATCTTGAGGTAGCGCACGAGTGTTCCCAGGGATGTGCACCAGGCGAGTTCCGGCAGCGCCAGCAGAGACGGATTGGACGCCGAGACGTCACTGAGTATTTGTCGTTGGGCCCAACGAGTCAGCAATCGCGGACAGGTGGCCGCGAGTTCTGCGACCGTCTCCGCGTCGATGGCCCCAGTAAAATACCGCGCGGCGAGACAGAGTGGCGGATAGAGGCACCATCGATCCAGCCACCCGCGTGACCGCAATTCCTGCCAATCCGCGGGCTGCAATTGCCCGGCGAGCCGCGCAATGTCGTGCAGGTGGATGGCTCGAACCCAGCGCCTGCTCATGTTGCCCGCGGTGTGCAACAACACGTGGCGCATCAACGCGGCCTTGGTCGCATAGCCACGCAGACCACTTCCTTCCATCCCGATCGCGATGTCCGGTAGTTCGATGGGGCGGCCGGCCAGGCGCTCCGAGAGGAGCGTGTGCAGGTCCAGGCTGACTCGTTCAGAACCGCGCACGCGTTGGAATTCACGATGCTTCCAGCTGGAACCCCGGAGGAGAAACCCAGCACGCTCCAGCAGACCAGAGATCATCCCGGCGTCGCCAGGGCGCACCAGCAGATCGATGTCAGCCATCGGGCGTTCGCCGGCCTGATAGATTCCCAGCGCATGCAGGGCACATCCCTTCAGAATCATCACGGGGATGCCCGCGTCGATGGCGAGCCTATCTATTTCGCGAAGTGCAGAATCGAATTCTCGTTGGCGATCGTGGATTTCCGCCACTTGGCAGGCCAGGAAATCGCCCCAGTGAGCCGGTTCAGCCCATCGGAGGTCCCGAAGCAGGATTCCGGCAATCCCATGAATGGCGACGACGGCCCGGGCAATCCCCCACTCGAATTCGTTCCAGGGCGGTGGGCTCTCGGTGGGTGCCTGGAGCTGGGCGACCAACGCTTCGGTCACCATTCGCAGATCGGCACGAAGTCTCGAACGCCCGGGGATCTGCTTCTCGGTCGGGATTGCCATGGCAGGACCCGGAGGCGGCGCGCTCAATTGCCCGGCTGTGTTCCGCGCCCGATCGCGTAGTACCGGAATCCCAGTTTCTTCATCATCGACGGATCGTACAGGTTGCGGCCGTCGAAGATCACCGGCGCTTTCAGCTGCCGCTTCAGGTTTTCGAAATCAGGGCTCCTGAATTCCTTCCACTCGGTCACGATCGCCAGCGCATCGGCGCCTTCCAGCGTTTCGCGCGCACGGCTGCAAAGCGTGAGATCCGCACGCTCACCGTAGATCCGGCGCGTTTCCTTCATCGCGGCCGGGTCGAAGGCCCGCACCGTGGCTCCAGCAGCCCAGAGTTGCTCCATCAGCACGCGTGACGGTGCTTCGCGCATGTCGTCGGTCCCCGGCTTGAACGCCAAGCCCCAAAGCGCGATTGTCTTGCCTTTGAGATCGCCGCCGTAGTGCTTCGAAATCTTCGCGAACAGCACCTGCTTCTGCGCATTGTTTACCGCTTCCACCGAGTCGAGCAGCGAAGGCGTGTAACCCGCGCTGCGCGCCGAGCGCGCCAGCGCCTGCACGTCCTTTGGGAAGCAGGAGCCGCCGTATCCCACGCCCGGATAGATGAAGTGATAACCGACTCGGGGATCCGAACCGATGCCGACCCTGACCTTCTCGATGTCGGCACCGAATCGCTCGGCGAGATTCGCGAGCTCGTTCATGAAACTGATCTTGGTCGCAAGCATGGCGTTGGCTGCGTACTTGGTCAGCTCCGCCGAGCGCAGATCCATGATGATGAGTTTTTCGCGACTGCGCGTGAACGGATCGTAGAGCGCGCGCAGCAACTCGGTGACGCGCGGGTTGTCGGTCCCGACCACCACGCGGTCCGGCCGCATGAAGTCCTCGATCGCAGCGCCTTCCTTGAGGAATTCCGGATTCGAGACCACGTCGAATTCGAGTTCCGCGCCGCGCCTCGTCAGCGTCTCCGCGACGGCCGCGCTGACCTTGTCGCTGGTGCCCACCGGCACGGTCGACTTGGTGATGACCACCTTGTATTCGCTCATGTGCTCGCCGATGGAGCGCGCCGCGGCCAGCACGTACTTGAGGTCAGCGGAACCATCCTCGTCCGGCGGCGTGCCTACGGCGATGAGCTGGAACAGGCCGAAATCCACAGCTTCCTTTGCCGAGGTCGTGAACCTCAGGCGCTCGGCTTCGATATTGGACCTGACGAGTGCGTCAAGGCCCGGCTCGTGGATCGGAACGATTCCCTGCTTCAGCCCCTCTATCTTTTTCGCGTCAACATCGACACAGAGGACATTATTGCCGGCATCGGCAAGGCAGGCACCGGTTACGAGACCGACATAACCCGAACCGAAAATGGTGACTCGCATGTCTTCCTTTCGCGCGCCCGGAAGGGCGCGGGGCCCGGCATTCTAGCGAACTGAATCTAAAAGAGTATCCAGACCGACTGTCAGAAGGCAGGAGGCGCAAGGCCGCCCGCGGTCGGCACAGGCCCGGCATGTCACGGCGCCGGGGCATTGCACGAACGGCACAGCCCCGGCCGGCCAGGCCTCAGGTATTGGCAGCCTTCTTCGGAGCCGCGCCGCGCGCCGCGACGAAGAACTCGCGCGCGACGCCGACCACGTAGCTGGCCTGGGCATCGGTGAGCTCGGGATAGATAGGCAGTGCCAGCGTCTCGAGCGCCGCACTCTCGCTCTCCGGCATCTGGCCGGCCGTGCAGCCCAACGAGGCGAAGCATTCCTGCAGATGCATGGGCACCGGGTAGTAGATCTCGGTGCTGACGCCCGCGGCCTCGAGCGCCTTGCGCAACTCTTCGCGTAGCTTGGTGCGGATCACGTACTGGTTGAAGATGTGCCGGTTGGCCACGGTCTTGGGCAGGATCAGTTCGGCCGCGGCCTTGGTGGCCGGCGTGTCGCCGCTGTTGGCGATGCGAATGCCGGATTCCGCGAAGAGCTTGTCGTAGCGCGCGGCATTCGCCTGGCGGCCCGCGGTCCATTTGTCGAGATGCGGCAGCTTGGCAGACACCACGGCGCCCTGGATGGCGTCGAGGCGGAAATTGCCACCGACGATCTTGTGGTAGTACTTGGGCTTGCTGCCGTGCGCGCGCAGCAATGTCACCTTCGCGGCGCGGCCCGGGTCGTTGGTGACGACCATGCCGCCGTCGCCCACGCCACCGAGGTTCTTTGACGGGAAGAACGAGAAGCAGCCGTAGTCGCCGATGGAGCCCGCACGGTGGCCCTTGTATTCGGAGCCAATGGCCTGCGCGGCATCTTCGATGACCACTAGGTTGTGCTTCTTCGCGATCGCCATGATGGCATCCATGTCGGCCATCTGGCCGTACAGGTGCACCGGCATGATGGCCCTGGTGCGCTTGGTGATCTTCGCTTCGATCTGCGCCGGATTCATGTTGTAGGTGACCGGGTCGATGTCGACGAACACCGGTGTCGCACCCACGCGCGAGATGCATCCCACGGTCGCGAAGAAGGTATACGGCACCGTGATCACCTCGTCGCCGGGACCGATGTTCTCGGCCATGAGGCACACGAGGATCGCGTCCGTGCCCGAGGACACGCCGATGCCGTGCGCGACGTTCGAATACTTCGCGCAGGCGGCTTCGCATGCGGTGACCATGGGGCCCAGGATGAAGTGCTGGGACTCCATCACCTCGGCGATGGCCTTATCGACCTCAGGCTTGATGGCGAGGTACTGGGCCTTGAGATCGAGCAGCGGGATTTTCATTTCTTCGCTTCCTTGAACTGGCGATAGGTTTTGGTGCCCTTGGTCATTTCGGCTGGCAGCGGCGCTTCCTCGTCGAGATCCAGGCAGCGCAGCGCGCCGTTGACCTCCTGGTAGCGAAGGCCGCTCTCGGGGCAACGCATGACGCCACTGGCGTCGGGATTCGAAAGGCGCTGGCCATGACGGCTCACCCAGGCAATCTTGCGCGCGGGGTTGCCGACCATCATCGAATAGTCCGGCACGTCCTTGTTGACGACGGTGCCGGCACCGATGAAGGCATAGCGGCCCACAGTGGTGCCGCAAACGATGGTGGCATTGGCGCCGATCGAGCAACCACGTTTGAGCAGCGTCTTCTCGTACAGCGAGTGGCGGTTCACCTGCGAGCGCGGGTTGCTGACGTTGGTCAGCACGCAGGACGGCCCGAGGAACACGTCGTCCTCGACCACCACGCCCGTGTACACCGACACGTTGTTCTGGATCTTCACGTTCGAGCCGATGGTGACTCCACCATCGACGTTCACGTTCTGGCCGATCACACAGCGTTCGCCGATCTTGGCGCCTTTCATGACGTGCGAGTAGTGCCACACCTTGGTGCCCTTTCCCACGTCGGCGCCATCGTCGACATAGGCCGACTCGTGCACGAAGTACGGCAGCCCCGGCTCGGCGCCGCCATCCAGCGATACGTTCTCGCCTTTCTTCTCGAGCGAACGCTGGCACGCGTCGAGCACCTTGAGCACCAGCAGTCCTTCGTTGCCGTCGGTGACCGCGGGCTTGCGCGTGGCGATGCTGTCGAGGAAGGCCTGGCATTCAGCCTTGAGCGGCTCGCCATTGTCGAGCGCCACGACTTCGGCGTCGGCTTTCACCGCCGTCGGAACGCGATCCTTCCACTCGACCTTGTGCGGATAGAGCACCAGCTTGTTGGCGGCGCCGTCGTCGAACACGGCCATCTTGTCAGAGCCCACGACCACCAGGCGCTGCTCCTTCACCGGGTGCAGCCAGCTCACGAAGATGTGCCCCTGTACGCCGCTCGGGAAGCTGAAGTTGGACACGGTCACGTCGGAGACACCGGGCGAGAGATAGGCGCCGCCGGTGCAGGAAATGCGCTCCGGCTTCTCGCTCAGCAACGCCAGCATCACGGAGATGTCGTGCGGCGCGAAGCTCCAGAGAATGTTCTCCTCGTTGCGGATCTTGCCGATGTTCAGGCGGTTCGAATAAATGTACTGGATGCGGCCCAACGCGCCGGTGCGTACCAGCTCGCGCAGCTTCAGGACCGCAGGGTGGTATTGCAGGATGTGACCCACGAACAGCATGCGGCCACGCGCCGCGGCCAGCTTCACCAGTTCCTCGCCCTGCTTCACTTCGACAGCCAGCGGCTTCTCGACGAACACGTCCTTGCCGGCTTCGAGCGCCGCCCGGGCCATCTCGTAGTGCTTTATGGCCGGGGTCGCGAGCGCGACGCCGCTGACGTCCGGATTCCGCAGCACGTCTTCATAACTCGCGCAGTACTCGGCACCGGCGTAGTCGCGCGCGACCAGTTCCCGCACGCGCGGATCGGAGTCGCACACCACGCGCAACGCGCGGAGCTGGTGGAAATTGCGCACCAGGTTCTTGCCCCAGTAACCCATGCCGACGACGGCCACATTGGGCGGTCGTTTCGATTCACTTGACGTCAATCACTGATCCTCATTGAAACCAGATAGCGGTCGAACAGGCCTGCGCGCGTTCACGGACCACGGATCTCATGCATGGGGTCCGGCTGAGCGGGGCGGCCTTGATGTACTGGGGTCGGATGCGCAGAACGGCGACTTTTTTCATTACAAATCGGCGGCGGGATCGACCTGACAGGCGGCGCAGTCTACTTCCCAAGGCATTGATTGGCCAGCCTTGGCCACTCGATTCCGCGAATTCCCCAAGGGCTTACGCCGGCGGCCGGGGCCGCAGTTCGAGCACCTTTTCTTCGTCCGCCAGCACCGCGCCGCTGACGCGGGATCCACCGTGCAGCCAGACATGGTCCTGCACCCGATCCGTGGGCTGATATTCCGGCACGGCGTGCAGCAGGATCTCACGCGCCCGATCACAGTCGAAACGCAGCGAGCACTGCGCCAGATCGTCGAGCACGTGGCGGATCTGCTCCCAGGTGAGGCTGTGCTCCATCGCTCGCAGGATTCGGGGGTGCTCGGTGCCCGTCACGTTCTTGCCGATCAGCAGTTCTTCGAACAGCTTTTCGGCCGGACGCAGCCCGGTGAAACGGATCTCGATGTCGCCGGCCGGATGCTGCTCGTCGCGTACGGTATAGCCGGCGAGCTGGATCATTCGCTTGGCGAGGTCCGCGATGCGCACCGGGCTTCCCATGTCGAGCACGAATACGTCCCCGCCGGACCCCATCGATCCGGCCTGGATGACGAGCTGTGCGGCCTCGGGAATGGTCATGAAGTAACGGATGACATCGGGGTGCGTGACGGTCAGCGGACCACCTTCGCGGATCTGCTCGCGGAACAGCGGCACCACCGAGCCGGAGGATTCCAGTACGTTGCCGAAACGGACCATGCAGAACCGCGTGGTATGCGTGCGCTGGTGCAAGCCCTGCAGCACCATCTCCGCGACACGCTTGGTGCAGCCCATAACGTTCGTGGGGTTGACCGCCTTGTCGGTGGAAATCAGCACGAAGGTTTCCACGCGGCATTCGAGCGCCGCTTCGGCCGTGTTGAAGGTCGCGAAGATGTTGTTGTGGATGCCCTCGATCATATTGTGTTCGACGATCGGGACGTGCTTGTACGCGGCCGCGTGATACACCGTCTGGATGGCGAACGTGGTGATGATCTCGCGCACGCGTTGCTTGTGGTGCGCGTTGCCCAACAACGCCACCAGCTCGATGCGATTGCCGGTGCGCACGTTGAGCGAACGCAACTCGCGTTCGATTTCGTAGAGCGCGAGCTCCGAGACCTCGAGCAGCACCAGACGCCGCGGTGACAGCGCCATTATCTGGCGGCACAACTCGGAGCCGATGGAGCCGCCCGCGCCGGTGACCAGTATGGCTTTGCCGCGCACGCAAGCGCTCAGGAGCGCCGGGTTCGGCGGCACAGGATCGCGGCCAAGAAGGTCGTGCACATCGATATCGCGAATTTCTTCCAGGCGCGCGCGGCCCGAAACAATTTCGGAAAGGTCGGGGACTGTCTGTACCTTGAATCCCTGCGACGACAGCGAATCGATGATCTGGCTGCGACGGCGTCGCGACGCGCTCGGCAGCGCAAGCAACACCAGGTTCACGCCCTGGGACCGGCGCAACTCGAGCAGGTCATCAGGTGAACGGACACGCAACCCCCCGAGGCCAGCGCCGTGCAACTTCACATTGTCGTCGATGATCGCAACGGGACGGAAGTGATGGCTGCTGAACAACGATGCGCACAGCTGCGCACCCGCACCGCCCGCGCCGTACACGACCACCCTTTCGGCCGCCGGGCCGTGGATCCGCAGCAGCTCGCGCGCACCGAAGCGTGACCCTCCAACGAACAACAGCGCGAGCGCGAGATAGATGATGAATACACTCGGCGACAGGTCGGACGGCAGCACGAACTCGTTCAGTGCAAGCAGCGCTGCAGTGGAAAAAGCGATCCCCATCCCCATCGCGAAAGCTGCCCGGACGCTCATGAAGCGGATGACCGCGCGATACAGGCCGAGAAAGGCGAATGCGGGGACGGCAGTTCCCACCGCGGCCGCGTACAGCCAGCCGGCGTGGTTGAATGGGGGTGCGAATGCGTCCAGTCGCAAGGCAATTGCGGTCCAAAGCGCGGCGGTAACTGCCACACAGTCGGATACCACCATGATGACCTGCTTGGATGGGCGCCCCAGAAGCCTCGCGCCGGTGATCAATCGTACGGTTTTGCGCCGAACGGCCCGGCGGCGTGTGCGATTCTTGTTTGTTACCACGTCCTGTTCACTTTCATCCGCTCAATCTGGTCATCGACACACCCAACTCCGGGAAATCCCGGCTGTGGCGTCTTCCCCAACCTGCCCAGTTCCTTCGGCTCGATTGTGGACCCTCGGTCTCACCATTGTATCTGTCACGACTGGTGATTTTCTCTCGCCAAACTGTCAGATTTTGTCGAGCAAGTGCCAGGTTCGAAGAGCGCGGAGCACGTGTCGCATTCTTGCGACTCAATCGAATCAGTCTAGATGATCGCGCGGCACCCCCCGCAGATAGTTGGATCCGGCGCGCCTTAACTTTTCCGGATGCTTGCGCCCAAACAAACTGCAGTGCCACCGCTCGAGACCTGATCCTGGCCCGCGGCGGCGGTTTGCACCTACGTCCGGTAGACTTCGGCCCCCAAGAACCCCCGTCACCGTCCATCAAGGATCAACGCCGTGAGCGAACTGCAGAGCCCGTCACCGACTTACGAGGACGAGATTGACCTCCGGAAGGTGATCAGGACGCTCTGGGCAGGCAAGACAATGATCATCCTGTGCACGGTCGCCGTGGCTGCGGCATCCGTTGCGTACGCCCTCCTCGCCACCCGGATCTACCGTTCGGAAGCGTCCGTGCAGATCCGGATCGAGAGCAACACAGGCCTGAAATCCGAGCTCGGTGGCCTGGCGGCACTTGCGGGCATTTCCGTCGGAAGTCAGGACAAGAACCGCGAGCTCGCCCTTACGGCATTGAAGTCGAGAGCGGTGATCCAGCGAATGATCGAGGAAGAGAATCTGCTGCCGATCCTGTACGCCGACCAGTGGGATGCGCCTAACAAGCACTGGCGGACGCAAAACCCGCCCACGGCCTGGAAAGCCTACGGGCTGTTCACGACCGAGGTCCTGAATGTCGCGGAGGACAGGAAATCGGGCATCCTGACGATCTCCATGGAATGGCGGGACCCCGCCCTGGCCGCTGCATGGGTCAAAGTGCTGATTTCCCGCGTCAATGACTTCGTCAATGCAGCCACGGTTCGGGAAGCCGAGCAGAACCTCAAGTTCCTCGACGAGCAGGCAAAGATGACGTCGGTGATCGAATTGCAGAAGACGATCTTTTCCATGATGGAAGGCGAGATCAAAAGACTAATGGTTGCCCGTAATCCAGAGACTGCGCCGCTGCGCGTCATAGATCCGCCGGTGGTGCCCGAGCAAAGCGTCCGTCCCCGGCGCGCGATGATAGGGATACTCGGGATCTTTGCGGGCGGACTGCTGGGCGGAATCATCGTCCTGTCCCGGTCCGCAATGAGATCCTGATCTCGCGAAAAAACGGCGATCTCCATCACTCCCCGGCACGTTCACTGCCGCCTAACATGCGTTTCATTGCATCGGCTAACTGCGCCACGGTGCAAGTAACGATCATGGCTTCCCCGGATACGGCGCGTTCGCTTGGTTTGATGGAGTTCCTGGCGTGTTTCGACACCCGCGCCGCTGGGCAGGCCCAGTCGCGACACTTTGCGCTGCAGCGATGCTGTTGTCCTGCGGGGACGACAGTGAGCCGTACCACGACCCGCCATCCGCAGGGGTCTTCCGCGTTTCGGTCAACATGCCGCTCGACGTCGGCAGGGCTGCGCACGGCGGCACACTGTTCAGCATCGTTTCTGCGGACGGTGTCGTGCGGGCGACGGCCGGCATTTCCAAGACCTGGAACAGCTACTGCGCGAGCGATCCGCTGCAGCTGCACTTCTTTCTCGGCGACGCGCATCAGTTCCCGCTGACGACCGAGCGCCTCGGCAATCCCAGCCCCGAGCTCAGGACCGGTTACGGCTTTTCCGACGCAAACTCACTGATCGTGGTGGACCGCGCCAACGACAAGCAGTTCCGCCAAATCGCCCATGCTTCGACACTCAGCACCGACGCAACGTGGCAGCAAGTGCCGCAAGAGGCGAAGGTGAGGTGTCCGAGGTTCACTCTCGATGGCTGGGACTATTCGCAAAACACCAGTGGCGCCGTCTGGGCCTGCTACGAAGCGGACGAGTCCGATCCCGATCCCGACTGCGACGTGATGGCCACGGCGCCGCAAACGTTTCCCTACGTATTCGCCGATGCTGCAGGCAACGTCATCACGGTGACCAACTGGGGTGACGTGCTCATCCATCGCCCCGAAGGATGGTGTCGCGCGGTCTTCGACGGCGAAGGGTTCGCCTGCCCGCCCGCAGGTGCACCGCCCGCGCCGCCGCCCGAGGCTCCGCGGGGCTTTCAGTTCTATTCTTCGATCAAGTATCGGGGCGAAACCCTGCTGGGCCGCTTTCCCGGGGGCCAGCTCTACCGATTCGACGGCACGCGACTGGCGCCGTACGAGGACTCTCCGCCGCTTCCGCCCGGCGAAGTTGCCGACAATGCAGAGGCGCAATCGATGGCGAACTATTGCGGCGATCTGTACGTCGGCTTGTGGCCGCGCGGCTCGGTTTGGGTGCGCAGGCTGCACGATGGCACGTGGAGCAGACTGGGCCGCATGTTCACGCATCCGCAGACACAGGATCCGGCCATTCCGTACTTCGGCAGCGAGCCCGATGGGACCCCCAGTGCCTTCCTGGGCGAGCGCGTCTCTGCACTGGTGCCGCAGGATGAGCGCCTGTATCTGACTACTTCCAACCTCGGTGTGTGGTCCGCCGATGTGCGTGCGCCGGAATTCCTGAGCAAGCAGCAGATCGACGAGTACGGCGCGGTCTACGCCCTGCATCGACCCGGTTGCCTGACTGCCCAACTCCAGGACCTCGACGGCGGACGGCTGTACTTCGACATCGGCCCGACCGTCATCAGCATCCGTCAGGGGCGTCGTCTGCTGGCGCAGATGGAGAATCCGGGATTCATGCCCTCGCCGGACGACCAGATAGTCAGTTGGTCGCCGGTGTTCGGCGAACCCGTCGGCACGATCCTGTCACGGTGATCGATCGGTTTCTCTAACTAGGCCACCGTCTCGACCGCACCGAACAAGCGCTCCGCCACATCGGCAACCTGCTCCGCGGTCGGGTAGTAAGCGGCCTCGAGAGGTCTGCTGGTCGGCGCAGGAGCTGCAGGCAGCGTGACGCGCTGCGGCGGAGCCCGCAGCACCCTCGGATCAACGCGTTCGCACACCTGCGCGATGACCTCACCGGCCATTCCGCAATTGCTCCAGCTGCCGTCGACCACCACCAGCCGCCCGGTCTTATCGACCGAGCGAGCGATGTCCCTGCAATCGAGCGGGTTCAGCA
>Ga0070689_100001383_pt1 | contig 15430 bp, 10 predicted proteins | sample KBSS23HmetaG_FD_64669 | JGI IMG/M metagenome (GOLD analysis project Ga0070689, IMG submission 64669) | Switchgrass rhizosphere microbial communities from Kellogg Biological Station, Michigan, USA - KBS S2-3H metaG | ecosystem: Host-associated > Plants > Roots > Rhizosphere ...
CGCAGAATCTCGGTGGCGTGACGGTGTCGGCCACCACGCTGCAGGAAGTGAAGACCTCCGAAGTGGGCCAGCTGGTGTCGCTGCGCCAGATCGAAACCACCCCGGCAGCCTCGCGCAACTTCCTCGAGTTCGCCGACAGCGTGCCGGGCATGGTGTTCACGCGCGACGCCAACGGCAACACCAGCCTGCGTTCGGGCGCCCAGGCCAGCTCGAACATCAACGTCTACATCGACGGCGTGGGCCAGAAGAACTACGTGCTGCCCGGTGGCGTCACCGGCCAGAACAACAGCCAGGGCAACCCGTTCCCGCAGCTGGCGGTGGCCGAGTACAAGGTCATCACGTCCAACTACAAGGCAGAGTACGACCAGCTGTCCAGCGCCGCGATCACCGCCGAAACCAAGTCGGGCACCAACGAGTTCCACGGCGACGTGTTCGGCAGCTTCACCAACACCGCCATGCGCGCGGAAACGCCGTCGGAGCAGGCGGCCAACAAGAAGGTCGATTCCAAAGAGAAGGATTACGGCTTCGACTTCGGCGGCCCGCTGCTGAAGGACAAGGCGCACTTCTTCATTGCCTACGAAGGCAAGGAATTCGACAGCCCGATCACGGTGACGCCCGCCGGCAATGCCGAGTTGTGGCCGCAGCTGCCGCAGAGCGCGAAGGACGGCATCGGCCCGGCCAATCTCCCGTTCAAGGAGAACAACTGGTTCGGCAAGGTGGACTGGGAGCCGACCGATCGCGATCGCATCGAAGTGAGCGGCAAGTATCGCGACGAAACCGCGATTAGCGGCATCGGTGGCGCCAGCACGGCCAACTCCGCGTTGAATACGCGCAACACCGACAAGCGCTTCGACCTGCGCTGGGATCACAGCACCGACAGCTGGTTCAACCGTCTGCAGGCCACCTACGAAGACGCGATGTACAACCCCACGCCGATCACCACCGGCTTTGGCGCGGCATACGTCGATTCCACCAACCAGAACAGCACCTTGCTTACCGACGGCTCCTCGCCGCTGTCGTACCAGAACAAGGGCCAGAAGGGTCCGGCCATTTCGGACGACTTCACTCTGAACGACGTGCAATGGCACGGCGATCACGTGATCAAGATGGGCGTGAAGTTCAAGTCGGTGAAGCTCACCGCACAGGACGCGGGCGATACCAACGCGCTTTACTCCTATGCCGTGACCCCGACGGGTACCGAAAGCATTCCGTACCAGGTGCAGTTCGGCCTTCCCACGCCGGGTACGAGCCCGGTGGCGACCAGCCGCGACAAGCAGTTCGGTACCTATATCCAGGACGACTGGCAGGTCGACGACCATTGGACATTCAACCTGGGCGTGCGCTGGGATTACGAGGAAACGCCTTCGTACCTCAATTACGTGACGCCGGCCGACGTGATCGCCGGCATCAACTCGCAGGATCCGAACGCTCCGGCGGGCCAGACCTATGCACAGTCGCTGGCCAAGGGCGGCGTGAACATCAACGATTACATTTCCACCGGCAACAACCGTAGCGCCAAGAAGAACGAAATCCAGCCGCGTCTGGGTTTCTCCAATGACTTGTTCGGCGATGAAAAGCACGTGATCTTCGGCGGCTGGGGTCGTTCGTACGACCGCAACCTGTACGAATCGCTGCAGGTCGAGGAAACCAAATCGACGCTGTCGCAGCCGACGTTGAACTTCAACACGCCGGCGGAACCATGCATTGCCAGCGCTACCTGCCTGACCTGGAATCCCGCGTACCTGAGTATTCCCGCTCTGCAGGCACTCGTGGCCGGCACCAAGGCCGGTCAGGAAGTGGACATGATCAACAACAACCTGAAGGCGCCGTATTCCGATCAGATGAGCATCGGCATGCGCAATCAGATCGGCGATTGGAACACCAGCGTCACCTTCGTCAACATCAAAAGCCACGACGGCGTGGTGTACACGCTGGGTAACCGCCGTCCGGATGGCAGCTTCTGGGCCGACGGCAGCCAGCCGTGGGGCCTGGGCATTCCGGGCTTCGGCAACCTGATCATCGGCAACAGCGGCCTGCAGACCAAGACCAACCAGCTGCTGCTCTCCGCCGAAAAGCCGTACACGGTGGACTCGCACTGGAGCGCGTCGTTCGCGTACACGTACACGAACGCGGTGCAGAACAACGACAACAACGATCCGACCGACCAGTACGCGTTTGACTACGAGAAGATCGGCAACTATCCGTACTCCGCGGCGCCGGGCGTCTCCAAGCATCGCCTGGTTGCCACCGGTTCGATGGACGGTCCGTGGGGCTTCGTGTTCGGCAGCAAGCTGACGCTTGCCACGCCGGTTCCCGATCTGGGCGTGGCCTGTCCGTATGTCACTCCCCCGCCGGGCGTGGACAGCGGCTTCGTCAACGGCGGTGGCTGCCTGAACTTCGCCATCCGTCCGCCGGGCGAGGGTCGCTTCCTGATCGGTGGCAAGGTGTTCGGTTATCGCGATATCGACTTCCAGGCCACCAAGAACTTCAAGATCTACGGCAACCTCAACGCCTATGTGCGTATCGACCTGCTCAATGCATTCAACTGGAACAACTACGTTGACTACATCGAGACCATCGGTACCAACGGTGCGGTGAACAAGCGTCAGGTGATCTACAACCCGACGGGCGACATCACCGGTTACCCGCGTACGTTGAAGGTCACCGCAGGTATCAATTTCTAAGTGGCACCCCCCTAAGCTGTCAGGACGATGGCATTTCATGAGGCCCGCATGTTGCGGGCCTCTCTTTGAGAGCATCATCGGTGCCTGCGTGGAGGCATCCGTCGGGTTTCCAGGACATCCAACATGAGCAAGCGATTTCTCCGCGCCGCACTGTTCGGCGCTCTCTCCCTCGCCATCGGCGCGGTATCGGCAGCGCCGGCAAGCGGCGACGCGCCCAGCCTGAAGTACAGCGCGCTGCCCCAGGACCAGCGCGCCGCCATGGACGAGCTGGAAAAGCGCACCTTCCAATGGTTCTGGGACAGGGCCGATCCGAAGACGGGTTTGATTCCCGATCATTGGCCGGGCGAGTCGTTCGCCAGCATCGCCTCGGTCGGTTTCGGCCTGACCGCGTATGGCGTGGGCGTGGAGCGCGGCTATGTGACGCGCGAGCAGGCGGTGGATCGCACGCTGGCCACGCTGCGCTTCTTCAACGACGCCACCGAAGACGACAGCGAGGACGGCGCCACCGGCTACCACGGCTTCTTCTATCACTTCCTCGACATGAAGACCGGCAAGCGCTACGGGCGCGGGGTCGAGCTGTCGAGCGTGGACACCACCTGGCTGCTCAGCGGCGTGCTGTTCGCGCAAACGTATTTCGATCGCCATTCCGCCAAGGAAAAGCAGATCCGTGAACTGGCGGACGCCGTCTACCGGCGCGTCGAATGGACCTGGATGCAGCCCAAGGCGCCGCTGATCAGCATGGGCTGGACGCCGGGCGGCAAGTTCATCCCGGCCAACTGGAAGGGCTACGACGAAGGCATGATGGTGTACGTGCTGGCGATGGGCTCGCCCACGCATCCGGTCAGCGACGACGCGTGGCAGGCCTGGACCAAGAGCTACCCCAAGCAGTGGGGCGAATTCCAGGGCCGCACCTTCCTCAACTTCGCGCCGCTGTTCGGTCACCAGTACAGCCAGAGCTGGGTCGACTTCCGCGGCATCCAGGATGCCTGGGGCCGCGAGCACAACACCGACTATTTCGAGAACAGCCGCCAGGCTACCTACGCGCAGCGCTCCTATGCGATCGCCAATCCCAACCATTGGGACGACTACGGCGAGAACGTGTGGGGCCTCACGGCCTGCAACGGCCCGGGCGATGCGGTGGTGAAGCGCGACGACGGCAGCACGCGTGCGTTCTACGGTTACACCGCGCGCGGTGCGGGCCTCGATTACGTCTCCGATGACGGTACCATCGCACCGACCGCCGCCGGCGGCTCCATCGCGTTCGCGCCCGAGATCGTGGTGCCGGCGCTGCTGGAAATGAAGAAGCGCTACGGTGATGCCGTGTATGGCCAGTACGGTTTCGTGGATGCCTTCAACCCGAGCTACGACACTGGCGCCAAGCCGAGCGAAGGTCGCATCGTGCCGGGCATGGGCTGGGCCGACGACAAGCAGATCGGCATCGACCAGGGACCCATCGTGCTGATGATCGAGAACTGGCGCAGCGGCTTCGTGTGGAACGTGATGCGCAAGAATCCGTATGTCCGCAAGGGCCTGGAACGCGCGGGCTTCACGGGCGGCTGGCTGGACCAGTCGAAGCGATGAGCGATGCCTGAGCCCTCCCGCCGCGTCAACGCCACGATGAGCCGGGCGGCCAGCCGCCTGCTGACCATCGTTGCGTTGATGCTGGCGGGCTGCTCGTCCTCGCAGGATGCGCACACGCTGACCTTCTGGACTATCGGCCGCGAAGGCGAGGCGGTGGTGAAGCTGTTGCCCGAGTTCGAGCGCGAGCATCCGGGCATCCAGGTGAAAGTGCAGCAGATGCCGTTGACGGCGGCGCACCAGAAACTGCTCACCGCGTTTGCCGGCAATTCCACGCCGGACGTGACCCAGCTGGGTAACACCTGGTTGCCGGAGTTCGTCGCCTTGCGCGCGCTGGAACCGCTGCAACAGCGGGTGGCCGCATCGACGGTGGTGAAGCCGGCGGACTACTTCGACCACATCTGGTCGACCAATCTGATCGACGGCGCGCTGTATGGCGTGCCGTGGTATGTCGATACGCGCCTGCTGTTCTATCGCCGCGATCTGCTGAAGTCCGCAGGCTTCGATGCGCCGCCGCGCGACTGGGCGCAGTGGCGTGCCATGCTGGCCGCGCTTAGCCATCCCGATCGCGGCAGCTACGGCATCCTGCTGCCCACCAACGAATACGAGCAGCTGATGTCGCTGGCGCTGCAGCAGCCCGAATCGATGCTGCGCGACGGCGGACGCTACGGCAATTTCCGCAGCGCCGGGTTCAAGCGCGCGTTGGCGTTCTACGTCGATACGTTCCGGTTGCACCAGGCGCCGGCCATCACCGCGGTGGAAGCTGGCAACCCGTGGGAAGAATTTGGCCGCGGCGTGTATGCGTTCTATTTCTCGGGGCCCTGGAACATCGGCGAGTTTCGCCAGCGCCTGCCGGCGGATCGCGAGAACGAATGGGCCACCGCCGCGCTGCCCGGACCGGATGGCGGAGCCAGCGGTGCCGCAGGCGGATCCAGTCTCGTCATCTTCCGTCGCTCGACGCACAAGGACGAGGCGTGGGCCCTCATTGAGTACCTCTCGCGCCCCGACGTCCAGCAGCGCTTCTACGATCTGCTTGGCGACATGCCGGCACGCCGCAGCGCATGGGATGGCGGCAGCCTGCGTACCGATCCCAAGGTGCAGGCGTTCCGCGAACAGCTCGAACACGTCAAGGCGACGCCGCCGGTGCCCGAATGGGAGCAGATCGCCAACGAGATGCAGCTGGTCGCCGCGCAGGCCGTCGCCGGTGAGCTGACCATCGATGAAGCCGCTGCCGAAATCGACCGCCGGGCCGATCGCATCCTGGAAAAGCGGCGCTGGATACTCGACCACCCGCACGCGACAACGGGGTCGCCATGAACAGACAGCGTGCAGCCTGGTGGTTTCTCGCGCCGGCACTCGTGGTGCTGGGCATCTTCTTCCTGCTGCCGGTAGTGGCAGCGCTCGGACTCAGCCTCACCGACTACGACCTCTACGCGCTGGCCGATATCCGGCATCTGCGCTTCGTGGCGTTGAACAACTACTGGGATCTGCTGCACCAACACAAGTTCTGGTCCGCACTGGGGCACACGTTCTACTTCGTGCTGGTCGGCGTGCCGCTATCGATCATGGTGTCGCTGGGCGCCGCGCTGCTGCTGAACTCGCCGCTGGTGCGCTTCAAGACGGTGTTCCGCACGGCGTTGTTCGCACCGGTGGTCACGACCGTGGTGGCGGTGGCGGTGGTGTGGCGTTACATCTTCAACACCAAATACGGCCTGTTGAACTATGTGTTGGGCGAAGTGGGCATCCATCCGATCGACTGGCTGGGCGACCCGCATTGGGCGATGCCGTCGATCATCGTGTTCGCGGTGTGGAAGAACTTCGGCTACAACATGATCATCTTCCTGGCCGGCCTGCAGGCGATTCCGAAGGATCTCTACGAGGCCGCGCGCATCGATGGCGCCTCCGCGCTGCAGCAGTTTCGCCACATCACCTTGCCGATGCTCGGTCCCACCTTGCTGATGGTCGGCATTCTCACGGTATCGGGCTATTTCCAGCTGTTCGCCGAACCCTATGTGATGACCGAGGGCGGCCCGCTGCAGAGCACCACCAGCGTGCTCTACCTGATGTACGACGAAGGCTTCAAATGGTGGAACTTCGGCGCCGCAAGCGCCGTGGCATTCCTGCTGTTCGTGATCATGTTCGTCGTCACCGCCGTGATGCTGCGGCTCGGCCGGCGCGGAGGCGTGGCATGAGTCCGCGCATGGCCAGGGCCATCATCTACGGACTGTTGATCGGCGGCACCTTCGTCGCGGTGTTTCCGCTGCTGTGGATGTTCTCCGTATCGTTCATGCAGCCGGGCGAGGCCAGCAGCCTGCCGCCGCCGTTGTGGCCCGCGCATGCGAGCTGGCACAACTACGAAGTGCTGTTCCTGCGCTCAGGCGTGGGGCGTTATCTGTTCAACAGCTTTGCGATCTCCACCGCCATCACGCTGATGTCGTTGGCCTTCAACCTGATGGCCGGCTACGCCTTCGCCAAGCTGCGTTTCGCCGGCCGCGAGCGCCTGTTCCAGACGTTGCTAGGCATGCTGGTGATTCCAGCGCAGGTCGCCATGCTGCCGCTGTTCCTCATGCTCAAGTATCTGGGCCTGGTGAACAGCTACGCCGCGGTGATCGTGCCCGCGATGGCCACGGCCTTCGGCATCTTCCTGGTGCGCCAGTACGCGCGCGGCATTCCCGACGAGCTGCTGGAAGCGGCGCGCATCGACGGTGCGAGCGAATGGCGGATCTTCGGGCGCATCGTGCTGCCCTTGCTCAAGCCCATCATGGTGACGTTGGCGATATTCACCTTCCTCACCGCATGGAACGATTTCATGTGGCCGCTGATCGCACTGACCGGACAGGAGCATTACACCTTGCCGCTGGGGCTTGCCTCACTGGCGCGCGAGCACGCGCAGGACAGCGAACTGATGATGGCCGGCTCGGTGGTCACGGTGATTCCCGTGCTGGTGTTGTTCCTGGCGATGCAGCGTTACTACATCGAAGGGCTCTTGCTGGGCAGTGTGAAGGGATGACTGTCCGCTCAGGCGATACGCGCGCCCGAGATGGGGTCGAAGACATGCAGACGATCAAGCGCCAGTTCGAAATGCATCACGCTGCCGGCCTCGGGCAACGCGCCCGGCGGCACGCGCGACACCAGCGATTGTTCGCCGCGACGCAGGTTGAGGAAAATTTCGTTGCCCACCGGCTCGGTCACTTCCAGCAGCGCGTGCAGCGAGGCGTTCGTGTCGCTGGTGGGACGCAGGTCTTCCGGCCGGACGCCGATCACCACCTCGCGGTCGATCCAGGCCAGCAACTCGGGCGTCTGCGCGTCCAGCGGACCCAGCGGCACTTCGCCCTGCGTCGTATCGAGTTGCCAGCCATGGCCATGACGCAACCTGCCGCACAGCAGATTCATCGCGGGCGAGCCGAGAAAGCCAGCCACGAACAGGTTCGCCGGTTTGTCGTAAAGCCGCATCGGCGTGTCGATCTGCTGGATCTGCCCACCGTTGAGCACCACGATGCGCTGGCCCAGCGTCATCGCTTCCACCTGGTCGTGCGTCACGTAGATCATGGTGGCGCCGAGCTGGCGGTGCAGCCGCGCGATCTCCACGCGCATCGACAGGCGCAGCTTGGCATCGAGGTTGGAAAGCGGTTCGTCCAGCAGGAACACCTTCGGCTCGCGCACCAGCGCGCGACCCAGCGCCACGCGCTGCCGCTGGCCGCCGGACAGCGCCGCGGGCAGCGAGCCGAGGCGCTGTTCCAGCTCCAGCTGTTTGGCCGCCTCCAGCACGCGCCGGTCGATCTCAGTCTTCGATTTGCCGCGCAGGCGCAGGCCGAAGGCGAGGTTCTCCGCCACCGTCATGTGCGGGTACAGCGCGTAGTTCTGGAACACCATCGCGATGTCGCGATCCTTCGGCGAGACATCGTTGACCACGCGGCCGTCGATGCTCAGCGTGCCGGAGGAAATCGACTCCAGGCCCGCGATCATGCGCAGCAGCGTGGTCTTGCCGCAGCCCGACGGGCCGACCAGCACAAGCAGTTCGCCATCGGCGATATCGAAGCTGGCTTCGGCCACACCGATATGGCCGTTCGAGTACACCTTGCTGACGCGATCCAGATTCACCGTTGCCATCGACGCCTGACGCTCCTTCTTTCCGGCGGCTGCATGGCTCACCGTATACGAATGGGGATGCAACCGGTGCACATCTTGGTCGCGCTCGGCTATTCTCAGCATGTAATCGTTTACATCAAGCCGCACTGCGGCATAGGGGATCTTTCCAAATGACCCAGAGCTATCGCTTTCCCCCCGGTTTTCATTGGGGTGCCGCGACCTCGGCCTATCAAATCGAAGGCTCGCCCCTGGCCGACGGTGCGGGTCCGAGCATCTGGGAACGTTTCGCGCATACGCCCGGCATGATGGCCAACGGCGACACCGGCGATATCGCCTGCGATCACTACCACCGTTACAAGGACGACGTGCAGCTGATGCGCGCGCTCGGCCTGCAGGGTTATCGCTTCAGCATCGCGTGGTCGCGTGTGCTGCCCGAGGGCACTGGCCGCATCAACCAGAAGGGTGTGGACTTCTATTCGCGCCTGGTCGACGAGTTGCTGGAAAACGGCATCGAGCCGAACGCGACGTTGTTTCATTGGGATCTGCCTGCCGCACTGGACGATCGCGGCGGATGGCTCAATCGCGACATCGCCCACTGGTTCGCCGAATACGCCAACGTGATGTACAAGGCGCTGGATGGCCGTGTAAAGCGCTGGTCGACGCTCAACGAGCCGTGGGTGGTCACCGATGGCGGCTACCTGCATGGCGCGTTGGCGCCGGGTCATCGCAGCAAGTACGAAGCGCCGATCGCCGCGCACAACCTGATGCGCGCCAGCGGCGCGGGCATCCAGGCGTATCGCGCGGTGGGCAAGCACGAGATCGGCGTGGTGTTCAACATCGAGCCGAAATACCCCGCGTCCAACAGCCCAGAAGATATCGCTGCCACGCGTCGCGCGCATGCGTACATGAATGAGCAGTTCGCCGATCCGGCGCTGCTGGGCAGCTATCCCCCGGAACTCAAGGAAATCTTCGGGCCGGCCTGGCCGGATTTCCCCGAGGACGATTTCAAGCTCACCCAGCAGAAGGTCGATTTCGTCGGCCTCAACTACTACACGCGCGCCGTGGTGAAGCACGATCCCAACGCGTACCCGCTGAAGGCGGTGCCGGTGAAGCAGCCCAACACGACGTACACGGAAACGGGCTGGGAAGTGTACGAGCAGGGCTTCACGGACATGTTCACCTGGTTCAAGCAGCGCTACGGCGATATTCCGCTGTACGTCACCGAGAACGGTTCGGCGTTCTACGACGCGCCGGTGGCCGAGGGCGACATCGTGCAGGACCCGCTGCGCACGAGCTATCTGCGCAAGCATCTGAAGGCGATGCACCACGCCATCGAGCAAGGCGTGAATCTCAAGGGTTATTACGCCTGGTCGCTGTTGGACAACCTCGAATGGTCGCTGGGCTTCGCCAAGCGGTTCGGCTTGTATCACGTGGATTTTGCGACGCAGAAGCGGACGCCGAAGGCGACGGCGAAGTTCTATGCGCAGGTGATCGAGACGAATGGCGCCGTGCTCGACGACTGATCGATAACCCCTGTGGGAGCGCACCCTGTGCGCGACAGTCGCGTTGGGGTGTATCGCTCCGTAGGTTTGTCGCGCACAGGGTGCGCTTCCACAGAAAGCAGGGTGATTCAGCCAGCCACGGCTTGACTGCATTCCACCGGCTGCGCCAGCCACGCCTTCAACGCATCGTCGCTTGCAGCCATCGGCTCCGCATACGCCGGGCGCTGCAGCATGGCCGCCAAGGCAGGCGGCACTTCGATACGCCGACCTATCAACGGCTCGACCACGCTGTCGAACTTGGCTGGATGGGCCGTCGCCACCACGGCCCACGGCAGGCCGGTGACACCCATGCTGTCGAGCAGGTGTACCGCGGTGGCGGTATGCGGGCAGAACACCTCGCCGTGGTCGCGCGCATGCTGCACGATGGTTTCGGCAATGGTCTCGTCGTCGACGCTGTTCGCGTGCAGTTGCAGGCGCAGTTCGTGGTCGTGCGGGTAGGTCCAGCGCAGTCGCTCGAAGTTGCTGGGAGCGCCCACGTCCATCGCGTTGGCCAGGGTGGCGACGGCGGGGCGGGGTGAATAGGGCGAGCCGTCGAAGTAGTCGCTGAGCGTGGCGTTGGCATTGCAGGCGAGGTGGATTTCACCGATAGGCAAGCCCATGTCGCGTGCCCACACGCAGGCCAGCGCATTGCCGAGGTTGCCGGTGGGCACGATGAAGTTGAGTGGCGCGCGATGGTGATACCACCAGGCGAGCGAGGCATGCGCGTAGTAACTCATCTGCGGCAGCAGGCGGCCGAGACTGATGCTGTTGGCCGAGGAAAGCGGCACGCGTCGCTGCAGTTCCGTGTCGTTGAGCACGGCTTTCACCATCCGCTGGCAATCATCGAAGCTGCCGTCCACGCGCAAGGCCTGCACGTTGTCGCCGAAACACCCCAGCTGATGCGCCTGGCGCGGCGATACGCGGCCATCCGGGTAGAGGATCACCACGCGTACGCCGCGCTGTCCATGGAACGCGGAAGCGACGGCCGCCCCGGTGTCGCCCGATGTGGCCACCAGGATGGTCAGCGGTGTCTTCGCCTCGGCACGCAGCCGGCGAAAACAGGCGGCAAGAAAGCGCGCGCCGATATCCTTGAACGCGGCACTGGGGCCGTGGAACAACTCGAGCACGGAGGCATCGTTGCGATAAGCCAGTGGCCTCAGCGGCGCATCGAAATGGAACGCTTCGCGACAAATCGCCGGAAGTTCGTGCGCCAGTGACGAGCTGCGGAAGAACGGCGCCAGCAAGGTGGCTGCGGTATCGGCCAGCGTGCCTCCGCAGTCGAAATCGACGACGTCCAGTGGCGGCAGCGCCTCGGGCACGTAAAGTCCGCCATCGGGGGCCAGGCCGGCTGCGATCACTTCCTCGATGCGCGCGGCATGTTGCGCGCCGCGTGTGCTCCGGTAATGCAACGGCTCGCTCATGCCGCGTCTTCCTCGTCGACCAGCGCAGCCGCCGGTCCATTGATGGGTGATACCAGCGCGTCGCTGGCCAGGCCTTCTTCGGCGAATGCCGCCGACATGGCCATTGCCGCGCGTTCGGCATCCTCGCGTCGCTCGTACCAGCCGAACACGCTGGGACCGGCGCCGGAAATACTTGCGCCGAGCGCGTGGTGATCCAGGGCAGCCTGTTTCACGCGCGCGAATCCTGGGACCAGCGGCGCGCGTCTTGGTTCCACCAGCACGTCCTTCAGCCCTTCGCGCACCAGCTCCGCGTCGCTGCGATGAAGGCCGGTGAGCACCAGCGCGAGATTGGCGTGTTGCGCCACCACGTCATGCAACGAAAAACCACCGGCAAGCACCTCGCGCGCCTTGCGCGTTTCCAGCACGGTATGCGGATGCACCAGCGCGCAATGCCATTGCTCCGGCACCGGCAGGCGCAGCAGGCGATCGCGTGTAGCCAGCACCAGGCCGCCGAGCAGCATCGGTCCCAGATTGTCGCCGTGGCGACTGCCACTGGCCACGGCCTCGCCGTCGAGGGCGAAGCCGTAGAGTGCTTCGCGCGGCAGTGGACGCTCGAGCAAGGCGTTTGCCGCCACCAGCGCAGCCACGCACGAGGCCGCCGAGCCGCCCATGCCCGAACCCAGCGCGATGCCTTTGTGCAGCACCACTTCGAAACCATGGCGCAAACCCAGTGCGCGGCGCAGCGACAACAGGGCCGCACCCGCAGTGTTGCCGCTCGCTTCCAGTGGCAGATCGGTCACGCGCCCATGGATGGCAGCGATGCGCACGGTGGGTTCGTCGATGCGACGCACGACGGCGCGGTCGCCGGCACCGGCCACGCAGTGACCGAGGATGTCGAAGCCGACCGCGACGTTGCCGACGCTGGCATAGGCCATGGCTTGTGCGCTCAACGCGCGCTGGGGAGTGGGCATGGAATCGATCAATTGCGCATTCATCACCGCACCTCCAGCGCTTCGGCAATGCGCAGGAGATCGGCGAAAACGCCCGCCGCCGTCACTTCCGGCCCGGCGCCGGGACCCTGCACCAGCATCGGGTTGTCGCGATAACGGTGCGTGGTGAACTGTACGACGTTGTCGGTGAGACGCGTATGGGCAAACGGATGCGATGCCGGTAGTTGCGCCAGCCGCACGCTGGCATGGCCCTTGGCATCGAGGCTGGCGACATGGCGCAGCACGCAGCCTTGTGCTTGTGCATCGGCGAGGTGGCGCGCCATCGGTGCGTCGAGCAGTTGAAGCTGCTCCATCGCCTGATCGGCAGGCAGCCTGGCCAGTTCGTCCGGCACCAGGCTTTGCACGTCCACGTCGTCGAGCGATAGCGACCAGCCTGCTTCACGGGCAAGGATCACCAGCTTGCGCGCCACGTCGAGGCCGGAAAGATCGTCGCGCGGATCGGGTTCGGTGTAGCCCAGGGCATGGGCTTCGTGCACCCACTCGGAGAACGGGCGACTGCCGTCGTGGCGATTGCACAGCCAGGCCAGCGTGCCGGAGAACATCCCTTCCACCGCCAGCAAGGCATCGCCGGTGTCGAGCAGGTCGCGCAGCGTCTGCACTACCGGCAGGCCGGCGCACACCGTGGCTTCATAGCGAAAGCGCGCGCCGCTGCCGCAGGCGGCGTGGATGGCCTGCAGGCGCGGCAGCGGGCCGCTGCTGGCGAGCTTGTTCGGCGTCACCACATGCATGCCGGCGGCGAGCCACTCGGGATAGCGCGAGGCCACGGCCTCGCTGGCGCTGCAGTCGATCACCAGCGCGTGACGACCGTCATCGCCACGCAGGTGCGCGGCGAACTCGTCCAGATTGCTCGGTCGCCAGGTCTGCGCGCTGTCGTGGCGGCCGTTGAGCTCGGGATCGTCGGCATCGAGCCACATGCGGCGGCTGGCGGCCACGGCGCACAGGCGCAGCTCCAGTCCCGACCGCGCAAGCCGTGGCTGGGCGGTTCGCAGCTGGTCCAGCAAGGCGCTACCGACGCGGCCGGGACCGACCAGGCCCACGGCGAGGACGCGCTGGCGCGCGGTGGTCGTCGGCAGCGCCATGGCATGTGGCGGTAACGACGGTTGTTCGAGCGAGGGTGATGCGACAGCGTTCACGATGGCCTCTCCATGTGGATGGCCCGTGCTCGCGGAGGAGAGTCGGAGTGTGCGCCGGCCCGCCTCATCGAGGGCGGGGCCGTTTGCGTCAGAAACTTATTCGCGCACGCAGCTCCACCCCGACCTGGTGGTAATAGTGGTCGTGGTGGTGGTCGTGGTGGCGAGGGTCATGGCGCCGGCGGACAGCGACGCGTACCCGCGGAGCGGGTGCTGGAACATGCGTGCTGGCGCGATAAGCGGCGACATGGCTTGAACATAGGCCCGATGCTGCAGTGCAGTCAACAGGTTCGTTTGAAACTTTCTACGGCTAGAAGTTGTAGGAGTCCACCCTGTGGGCGACCGGGTCGCCGCTTCGTCAGGCTGTCGCGCACAGGGTGCGCTCCCACAGGAAGGCTCAGTCTCTATGGCCCCAGCGCCAGCCCGGCGGCTCGCCCTTGAGCCAGCAGACCAGCACCAGGATGACGGTGAGCGCGCCTGCATAAAGAAGGAAGCCGCCCTGGTGATGCTGCGGCAACAGCCAGCGCACGCCCACGGCGAGCAGCGCGGCATAGGCGACGAGAACCAGCAGCCCCTGCCAGGTGCTGGGGAAACCCCAGCCCCAACCGTACCGTTTGGCGGGGAACCAGTAAGTCTTGTCGCCTTGCATGGCTTTGCCTCCGGGCAGGCCGTGGTGAACGCGCGGCGCAGTCTACGCCGCCGCGCGCCCGTCGCCAGTGCCTGATTCAGTGCGACAGATCGATGGCATAGACCGCCGTGCCGTCACCGTTGTCCTTCAGCTGGCGGATGTTCCTCAGGCCCGCCTCGCGCGCCACGTCCTGCTTGTTCGAGGCCGCCTTGAACACCACGTCGCCGCGCGTCTTCACTGGCACGAAATGCCAGGCGGCGGCGGGCAGGTCCCTGGCGGTCAGGGTCTTCTTCTGCTGCAGCCACTTGGCCAGGATTTCGCGGGCGCCGTCCGGGGCGGCCAGCACGATGTTGTTGCCGTCCAGGCCGGGGAAGTTGCCGCCGCCGCTGGCGCGGTAGTTGTTGGTGGCGACCACGAACGGCTGGTCCGGCGTCACCGGCTTGCCCTTGTAGCTCAGCTTGACGATGCGCTCGCCGACCGGCTTGGTCACGTCGATCTGGTAGCTCAGGTCGCCCTGGATCTGGTCGAAGTTATAGCCGGGCAGGCGGTCGCTGATCAGCGGCTGCTCGCCGTCCATGCCCGGGTCGATGCGGTTGAAGCGTTCGGCGGCCTTTTCCAGCCATGCCTTGAGGCCGGCGCCGTCCACCTTCACCGCCGAGAGCGTGTTCGGATAGAAGTACAGATCGGCCGCGCTGCGCAGCGTCAGCGGACCCACCGCGATATCGGTGTAGTCATCCGGACCGCCGAAGCCGGTGCGGAAGGCGGCGGCGGCCGAGAGCACCGGCAGCTTGGCCAGTTCCGGATGCGACTTGGGCAACTCGCCTTGCACGTAGTCGCGCATGGCCGCGTTGATCGGCGCGAGTGCAGTCATGTTGCCTTCGTCGGCGAAGTAGCTGCTCAGGTGCACGCGTGTTTCGCCGATTGGCGTGTTGACGTACTGCACGGCCGCTTCGTGCGCCTGCTTGACCAGCGGCGCGATGGCCGGGTCGGCCGGCACGCAGTCGTTCTTCTTGGCGCAGATCGGGCGCACTTCGCTGTGCGTCTGGCTGTCGTCGATCACCCAGCGGCCGTCCTTGCGCTGCAGGGCCAGGTCGATCACGCCCAGGTCCTTGCCGAAGAAGCCGCCCATCACGGCCGGCTTGCCGCGCACGAAGCCGCGCTCGGCGTCCACGTCCTTCATGCCCTTGTAGTGCGGGCCAGGGAACTCGGTGTGCGAGTGACCGAGCAGCAGCACGTCGATGCCCGGGACGCCGGCCAGGTGCCAGCCGCCATTCTCCATGTCGGGCGTATAGGGCGCGGTATTGAGGCCGCCGTGCAGCACGGCGACCACGATGTCCGGATGCTGCGCTTCCAGTTCCGGCAGATATTTC
>Ga0070689_100001384_pt1 | contig 15428 bp, 13 predicted proteins | sample KBSS23HmetaG_FD_64669 | JGI IMG/M metagenome (GOLD analysis project Ga0070689, IMG submission 64669) | Switchgrass rhizosphere microbial communities from Kellogg Biological Station, Michigan, USA - KBS S2-3H metaG | ecosystem: Host-associated > Plants > Roots > Rhizosphere ...
TAGTCGAGTCCGGGGGACCCTCCTGGGCGCGTAGCGAATGGGATTGTTTGCCCGGTGATGATATTCCAATCGACCACGGCATCGGCGCGGGCGCGGGTTGCCCCGCCGAGCATGATGGCGAGCATCAGCCCGGCCAGGTATTTGTGGTTTTGTCGTTTCATATTTTTCCTTCTTTGCTTTTGTGTTTTGGTTTTCAGACGGCGAGCGCCTGGTTTGTCGTGTCACCGGTCCAAGGCGTTTTCTGACGCCCAATCACGCCACGAGTTTTGAAAATATTTTTGGGGGAGGGGAAAAGCCGTAGAGGACTCCTTGAGCATTAGGCGCAAGCCCACGCCGGTTTCTCAATCCCAAAGGGATTGCGTCACTCAGCCCACGGGTTGCGAGGTTGGCCAGTCCGGCTCGGACCGAGCTACCCTGGGTCACGCGTCCGAAACCGTCGCAACCCTGAAAGGGTTGAATCACCCACGTGCGCGGTGCGGGCTAGCGGGGAACGGATATAACCCTTTCAGGGTTGATGACTCTGCGGGAGTTCCCCAGCGTAGCTCCTGCGTCGCAACGCTGGGCTGATAGATGGAATCCCGTTGGGATTCAAAGACGGACGTTGGGCCTTAATAGTAATGACGAGGGAGGACTACCGCCCGTCCTCCGTAGCGACACTGCGGAGGGTGGACAGTCCAAGACGCTTCGCGAACAAAAGGGCTATGAGGAAGTCCGCCAGGTTTTGGACTGCGCCAGTCCTCTGGCGCTTTGGTAGCAGGGGGTAGTCTCGGCCTCAGCAAAGTGAGGTCAGCGCAGTGGCATCGAGGAGACGTTTGCTCCGGCCACTTCTTCGTCGGATGCGGCGCGCCACAGCCTGACAGTCCGGTCTGTCCCTCCCGATACGAGCAGCTTTCCGTCTTTGGAAAACGCCAATGACCGGACGGACCCCGCATGGCCCTTGAGCGCGGCCCTTTCTTGTCGAGTGGTCAGATCGAGCAATTTCACCGCACCATCCGTTCCACCGGACGCGAGCGTAGTGCCGTCCGGCGACACGGCCACCGCAAAAATGGCGTCGCTATGACGCGTGAGAATCTCGGACGGGCCGCCCGACTCCAGGTTCCACAGCCGAACGGTTCCATCCCAGCTACCAGTGACCAGTTCCTGTCCCGTGCTCACAAACGCCATCGCTCTCACGGGGCCGAGGTGACCCCGCAACTCGCGACGCTGCGCGCGGGCATGCAGATCCCATAGCTCGATACCGTAGTTATCCCAGCCGCCAAAGGCCAACGCCTGGTCTTGCCACACCGACAAACAACCAATCTTGTCGGACTGCTTGACCAGCGTCCGGCCCTCGCCCGTGGTCAGCGACCACAGCCTCACGCTGCGATCCTCGCCCGCGGAAGCCAGCGTGAGCCCGTTGTCCAGAAAGGCGAGAGACCAGAGGGTGTCTGTGTGTCCTGTAAGTTTGCGTTTCACTTCTCCAGTAGTCGTGTCCCACAAAATAATCGCGCGGTCGTCCCCGCTCGACGCGACCGTCTTGCCATCCGGCGAATATGCAACGCAAGTGACGCCTTCAGAGTGGTCCTTAAGGTCGTGCTTCAATGCGCCTGTTGCCGCATCCCATAGCTTCACTGTGGTGTCATGACTCGCGGAGGCAACGGTCGATCCATCGGGCGACAAAGCCACGGACCAAACAGTAGATTCGTGACCTTTAAGCTCGGTCCTCTCACTCTGCCAGTCCAAGTGCCAAAGCTTAACTGTGTGATCGATGCTCGCCGAGACCAACAATTGTCCGTCCCGTGAGCGCGCTACGCTCTTAACGGCGCCGGAATGTCCCTTGAGTGTGTCGCGCAGACTGTGGGTCGCCAGATCCCAAAGACGCACCGTATTATCTGAGCTCCCGGAGACTAGTGTGTTGCTGTCCAGATAGACCAGGGACTGCACTGCGCTGGCTTGGCCTTTCAGTTCACCTATCATTTTCAGTTCACGGTCGAAAAACCGAACAACGCCATCATTGCCGCCTTCGGCCAGCGAGTCTCCATCTGGAGAAAACTTGATCACGTATGCATCATTGGGCCCCGCCGTACGGTGCAGCACGCGACCCGTGACCGCATCGCGCAGCTTTATGCCAGCGGGTATCCCGGGCTCCTGGAACCCCTGGTTTGCCGACGCTACGATCGTGCCGTCAGGCGAAAAGGCGACGGCGTAAACATAACGGCTGTCTTCGCTGCGCCACTCAAACTCTCGCGTGGCTACATTCCACAGACCAACCTGTCCATCTTCACTCCCCACTGCCAGCAGCTTTCCATCTGGAGAGAAGTCCACCGACCTGACCCAATCTGTGTAGTTTGTGATTTGCTGAATCTGCTGGGCTGTTCCCATGTCCCAGAGCCTGACTGTGCGATCACCGCTGCCGGAAGCGAGCAATGTCCCATCTGGTGAAAAGGCGACGCTAAAAACCTGGCTCGCGTGGGTTCCGAGTTTTCGCATCCGGCGAGTGCTCGTGTTGATTAAGACAAGGTTCCCGTCCATTCCGCCACACGCCAGCGTTTTTCCATTGGGCGAGAGCGCCACTGCCAACGCTGGGCTATTATTCGTAATCGTTGGAGTCAACACCGCTTGCCTGCATAGTCGCCACAGGTAATACCACTCGAAATCCCCCGGCCGTTTTCGATCTCTATGCCGCTCAAGAAGCTCAAGCACCAGACCCACATTATTCTCCTCCCAGGCATGCTGAGCCCGTTCCATATCTGACGTGTACAGCAATTGCCGAGTCTCCTCGCGCGCGCGGGCCTCGCTTTCACCTGCCGCGACGGCGACGTCGCGCGCCGATCGAGCACGACCCGCTTCGCGGTTGGCCCACACCAGTCCAAGGCTCGTCCCCACCAAGCCCAGGCAGAGCACAAACAACAGCGCCGCCGCCGCCATCACGGCACTCCGGTTGCGACGAACGAATTTGCGCAGCTTGTACGTCGCCGAAGGCGAACGGGCCAGGACCGGCTCGTTGCTCATGTGCCGCTGGATGTCCATTGCCAGCCCGTTGGCCGTGTCGTAACGGTGCGTGCGGTCCTTCTCGAGGCACTTCATCACGATCCAATCCAGGTCGCCCTGAAGTTGATGCACGAGCTTGCCCACGTCTGTCTGTCGGCACTTGCCCGCTGTCGTGAGAGCGTCGCCTTGAAGCGTGTTCAGCTTGGTCGAGGGGCGTAGAGGTTCCTTCTCCCGGATGATCTGCCGAAGCGCGTCGATGCCGCCCTTCATCATTTCCTTTGCATCAAATGGCGTCTGGCCTACCAGAAGTTCATAGAGCAATACGCCCAGGCTGTAGATGTCCGCCCGCGTATCAATGTCCAGCCCGCTCATCTCCGCCTGCTCGGGACTGATGTAGGCCGGCGTGCCGATGAACTGCTGGAACTGCGTGAACAATGTCTTCTCCGTCAACTCCTGCTGCGTGGCCTTGGCGATGCCGAAGTCAATCACCTTGGGCACCGGCACCCCATCGTGCAACGTCACGAGGATGTTCGAGGGCTTGATGTCGCGATGAATGACGCCCTTCTGGTGCGCGTGCTGAATGGCCTGGCAAACTTTGATGAACAGATCGAGCCGTTGCTTGGTGGGCAACTGGTTCTGATCGCAGTACTCGGTGATCTTGATCCCCCGCACCAGTTCCATGACGAAGTAGGGCCGCCCGGTGTCGGTCGTGCCTGCATCAAAGATCTTGGCGATGTTCGCATGGTCCATCATCGCGAGCGCCTGCCGCTCGGCCTCGAACCGAGCGACGATTTGCCGGCTGTCCATGCCCAGCTTGAGGATCTTGAGGGCGACGCGCCGTTTGACCGGTTCGCGTTGATCGGCCATCCAAACTTCGCCGAAACCCCCTTCACCAATCTTCTCCAGCAGCTTGTAGGGACCCAGCATGGGCGTTGGCGCTTCCGGAACGGGGGATTCGGTGACAGTGGCCCGGTCCTCGTCCAGGGCAGATCCCGCCAGAAGGCTGTCGTTGGAAAAGTGTTCCTTCAGCAGTTCCTCCACCTTGCGGCGGAGGGTGACGTCCCGGCCGCACACCTCCTGAAGATACGCCACGCGCGCCTCCGGAGTCGGTATCTCCAGGGCTTCAAAGAAAATTTCGCGTTCAGTCACGATTCAAATGGGTTCAACCACGAATGGACGCCAATGAACACGAATTGTTGCGGCTGGAGCGAGTCCAGCCATTGGTGGAGACGACCATTGAAAGCAACTTTTTCCGATTCGAGTTCATTCGTGGTTTCAATCCGTGCTTAATCAGACCGCCAATTCTTACAGGCGAGATTCCGGTGGAAATCACGCCACGGGATGCGCAATATCTTCAGCCGGGACCCGTCGGGCCAGAAAGAGACGTTCGGATGGTGCGTTTCAACCACGCCCGGGCGAAGGCCCAATGCCGATCCACCGTGCGGGGCGCGAGCTCGAGGGCCGCGGCAATCTCCGGCACGTTCATTCCGACGAAGTAACGCATCTGCACCACCGCAGCCGCCTGGGGATCTTCCAGTGCCAACGCCGCCAGGGCGTCGTTGACGGCCAGTAACTCCTCGGACGGGACGGCCACGGCGATTCGGGATTCGTGCAGTTCTTCGCCGACCTGATTGGCGCCGTGTTTAAGCCGCTGTTTGCGCCGGGCGATATCGATGAGAATCTGCTGCATCGCGCCGGCGGCGGCCTTGAAGAAATGCCGGCGATTGGCGAAGTGCTCGTGGCCGTCACCGGCGATCTTCAGCCAGGCCTCATGGACGAGAGCCGTGGGTTGCAGGGTCTGTCCGGGTTTTTCATTGGCCATCCGGACCACGGCGAGCTTGCGCAGTTCGTCGTAAACCAGCGGGAGCAACTTGTCGGCAGCCTTGGGATCGCCCGCATCAATGGCGCTGAGCAATTGGGTGACTTCGGACATGGGCGCCATGGTAGCCCGCTGCTCGCGGATAACCAGCGTTCAATCCTGTCAGCGCAGGGGAGGCAGCGCAGTTCCTACAGGCCGGCCGAAAGGGTTTGACGCTCGCTCGCTCAGGCATAAAGTCGGCGCAATTGAACTCCGCCAATCCGCAACCGCCGGAATTCCCATTCAACTCTCCTGACGAGCCGCGCGAGAAAATAAACTGGGCATGCTTCTTCGTGGTGCTTTTGGCTCCAGCCGCGACGACACTCATCGCATTATTTTTGAACTTCGAATCGCTGGTGATGTTGTTGCCTTTCGGCGGTAGCCTGATTGCGGGTGTGGTTTGCAGCTCCATGCTGGCGCGCGGGAGCGAAGCGTCTTTCCGGACGCGAGCGCTCCGCGCACTTGCCTTGTCAGCCGCAAGTTTTATTTTTTGTTTCGGCGGTTGCGTGGCTGTCATAGCCATCGCGAGTCGTTGACACAAACACTTGGCCGCATTCGGCAAACCCGCCTTCGCCGGTACGCCCAAGTCAGGGACTCGGATGCCGAACCCGGGGATTCGGTTCCAAATCCTTCTTGCCGAATCCGAGTGAGCCTGCCTGAATCTCATCGTGACTTCTCTATGCGAATCTATGCACCAGACCACACGCGCCCCGACGAACGCGGTTTCCGATATTCCACAATTATGAAACTCCAATTGAAATCACTCTTGTGTGCCCTCGTTCTGGGTGCGCTGCTCACCAACGAAACGCTGGGCCAGAACGGCAAGCCGGACGCCGCGGGTTTCATCCGCGATTGGCTCATGCTCGCGCCCATTCCGCTGACATTGGAGAACGCGGGTGCTGACTACATCAAAGCAGAACAGGTTGAAAAGGAGAGTTCGCTCAAGCCCAAGGAAGGCGACAAAGTCAAAATCAAGGGCAAGGAACTCGCCTGGAAAAGCGTTCACTGCAAGGACTACCTCTTTGATCTAAACGAGATTCTCGGTGGCCCGCACGAAAATGTCGCGGGCTACATGGTCGCCTATCTTGTCTGCGACAAGGAGCTGACGGACCTTGCGCTTCTCATCGGGAGCAACGATCAGGCGCGAATCTATCTCAACGGTAAGGAAGTCTTCACATTCACGGAAGCCCGCACCATCGAAAAGGACAGCGACAAGGTGGAAAAACTGACCCTGAACAAAGGCGTGAATACGATCGTCTTCAAAGTCATTAACGAGCTAAACAACTGGCAGGGTTGCCTGAGGTTCACCGACAAAGGCGGCAAACCAGCAACCGACTTCGCGGTCAAATTATCGCCCTAAGACAAGCACGCAGCCGGAATCGCCGATCTTGAGTTCGCTCGCAATCAGGTTTTGGGCGCCAGAGTTCCGGAGGGACTTCTCGATAATAGCTAGAGCTTGTCCCAAAGACTCGTTCCCAACTTTGTCGTCAATCTTTGTCCAAACACTTTGTCGAGGTTCCGCTGAGAATGGCCCATTTCGACAAAGTTTCTAAAATACGCGGTTCTGGGACAAGCTCGAGCTAGCTACTTCCGCGCTTGGTGCCGATCCTTTCCAGTGTATCATCGCGCTGGATGGACCTGAATGCTCTGGGATGGACTCCGTTCTTTGCGGAGGCGTTTGCTTCACACAGGCAGACTGGCTGCGAAGCCGCGCGCGTGGCGGCCGAGCATCGTGGTGGCTACCGCGTGGGAGAGGCTCAGGGTGAGGGGGCGCTGGTCCGGTCGTGCGCCGCCCGCCGGTCCTCCTTGAAGCGGAATGCCGGCTTCCCGGTGATGTCCGCGCTTGTGAACGACGGGCACCAATGCCGCTCCACGTGCGCAATCACAAGCTCCGTGCCGGTGCAATGGTCCACGCCCGGAGGGCGTTCGGGATTATACATCGTGTCCGTCAGATCACGCAGGAGCGCCACGTTCTTTCCGAGATACACCTGCTGGCGGATTGCAAAAGGCCGGCCCAGCACGCACATGTTCAGGTGCACCCCGGCTAGAATCACATTGGTAATGCCGCGTTCGGCGAGAAGATTCCACGTCTCCTGTCCGTTGTCCGTGAGGGCGTCTTCGGCCGCCATTTCAATCGTTGCGATCTGCCGAGTCCACGCCTCGCGAATCGCACACTTTTCGCCGGCGCACGAACAACCCATATCCGAATCATCAATCGGCAGGACCGCCTCCCGTTTCGGGTCGGTCCAGCACCACGCGGTGCCCCAACGTTCGGAGAGTGCGAGTGGCACAGGCGTTTTCACGAACGCCGCGGCCTGTGCGCGGCGCCGTTGCGGCGTGTCCTTGTAAAACGCCGTGACGGAACTGGGCGCATGAATGATGAAAACTCCACAATCCCGCGCCAGTTTCACGACTTCGTTGAGCGGCCCCGCCATTTCCGCCACTCGTCGCGACGCCGACTTACACCAATGATCATCCCACATGTCGCAAATAATCAGGGTGGTTCTTTTCGGATCCCATGTGGCTGGTTGTTCACTCACGCTCTCCACACCCTGAGCCGCTGGAGCGCGCGAACGGAGGTGCAATCGCAGGCTATTGTCAGCGGCGATGGTAATCGTGGCCGCAGCCAGGGAAAACATGAATGCGCGGATGATCATGCCACGATGATAGCAGGGACGGGACGTTTGGGAAGCGTCGGACGGTGCGGTCAAAATGAAGCGATCCGCTTTGACAATCGTTCGAAAAGTGTTAAAAGAAGTGCTGTTGTGACATTCAATTAATCCAAAACCTTTATGAAAAAGTTCATTGCCTGTTTGACGCTGGCTTGTCTGGCTTCGCTCACCGTGTCGCTGGCCGGCGAAGCGAAATCCACCGGGACGAACAAAGCTGCCAAAGCGAAATCCACGAGCAGCACCAAGGGCGGTTGCGCTGACAAGACCGACTGCAGTGCCACCACTCAAACGACTTCAACTTGCACCGAAAAATCGGCCTGTTGCGAAAAGGAACAAATTACCAAGAAGGTCGTTAAGCCCGATCAAAAGGGAGCGACGTTTTTGGTAAAGCGATAGTCCTGGATTTGTCTTTAAATCCCCGCTGGTTGGACTAGCGGGGATTTTTTTTTGCATCCAGCCCGTCCGGCGGCCAGGCTCCGGCGTGACGAATGAAAACTTCCCTTCAGGCGCTTGCCGGGGTGGTGATCGCGCTGCTTGGCGCTCCTCGTGTTGAGGCCGGCGGTGACTTGGCTCCCACCAGTCGCGCCATCGTTGCCACAGTCCATCCGCTGGCGACCGACGCGGCGATGGAGGCTTTCAAGAAGGGAGGCAATGCCATTGACGCTGCGGTAGCCGCCGCGCTGACCCTCGGCATCGTGGACGGACAAAATTCCGGCATCGGCGGAGGTTGTTTCCTGCTGATTCGGCTGGCCGACGGCAGCTTCGTTGCGGTTGACGGTCGCGAGACCGCGCCCGCCGGAGCGACACGCCAGATGTTTGTGCGCGAGGGCAAGGCAGACGCGCAATTGAGTCTGACCGGTCCGCTGGCGGCAGGTGTGCCGGGCGCATTGGCGGCTTACGATTATTCCGTGCGCCGTTATGGGAAAATCTCGTTGAAAGAACTGCTGCTGGCCGCCGCGAAGATAGCGGAGCGCGGTTTTCCGGTCAGCCGTCATTACGCGGAGCGCCTTGCCGCCAGCGCAAACGAGTTGAACAGGTTCGAGGCGTCGCGCGCCGCCTTTCTCCCCCAAGGCCGGGTGAAAACAGCCGGGGAAATCGTGCGCCTGCCCGACCTCGCCAATACCTACCGTGCGATCGCCGAAAACGGCTCGGACTGGTTTTACCGCGGGCCGTTCGCCACCGCCACCGCCGATTGGATGAAACACAATGGCGGGCTTCTGTCGGTTGAGGATTTCCGTAATTATCACGCCAAACTGCGCGAGCCGGTCCCCACCACCTATCGCGGCTGCCAGGTGGTTGGCTTTCCTCCGCCGAGTTCTGGCGGGGTGCATGTCGCGCAGATATTGAACATACTGGAAAACTTCGATCTCAGAAAGATGGGGCCGGATTCGGCGGATTTTGTTCACGTGGTGACTGAAGCGATGAAACTGGCCTTCGCGGACCGGGCGTATTGGCTTGGCGATCCAGACTTTGCCAAAGTCCCCCGCGGGCTGGTCGCCAAGGATTACGCGATCAAGCTGGCTGGAAAAATTCGCATGGATCACGCTGCCGTGGTCCCGCAGCACGGCACTCCGGACTTTGCCACCGAGGACGTTTTCCAAAAACACACGACGCACTTCTCGACCGCCGACGCGGAGGGAAATTGGGTGGCCTGCACCGCCACGGTCAACACGTCCTTCGGCAGTAAGGTTGTCGTGCCGGGGACCGGCATCGTGTTGAACAATCAAATGGATGATTTCTCGGCCCAACCCGGCGCGACAAACTATTTCGGTTTGGTCGGCGCCGAGGCCAACGCGATCGCGCCCGGCAAGCGTCCCCTCTCAAGCATGTGCCCGACGATCGTTCTGAAGGATGGCAAACCGATTTTCTCCGTCGGCGCGGCGGGCGGGCCGACCATCATCAGCCAGACCGTTCTGGCGATCCTCAACACCATTGATTTCGGCATGAAACCCGCGGCGGCTTTGGCGCAACCGCGCTTTCATCATCAATGGAAACCGGACGAACTCATCGTCGAAAAGCGTATTCGTGAAGAGGTGTTGCGTGAGCTTGAAAAACGCGGGCATACACTTAAGCGAATTGATTCCTTGGGCACCGCACAGGCGATTGCTGTGGGTTCGAGCGGCCAAGGCTTTGTCGGCGCGCACGACCCGCGCGTGGAAGGCAAAGCGGCGGGATGGTAACAATGGGATAATTCTCAATTCCCATTTCTCAATTCTCAATTTCCGGGACGATCTGATTTCGCGGGTTTCCGTGACGGTTCATGGAAAGCCCTCTTTCGTCTTCGCGGGTAGGATGCCCGCCGCTATGCCCACTGTGACGATCACTGTAGCAATTGCTACAGTTATTCTGTCATGATGTTTCACCCTTCGCGAGTCAACTTCAAAAACGGAATCACGGGTTCGACGTGGCTGACGCGCTGCCGCTCTAAGCACATGCGACCGGCCGCGGTCCGTCCGGCGCGTGGACGCTCCAAGTCCGCAGCACCCAGAGCACAGGCGGGTCGACTGTGCTACCCACGCTAAACACATACAAAGCCGGGACACCAAACCGTCAGTTCTTGGAAAGGGTCTAAACCGACATTCCCTAGTCGTAGCTCAGCCATTTTCCACAAACCGACCTCGTTCGGCTGATGTCCCAAGTTGTCTTCCGCGTGGCGATCCATACGCGATTTTCCGAATCGTGACCGGGCCGCCGCAGAACTGACACGGAGGCGTGCCACCTTTGGCGGTGAACATCCTACGACTCACAAAAGAGCAGAAACACAGCTAAAGCATGAAAATCCAGACAAGCATCCTCGTGGGCGGCGCGTTGGCGCTCTGCTTCACCTTCCCACTAGCCGGTCCGAATGGAAATGGTCGCTCCGCCCAGATTCTCCATCAATACACACTCCCGAGGCTCAGCCTCACGAAGTTCGGTTACAGCCAGGCCGAACTCGACGCCGCGCGCCCGAATGGGCTCATCGTATCGGATCGTCCAGGCTTCGGGTCCGGGCTTGAACACGTGCATGGTGATTTCTTCATCGGTGTGACGGATCGCGGACCCAACATAGACCACTTTCCTGTAGACGCACTCTGCGCAGCAACCAGCAGCAGCGCGGACGGCAAAACATATCCACTCCCCCAATTCACGCCGGCGATCGTGCTTTTCCGCGCCACGGGGAATGGCCTGTTCGTGGATAAAGTCCTCAACCTCGTGGATGGCAACGGCGCACCGGTCACCGGCCTGAGCAACGATGACAGCGACGACAAACCGTTCGGCTCGCCCTGCGAAACGAGCCCGCTGCCGTTCAATCCAAACGGAATGGACGTCGAGGACATCCACACACTCCCCGGCGGCCGCTTCATTGGAGTCGAGGAAAACAAACCGTCGGTGTTCGTCGGGCAGCTGGCGACCGGCGTGGTGGAGAAGCGTTATACTCCTTCAGGCAAGCCGTTGTCTGGGGCTACTTATGCAGTGAGCGAGTTGTTCCCTGCCATCCTGACACAGCGCCGCAACAACCGCGGCTTTGAGAGCCTCGCAGTGACGCCGGACGGCGGGACCGCCTATGTGGCCACCCAAAGCCCGCTCGGCTCCACCAGCTCCGGCAGTCCCTACCGCGACAGTCGCGTGCTGCGCGTCTTCCGCCTCGACGTCCGCGATCCGTTGATTGTCAAGATCACCGGCCAATTCGTCGTCGTGATGAGCCCGGTGTCTGCCTATCCTGCCGGCAACCGCCAGCGGGATCTCAAGCTCAGCGCCATGTCCTGGGTTACGGACGACAAACTGCTCCTTCTGGAACGCAGCGATGAAGTGGACAAAGGCGGGGTGCGACTCCTCCTGGTGGATCTCTCCGGGGCAACCGACATCAGTCATCTCGCGACAGCCGACTCGCTCGACATCGAGGACGTCAACCAAGGACCGTCTTCGCTGGGAATCACGACAGCGACCAGTGCAGTCGTCTTCGAAGAATTCGAGACTGATGCGAAGCGGTTCTTCCCGGCGTACAAGCTCGAAGGGCTGGCCATACTCAACAAGAACGAAGTCGCCATCATTAACGACAACGACTTCGGTATTGCCGGAGTACCGGACGCTGCCACGCAATTATGGGTACTCCGGCTGGCCAGTCAGCTCCCTTGAAGAAGCGGGTCGGACGCCTGGCGCACGGCATCTTGACACTCCCACCGGAGCGCGGGCGGTCGCCGCCCGCAGCAACCTCGCTCGGTCGAGGTGGTCTGAAGCATTCCTGAGACTTTCCAGCAGCTATGCTGCTGCGGACCGGGACGGTCCGCGGTCCGGCGGTGGCGGGTTCAAGATGCGCCCGCGCCAGGCCAGAGCATCCACAAGTTGTCGGCTCGTGGGAGCGCGGCCTTCAGGCCGCTTGAGCGTGAGCGAGACCACGATTTTGGAGTTGAGCGAAAGCTGCTGGACGAGCGGCATCGAAGCGCCGTAAACGGCGCGCTCCGTTACCGACAACTTCAGGATGCACCGACGCCAGGCTGAGGCGCGGGCAAAACATTGATTGTCCAGCGGAATGGTTCATATTTCTGGGTGCGGATTGACCAGAATGGAACCCAACACTCCAGCCTATCGAGCACGCGGCACGGCGGAAAACCCGCCCAACCGTTTCGAGAAACTCTCGCTCGAACGCGACCCGGACTGGAACGATCCGGACGAACCGGCGCCCCAAACGCAGTTTTTCAAGGACCACTCCGACTCCATCATCATCACCAACGACAGCCCCGATGTCGGGTTCGAGGCGAGTGTTAATCCGTATCGCGGCTGCGAGCACGGCTGTATTTACTGCTACGCGCGGCCATTCCATGAATACCTCGGCTTCTCGGCCGGACTCGATTTCGAAACGAAAATCATGGTGAAACAGAACGCGCCGGAATTGTTGCGACGCGAGCTTTCATCCCCGAGATGGAAGCCGAAGGTCATCGCCCTGAGTGGCGTGACGGATTGTTATCAGCCGATCGAGCGCAAGTTGCAATTGACGCGGCGTTGCCTGGAAGTGCTGGCGGAATTTCGCAATCCCGCCGTGATCGTGACGAAAAATCATCTCGTGACGCGCGATGCGGACGTGCTGACGGAACTGGCGCGGCACCAGGCAGCCGCGGTCTTCGTTTCGGTCACGACGCTCGACGTTGAACTCCGAAAGGTGATGGAACCGCGCACGTCGCCACCCGCCGGCCGGCTCTCGGCGATTGAAACCTTGTCCAAGACAGGCATCCCGACCGGCGTGCTGGTTGCGCCGGTCATTCCCGGGCTGACCGACCATGAAATGCCCTCCATTATCAAGACCGTAGTCGAGGCGGGAGCGCAGTTCGCCGGATACGTGACCCTACGGTTGCCTCATGCAGTTGCCCCGATGTTCGAGCAGTGGCTGGGGCGGCACTTTCCCGATCGGAAAGAAAAAGTGCTTAACCGCATCCGCGCGATTCGGGGCGGCGAGTTGAACGATCCGCGCTTCGAGTCGCGGATGACCGGTGAAGGTATCTTCGCCGAACAAATCGAGGCCATGTTCAAAATCGCCTGCCGGAAGGCCGGCATCGAAGGCACCCGCCCGAATCTTTCCACCGCGTCATTTCGACGCTTTATCGGGCGGCAGCTTGAGTTATTTGGTTAGTTAGAGGCTGTCGCAGGAGCACGTTCGGGGAAATGTTTGTCGGAAACTTTGTCGAAAATGGCCGGAAGCCGACAAAGTTTGCGACAAAGTTCTGGAAAAAGGGATTTCTGACACAAGCTCTAGTTAGCCGGCACTCGTCCTCGTAGCTCCCCGTCGCCGAAAAGGAGCGGGTAGTGTGTTTCGCCAGCGTGGAGTTGAAAAGACCCAACGCCAGATAGAACTGCGCGCTGGGTGCGGTGTCCCACTTGATTGCGCGCATACACCCGATGGCCCCCGTATCGGAGCTGTCGCCAATAGCGCCAGTAATGGACCTGACAAGCAGGGATTCTCCTCTTCACGGCCCAGCTCCTCGATCGAGACCGGCAGCCCGCTCGTTTGGACCTGCCTGAGCCTCGGTCCACGAAGTCCCAGCTCAATCCTATCAATTGTGCAATCGGGCATGTCATGGAAAGAGGGAGCTTCCTCACCGCAGCAAATACCACTGGAGCGCCTATTGACTGCGGTGCCATACGGGTCTGGACCCATTTTTGCATCAGGGATTCCCCGGGCACACCGTCTGCTATTGGTAGATGTGCGAAGCAAATAACAAGAGCTTGCAACAGGTTCAGCGCAGCGGTGAGCTACCCAGACGCGAGGTGCGAAGGGGGATGCAACCGACTGGAAGAATCCAGCGCGGGCGACCCCTAAAAACTATGAAACAGATAATTCGATACATTGGCAGTCGGTGTTGTTCAACCAAACCATTGGCGCCCGGGCATACCCGACCGCGCTCGACCACGCTTTCCCTGGCACTGGCCTTGGCGGCCACTCTGCCTTTGGGCGCGTGGGCGGGCGAGATTGTCGTGCCATCCGACACGATCACAACGATTCAGGACGCCGTGAACGCCGCGGCACCGGGGGACACGATCAAAGTCCTTCCCGGCAGCTACAACGAATCTTTGTTCGTCGGAACGCCCGGCCTGAAGTTCCACGCGGAAACCGAAGCCGGCCCGGTGGCGGTAATTGGGTTCCTGGTCCTTGCCGAACAGGTGGAGATCAACGGCTTTGCTGTGTCCTCCGATGGAATCACATTCATCGCTTCGCCCAACGGACGGGTATCAAACAACTCAGTGTCCACCGGTGGAATCGGGATCTTCGTATTGGATTCACCTGGCACGCAAATCAACAACAACACGGTAGATGGGGACAGCGGGATTTGGGTCTCGGCCTGCGACGCGGCGATCGTCGATCACAACAAGATTGACGCCGCCTATCTCGGCATCTACGTGGAGGATAGCGAGGGCGCGCAAGTGGATCATAACCGAGCCATCGGGACCGACGGTGCGGGAATTGCGATCTATGCGTCATCGGCCGGCCGAATCGAGTTCAATAACGCAGAGGGTCTTCACGGCATCGAGGTCACTGGCGGGAGTTGCGGGAATGCAGTCGCGCACAATGTTGGTGTGGGTTCAGAGTTTGGCCTCTACTCCGACGAGGATGCGCAGTCGCCCTGCAACAGTTACCTGAAAAACAAAGCCGCCACGGCGTTTCCGTCCCTGAATTTCTGGGGCTCCAAATAATTCCAGAGTCGGCCTGGCAGGAAGCGCTCGAAAGAGCTTGTGGATTTGCGGGGTTCGTCGTAGAGCGACGAACCCCGCTCGCGTTGAAGGGCTCTCATCCTTGCACCGTGTCACCGAAAAGGCGCGGATAATGTTTCGCCAACGACGAGGCGAGCGTCAAAGCCAGCAGGAGACCGGCGAGAAAAAGGAGGATCCACAGCCACCATCGCGCGGGAAGCGTGATGGGCGCGGTATGATGGCCCACCTCCTTGCGCGCGTACACCCGGTGCCCGCCCCAGAGCGCGGCCGCCGCCAATGTCACCGATAGCGGGCTGGAGAAGAAACCGTTCAACTTGTCCCAGACCAACTCCTCATACCAAAACCCGAGTTGCAATGTTGCGAGGGCGAGGAGCCCGGCCCAGAACCAGGCGGTCAACACGAGCGCGCGCGAATGCGCGATTGCCGACAGCACGAAAGAAAAGGCGAACACCGCAAACGGCAAGGCCACCATCAGGCCGGAAAGCAGGCCGGACTCGAACACCGGCCGCGGCTGGATCAATCCGGTATCCACGTAGAGTTTCGCCAGGATTTGCGGCAGGTCCAGGCCGAGGGCCAGCAGGTCCAGCGCGGTGAAGAGCAAAAGCGTCCCGCCACCCACAACCAGCCGCGCGCAATAACGTTCCCCGCGCGTGGGCGGCAGGGAAAAAGTGTATTCTTCACAGCCGTCCAGCGTGTCGCTGCCGCCGTAGATCGGCCCGGCCACGAGCGCGAACAATGCCCCGAAC
>Ga0070689_100001390_pt1 | contig 15403 bp, 16 predicted proteins | sample KBSS23HmetaG_FD_64669 | JGI IMG/M metagenome (GOLD analysis project Ga0070689, IMG submission 64669) | Switchgrass rhizosphere microbial communities from Kellogg Biological Station, Michigan, USA - KBS S2-3H metaG | ecosystem: Host-associated > Plants > Roots > Rhizosphere ...
GCTTCTACGTAGGTGAATGGCTCATCGTGCCGATGCCGGACTCGACCGGCGTCTACGTCACCTACCGGCTGAGCGCGGAGCCCCACGGCGCGATCGCGCGGATGTTCTGTCGCGGCGCCTTGCGCAAGACCGCCCACGACCTGCTCGAGCAAGTGCGTGCCGAGATGGTCCGGCGCGAAGCCAGGGCCGGGGCCGTTCGCCCATAGTCCAAGGGCTGTCCACAACGATCCGGGTTCCTGGCGGCGAGCCGACATTTTTGTTGTTGACGGCCTCCGCGGCAGGCGTAGGTTGAGAGCGACCGGTTTGTCACCCCAACCGGCTGAGTCACGACCTCCGGCCGTGCCCGCCGCTCTCAGGAGGCGTCGTGACACGCCACAGATTCCCGATTGTCCCAGTGCTTTGGTTCGCCGTGCTCGCCGCAAGCCTGGTCCACGCAGACAGCCAGGTCGTGGAACAATCGCGGCAAAACCTCCCCCTGCGCCCGCAACCCAAGCAGCTGCCCCTCCCGATCATCGACGAGTGCACGTGCCGGGCAACGGTGTTCGTGCAAGGACCCGGCGGGGCAGTCATTCCCGTCGAGCGTGTGGTCGTTCTCACCGACGTCAGCGAGCCCGGTGTCGTTCCTCGCGACACCTGTCCATCCGGCGCGCGACTCGACGTGAGCTGGCACTCGGAGCCCCGTCAGGCCAGCGGCTATCGATACAAGCTCGCGCTACTCGGGGATTCCTCGCCGTTCATCGAGGTAGGACCGAATGTGCAGAGCGCCTCCTTCGATCTCGGAGCGCTTGGCTACTCCATTGACCAGCCAGGCGGCGGCGTCCCGACCTTCACGCTCGGAGCTCGAGGGCCTTCGGGTTCCTATGTCGACAGCACACGGGCGTTCCTCTTGAACTATCCGCCGGACACGTGGTGGAGCGGCCCCGACCGGAACAGCCCCTCGCTCTTCACCAAGCCGAACGGAGAGAAGTACGCGCTGCTGGTCAACGGCCACCTATCAGAGCCGATCCTCGGAAGCCTCATGGGCGATGACTCCGTCCAGGTCATGCCGGCTTCGCGGGCGAACCGCCGCACCTTCTTCGAGATCTGGAAAGACACGGTCTGGGTGCGGCAGGAGGGCGACACCGTTCACCTCAACTCCTGGCTCGTGATCCACGGAGGCGGCATCGACATGGACTCGCCCTACTCGGTGAAGGTCAACCCCGTTCTCCGGGAGAAGGACGAGTTCGGTAACTATAAGTATCCCGACTTCATCGCCCAGGATGGTCCTGTGCTCGTTCCAGGGCTGGCCAATGGCTCTCCGATTGGGTTCCGATCGATCGTCACCATGTCCCTGACCCCGGTCGGGCAGCCGAGCCGCACGGCTCTGAGCGGGCTCTATCCCATCTACGATCCCAATGACGTGTTCAATCTGCCGCGGATCGCGGGATATCACCCGCTGTTCCTTGCCGGCCGCGCTTTCGCCGTCATGCATGCTGAAGACGGCGACGGATATCGCGATCGGCGCGTCCCGGATGGGAGGGAGCTGGTCATCAAGATCGAGAATGGGACCGCGACACCGTACGAGCAGTCCTTGCGACCCCTGGTGCTCACCGTCGAGGTGGATAAGCCGCCGTACTTCGTGACCAGCAGCCCGATGTTCAGCCCGGCTCCCAATGCGACGTTCACCACCAGGACATGGGACCTGCGACTCGTAGCCAACGACGACGATCCTTGGCAGGCCTATAGCGGCGCACTTTTCGGTGGTCCGAGCGCCAATGTGATCCTGCGTCGCAAGATCAAGGTTCACGGAAAGGATGCGCAGGGGAACGACTTCACCTACGTGGATCCGTTGACCTACGTCAACCAGCAGAACATCTCGCTCACCGTCCCCGTGGCGCTCGCTCCCGGACCATGCAGCATCGAGGTCGAGCTCTGCGACTGCGATCAGTGCGAGGAATTCCCGGGCACGGGCCGCTGCGTGACCGCGCAGTTTCCCGTGAACTACGCACCCACCGGCGAAGCCTTCGCTGCCGCGGCGCAGGGGAAGCTGCAACCCACGCCCGCGAATACTGCGCTGCTCGCGCCACACCCGAACCCAACGAGCCGGGGCGCGACCATCGGTTTCACGCTCGCGCGCCACAGCGACGTGTCGATCCAGATCTACGACGTCTCCGGGCACCGCGTGCGGACGTTCAGCGAGTCGCTGCCCGCCGGGTCTCACTCACGGATCTGGGGTGGCCTCGACGAGCAAGGCCGGCGCGTGGCTTCGGGCCTTTACTTCGTGCGTCTGAAGACGGAGGAGCTCAGCGCGACCCGCAAGCTGCTGGTCACACCCTGAGCACGCTGCAACCCCGGCGCCTCCCGGGCCGTAGCGCTCTGGCAGAAGCGGCACGAACGGGAGGCGCCATGAATCGCAAACAATTGCTCCTGGCTCTGGTCCTGGCCGATGTCCTGACGGCCTTCGCCAGCATCGGATCGGAGCTCCTCTTCGGCTGGACGCTTCCAGTCGAGCTCAAGGACTTCGCCCGGGATCAGAACAGGGCCTTTTTCACCGGCAGAGCATTGTTCCTGACCCCGCTCTGGTCGCTGACGGTGCTGGCGACGGTCGTGGCCTGGATCGGCTTGCTCAATCTGTGGTGGTTCGCACGCCGTCTCTATCTCGCGGCGTGGATCACCTGGCTCTTTCTCCTGCTTCTGTCCGGGCCATCCGTGATGACGGCGCTCGGCGCCTTGTTCAACACCGCCGAGGCAGCGATTGGAGGAGCGATCCTGGGGCTCGTCTACTTCTCGGAGCTGAGCCGTCACTTCGAGCGGCCGCGGCTTCAGGAGCCCGCGACCGCTCGCGTCACGAGCTGACCGGCGCCCTCACGACGCCACGCGAGTCAGCATCATCAGTGTCTGGCCGTCGCCGCCCAGCAGATGGAGCCGACCGTCGGAATCGACCGAGAAGCGGTGAGCGGCCTCGATGGCCTTGAGGAAGATCTGCTCCTGAGTCGCGAGAGCATCCTGGCAGGCCTTGCGCGTCGTTGCGAGCGGTGAGAAGGAGACCTGATCGCCTTCGATCTTCGCGGTGCCGGTGAAGTTGTTGCAGCCGGTGCTGCCGGAAACGTTGCCTTCGGCCGCGAACTTCATCGATGTCTGCGATGGGTCGGCTACCGCGCCGCCGCCGATCTCCGCGACATGCCATTCCGTACCGACCAGCGACACCGTCGCGATGCCCTTCTCGGCTTCGATTTGCGCGGCGGGCGAAGGCTGACTCGTCACCGCGGGCTCCTTGGAGCCGCAGCCGCAGATCGTGGCGAGCGCGGCCCAGAGAAAACATGTCCTGATCGATTGGCGACCCAGCATCCCACACCTCCTTGGATGATTAGCGCGTCCACACATCCTCGCTGAGCAACGGCTCGAGGTCGAGGAGTCTCCTCCGGTCCGACCGAAAGGCCTTGACGCTATACGACGCTTACGGAACCATCCGCCGCTCGACCGTCCGTACCGGCGTCCGCCGCCATCGTTACCGTCAGGAGGCTCTCCTCGTGTTCACGCGCCACGGTTTCCGGGTGATCCTGCTCATGATGGCCTTCGTGCTCGGGGTCGTCTATCCCGCCGCCGCGGACTACACGGTGATCTTCAAGTACACGCTGGTCGGCGGCGACACCCTGACGCGCGCCAACTACTACACCAACCGGCGCATGCGCGTGACCGCTCCGGATGGCCGGGAATTCGTGTTCGATCGCAAGGGCGACAGCGTCATGGTCATCAACCACAAGGCGCGCACCTACTGGGCGGGCAAGCGCGCGGTCGCCGACACGATCGCGTCCCGGATCATCAAGGGGAACCGAGTGGGGGTCGAGCAGATGACCGCCGACCCCGAGAAGTGGAACGCGATGGTCTCGGCCTTCAACGACTCGATCCGGGTCGTGCGCACCTACGAGCAGAAGAAGGTCGCGGGCGTGACCTGCGATCAGTACGTCCTCACCGCCGGGAGCTATCTCACCAACGTGCGCTGGGTCGCGCGCAGCATCGACGTGGCGAACTACGGTCCCGAGCTGGAGAAGGTCGTGATGGCCGCCATCAAGGATCCGCTCAACCGCCAGCTCATGCGGCTCGTGATCGCCGCGCGCCCCTCCGACGGCCTCGCGCTCGCGGGCCGCGCGACGTTCCGGACTCATGGCGGCTTCGGCAACTACAGCTTCGACGCGGTGAGCGTGAAGTCCGGCGAAGTGCCGTCCAAGGTCTGGAAGATTCCCGAGGGCTACACCCCGATCCAGCCGTGACCTCGGCCACCGAAGCGATCCCATCTTCGGTTCGCGCCGGGAAAAACTTGCATCCGGCGCCTGGTGGCGGCCGCCGCACGCCGCTGAATCCTCAATAAACCCGAACAAATGATGCGGGCCTCCCATGGCCCCGGACTTGCGCCTGCATGGATGGCTCGCCCAGAGCCCATTGGGGATCGAGCCATCACCATGTCCACATGGCCGCAGAGTCGTACGTCAAGGAGGTTTCCCATGAAGGACCATGACAAGGCGATGGTCACCGGCTCGTTCCGTGATCACGAGACCGTTGAGCGCGCCTATGCCGACCTGAGAGCACGCGGTTATTCCGACCGCGACATCCACATCATGATGTCCGACAAGACCCGCGAGCGGTTCGGCGGGAAGGACATGAAGATCGAGCACGGACACAAGACGATGGAAGGGGCGGGAGTCGGTGGTGCGCTGGGCGGTGCGGCGGGGGCCACGATCCTGGGTGTTCTCGCGGCGGCATCGACGGTCGCCATCCCCGGCATTGGCTTGGTGGTGGCGGGACCGTTGGCCGGCGCCCTGGTGGGCGGCGCTGCGGGCGCCGCGGCCGGCGGCCTGGTCGGCACGCTGGTCGGCATGGGCATTCCCGAGGAGCGGGCGAAGGTCTACGAGCAGGACATGAAGGAAGGGGCCACCGTCATCGGCGTGACGCCGAAGAACGAAGACGACGCCACCTACTTCGAGAACGAGTGGCGCAATACGGGCGTCCACGTCTATCGCTAGGTCGCTGGCCTGAGCGGAGCCCTCGGGTCGAACGGCCCGGGGGCTTTCGCTTGCAACAAAACCGCGCGGCCCTTCGTTACAGGATCAGCAGGCTCCCCATCGGCTGCCTACCTGGGCAGCTTCCTCTTCCCATGGGAGGTGTCGTGAGCGCGCGGGCGTTGGTCGCGGTGGCGCTGGGACTGACCTTTGCGGGTCCGGTCCTCGCCTCGGATGTCGGCTACATCTATGGGCGGGTGGAGACGGACAACGGCCAGAAGTACGTGGGCCAGCTCCGATGGGGCGACGAAGAGTCGTTCTGGGACGATCTCTTCAACGCCAACAAGGCCGAGAACGACAACCTCGCCGATCTCGATCCGAGGGTGGTCGATGACATCAAGGACCGGCACTGGCACGGGTGGGACGTCTTCGGCGGCAACGAGCCCGACCTCACGCACGTCTTCGCCATCCGCTTCGGCGACCTCAAGCGCCTCGAAGTCCATTCCCGCGGGAACGTCGTGGCCGAGTTCAGGAACGGAGAGGAGCTGCAGCTCAAGGGCGGCTCCAACGACGTGGGCGCCGTCGTCACCGTCATGGGCAAGCAGGGCAAGCGCGAGATTCCATGGGACCGCATTCGCACCATCGAGTTCATGGACACGCCGGCAGCGCTCGGCTACAAGCTCGGCGAGCCGATCTACGGCACCGTGAAGTCCGGCCGCTACGACTTCACCGGGCGCATCCAGTGGGACAACGACGAGACGCTGACCACCGACAAGCTGGACGGCGAGACGTCGGACGGCAACGCTCATCTGGAGTTTGGCGAGATCGCCAGCATCCGCAAGCACAAGAGCGGCGCGCTGGTCACGCTGCGCTCGGGCGACGAGATGTACCTGCGCGGCACCAACGACGTGAACTCCGAGAATCGAGGCATCGTGGTGATCGTTCCGCGCCTGGGATCGGTGAAGATCGGTTGGGACGACTTCGACGAGGTGACGTTCAGCGGCGCGCCCACCTCCGGACGGAGCTATGCGGATTACTCCAACGGCCGGCCTCTGCTCGGCACCGTGGTCACCAAGGGAAACCGCCTCGACGGGCAGCTGGTTTTCGATCTCGACGAGTCGCGTGACTTCGAGCTGCTGCAGGGGAAGAACGGCAGCACCGAATACCTGATTCCGTTCCGCGAGATCGCCAGCATCAAGCCCGAGGGCAAGTGGCGGTCAGTGGTCCAGCTCAAGATGGGGCTCACCATCGAGCTCGAGGACAGCGAGGACGTGAATCGCGACAACGACGGGCTGCTGGTGTTCGCCGGCGGGCAGAAGCCGGCGTATGTCGAGTGGCGGGACGTGACCGAAGTCCGCTTCCGCTGAAGGCGGCTGGCTGCACCGGCGTGACGACTGACCGCAATTGACCGCCGCGCGGCCTTCGAAGTCGGGCATGATCGCCCGGTCATGACCCGCTCGACGCGCCGAAGGCTCCTGATGGCGGGAGCCTGGTCCCTGTTCGGAGCCTTCTCGGGGCTTCAGATCCAGATCAGCATGCTCAGCCACCACCACTCGTGGCTGGCGGTGATCTCGTACCAGGTGCTGGTCTGGAGTCTCTGGATACCGATCACCTTGGCGATCGGCGCCTTGCTGCGGCGCGTGCCGCTGCGCGACTTCCGGCCTTCGGCCGTCGTGCTCCATGCCGCGCTGGCCCTGGTGTTCGGCATCGCGCACGTCGCCGCCTGGATCGTCGCGGAGCTGGTGCTGGTCCCGTACGACTTCATGAACCCGACCCGGTTCCTGCCGCGGTTCATCCACGTCGGCTACTTCCAGGTCCCGATCGAGATCGTGCTCTACAGCCTGGTGGTTCTGGCGTACTACGTCGACGAGACCTCGGCGCGGGCGCGCGAGCACGAGCGCAAGGCGGCGCAGCTCGAGACCTCGCTCGCCGAGGCGCGGCTGCACGCGCTCGAGCTCCAGACCCAGCCCCACTTCCTGTTCAACACGCTGAACGGGATCGCCTCATTGGTCCGGGCGGGACAGACCAAAGAGGCGCTCACCATGATCGGCGGGCTCTCGGATCTGCTGCGCTACGCCCTCGACCGCGCGGGAGGAGGCACGGTGCCGCTGGCGGAGGAAGTGCGAACGGTCGAGCGCTACCTCCAGATCCAGAGCCTCCGGTTCCCCAACCGGCTCTCGTTCGACGTCCAGGTGGATCCCGGTGCGGCGCGCGCCGCGGTGCCGGCGCTGCTGCTGCAGCCGCTGGTCGAGAACGCGGTGCGCCACGGGCTCTCGCGCAGCGACGCGGCGGGACGCATCGCGCTCAGCGCGGAGCGACGCGGCGAGCAGGTGGCCATCGAGATCTTCAACACCGGACATCTGGACGCCGACCGAAAGCACGGCATCGGTCTCTCCAACACGATCGCGCGCCTGTCCCAGCTCCATGGCGACCAGGCGAGCTTCGAGCTCGCGACCCATGACGGCGGCGTGATGGCGCGGGTCACGCTGCCGTGGAGCGAGGCTCGGTGAGCGATCGGGTGCGGGTGCTGATCGTCGACGACGAGCCGCTCGCCCGGCAGGCGATTCGGCTCATGCTGGCCGAGGACGCCGAGGTCGAGGTGGTGGGGGAGTGCAGCGGCGTCGACGGCGCCGAAACCATCGAGCACACCCAGCCGGAGCTCCTCTTCCTCGACGTGCAGATGCCCGAAGTGGACGGATTCGACCTGCTCGAGACGGTCGGGATCGATCGCGCGCCCACGGTGGTCTTCGTCACCGCTTATTCCGAGCACGCGCTGCGCGCCTTCGAAGTCCACGCCGTGGACTACCTGCTGAAGCCGGTCAGCGACGAGCGCTTCACCGACGCCCTGGCCAGGGCCAAGGAGCAGGTGCGCAGCCGCCGCCGCGGCCAGCCGGCCGAGACCGGGGTGGGTGCGCTGCTCCGCGAGCGCTCGCGCCGGACGTCCCGCATCCTGGTGCGCGATCGGGACCGCACGCGGATCATCGATGTCGACACCATCGACTGGATCGAGGCGGCGGACTACTACGCCATGATCCACGCCGAGGGGCAGTCGCATCTGCTGCGCGAGACCATGAACCAGCTCGAGGAGCGGCTCGATCCGGCGCGCTTCTACCGGGTCCACCGCTCGGCCATCGTCCACATCGAGCGCGTTCGGGAGATCCGGCCGTTGGTGCGCGGCGACCGGCTGCTGGTGCTGGCCGACGGCGCCCGCGTGCGCCTCTCGCGCAGCCGACGCGAAGCATTCGAGCGCCTGCTGGGCGCCTTGCCGCGACGCTCGAGCTGAGGCGTTCGAGCGCGGCTATGCCGCGCTCGGAGCTCCGCGAGCCGGTTCGCTGCGCGCGCCAGCGCTTCGGCTGCATGACTCCGTTTCGCCCCCTCTCGCGCTGCCAGAATGCGGCGTGCGGCGTTCAGCGCCGCGAGGCCGAAACGTCTCTCGAGGAGGTTTCCATGAAGATCCTGGGCAGCGTGATGCTCGCCGGCCTGGTCGTGATTCCGGTCGCGGCCTGCGCCAAGCCGTACACCCGCAACGTGGCGATCGTGGTCTACGAGAATGCCGAGCCGCTCGACTGGACCGGGCCGTTCGAGGTGTACAACGACGCCGCCGAGTTCGCCCGCGTCAACGGGGAGCCGGCGTTCAACGTGTACATCGTCTCGAAGACCAAGGATCCGGTGAACGCGCAGGGTCTGCACGTGGTCCCGAGCTACTCGATCAAGGATGCTCCGAAGCCGGACATCGTGCTGTTCCCGGGGGGTCCGTCGAACCAGATCACCGACAACGCCGAGTTCTTCGCCTGGGCGAAGAAGGCCTCGGTCGAGGCGGAGATCGCCCAATCCGTGTGCACCGGCGCTTTCGTCCTGGGCAAGGCGGGACTCCTCGACGGGCTCGAAGTCACGACGTTCCACGGCGCGATCGACGGTCTGCAGAAGCGCTATCCGAAGGCATCGGTCAAGCGCGGTCGCCGTTTCGTGGACAACGGCAGGGTGGTGACGACGGCCGGCATCTCCGCCGGGATCGACGGCTCGCTCCACGTGGTGGCGCGGCTGCTCGGGCGCAAGGTGGCCGACGACGTGGCGACCTACATGGAGTACGCCTGGGCGCCTGAAGCATCGCTCGCCCAGGGGTACTCGTACCTCAATCCCAGCACCGACGACCGCGGCCGCCGCATGCAGATGGGTGACGTCCACTATTCCGGCAAGGACTACGTCGAGGCCGAAAAGGCGTATCGAGCGCTGCTGGCGGAGAACGAGAAGGACGCGGATGCCTGGCGCAGTCTGGCCCTGACGCTTCGCGCTCAGGACAAGCACCAACCGGCGGCGGAAGCGTTCGCCCGCCAGGCGGAAATCACCAAGGACGAGATGTCGGGCTACACCTGGTACACGGCTGCCGTGGAGTACGCGAAGGCCGGCCAGAAGGAGGATTCCATTCGCTCGCTCGAGAAGGCCGCGGCGGCGTCTCCGGGTCATTTCAGCCCCGAGGTGATCCAGACGGAACCCGCTCTGGCGACGGTCGCCACCGATCCGCGCGTGCGCCAGCTGATGGCGAAGAAGTAACGGAGCGGTTCTCGGTCGACGGTGACACCGTGTCGCGCACACGGTGCGCACCGTCGATCGCGGAATGCCGAACCGTGACATCCAACACGACGTCGCGGACAAAAAAATGGTGCAATGCGCGACAATGTTGCTTGACGGATGTTGCACGTGTGCTACGTTGGCGATGGCCTGACATGCGTCGATACCGAGGAGATTCGCCATAGCATATGTGCCTCGCCCAGACGCGGGACCTCACTCCGGTTAGATCGTTCGCTGCCGCATTTGTCCTCGCACCTTCCTCTTCGCGGGCGGCGAAACCCCTCCGGTCCTTACGTCAGGTTTTCCTGACGGAATGTCGAGCCGAGAACGGTCATGCGGACTATCCGCAGGGAGGAACAAATGGCAGCTAGGAAGAGGGCGGCTCGCAAGGTGAGGAGAGTGAAGCGCAAGGCGACTCGTAAGGTGCGGCGCAAGGTTCGCCGCACGGGGCGGAAGGTTCGCCGCGTCGCTCGTAAGACCCGCCGCGTCCGCCGCAAGGTGCGCCGCAAGGTGCGCCGCGTTGTCCGCAAGGTGCGGCGCAAGGTTCGCCGTGTCCGGCGCAAGGTCCGCAGGAAGGTCATGCGCAAGATGATGGAGTCGGGCGGAGACATGCCGCAGATGTAGGACCGCGAGGTCCACGATGGGTTGTCTCCAGCGGGCGGGCGCCAGCCCGCCCGCTAACTTCTTGGCCCCGCGGAGCTTCCCATGACCCCTCAGCAAGCCCCGTTTGCGCGGATCAGTCGCTGGGCGAGCAATCTGGTGCTCGACGCCCTGAGCTTGATCGTGCTCGCCATCCTCGTGCGCGCGGTCATCCTGGTCACCATCGAGACGTATCAGGCGTACGTCCAGTACGAGCCCGGAGCGCTCAAGGAGATCGGTCTCAGCGTCCTCACGGTCTTCGTGTTCGTCGAGATCTTCAGCCTGTTCCGCGACTATCGGGAGCACTCGAAACTGTCCGTGCCCCACGTGCTCTCGCTCTCGATCACGATCGTGGTCCGCGAGATCTGGATCATGCTCTTCGAGGGCACCGCGACGTGGCAGGAGCTGTTCGGTGTCTCGGCCGTGCTGCTGGTCGTGGGCGCGCTGTGGCTGGCCGTGCATCGAACCCCATGGGTGGATCGGGCGCCTCGCGGGGGACCGGATTGATTCGCCGGCGCGCCTGGCTGATCGGCGCGCTCCTGCTCCTCGGTTGTGGCCAGAAGGCGATCACGCCACCCGAGACCTGGCAAGCGGTCACCATTCCCACCGATGCCATCTTCGACGGCATCTTCTTCACCGACTCGCTGAACGGCTGGATGACGGGTGGGAACTACCAGATCCCCGGCGGCATCGTCGGTCGCACCCGAGACGGCGGACGGACGTGGCGGTTCATGAGCGGTGTGGTTCCCGGGAAAGGCGCCGGCTTCGCGCTCGGCGCTTCGCAGTTTCGCGACACGCTGAACGGCCTGGCGCTTGGCTCGGAAGGCCGGGTGCTCGTGACGGCGGATGGCGGCGTGAGCTGGACGCCGGCGGACGGATCGCGCGGATCGATGCTCTCCGATCTGCGGTTCCTCGACGCGTGGAACGGGTGGGCGGTCGGACCTTCGACGCTTCTGCGCACGAGCGACGGAGGAGAGAGCTGGTCATCGGTGATGGCCGACGATGACTATTTCTCGGGCAACGCCATCCAGTTCCTGGACGATTCGCACGGCTGGGTGGTGTCGCACGGCGGCGAGCTGAAGTCCACGAGCGACGGCGGACGCACCTGGACGAAGGTCGCTTTGCCGCTCGCCAAGGACGAGCGGCCCACGCTGTGGGACGTCACGTTCACCGATCCGGCGCAAGGGTGGGTGGTGGGCGAGCAGGGCGTGATCTTCCACACCGACGACGGCGGCGCCACCTGGACCCGCCAGAGCCAGGGTGTTCCGATCGTGCGAGTGATCCCCAAAGGAGAGCCGCCGAGGCCGCGAGAGGTCGTGCGCGAGCTCGAGGTGCCGCCGGATCCGCTCACCCTCACCGCGGTGCGGTTCCTCGATCGGCAACGCGGTTACGCCGTGGGCTCCTACAACGACGTCGGCGAATCGGTGGTGATCGCCACCCGCGATGGCGGGGCCACGTGGAAGGTTCAGCGCGTCGAGCCCGGCGAGCTCCTGCGCACGTTGTTCCTGCTCGACTCGGCCCATGCCTGGGCGGCAGGCGATCGCGCGCGCACCATGCCGCAGGTGGTGCTGCGCTACACCGGCGCCGATCGCTAGCGTCAGCGCGGCGTGGCGCGGTCGGACCGATCCTCGATCGTCGCCAGCAGCGAATCGAACGCCGGGCCGGTGACCTCGATGGGACCGTAATCGGTCGCCAGCACGAGAAAATGCCCGGCGGCTTCGGTGAACGCGACGCGGGCGGGATCCGTGTGGCTGACGCGGCTCCAGGTATGCACTTCGGTCCACACCCGACCCTGGCGCAGCCGATCCTCGCGCTGGGCGATCTCCTTGCGGTCCGACGGATCGAAGCTCCCGAGCACGTAGGCGGTCTTCTGGTCGCGGGTCATCTGGGGCGCGGTGCTGTCCGGATTCGTCGGTCCCACATCGACGAGCGACAGCTCCGACTGATCCTTGCGGAAGAGGTGCTGGCGGCCGTGCTCGATGACTTCCCAGCCGGGCGGGGCGACCAATCGCACCTGATGGACGCCGACCTGGTAGTCCCGCGCGACTCGCTCCTCCCGGCGTGAGCATGCGGCGCCGAGAGCCAGAAGTGCGCTCAGCGCGGCGATGGCTTCAGCGCGACGCAATCGTGATCTCGGGGAAGGCCACCGAATCCAGCACCCGGTGGAAGGTCGGCAGGTTCTCGGCGGTCCCCTGGTAGATCGCGTTGAACGCGCAGCCACCCACCACCCAGAACACCTGGTGGTAGAGCAGCGGGCGCTCGTCGGTGATCAGCGTGTCGTCGGACGCGAAAGCCGGATGACCGGCGACCACCGTGTCGCGCTCGTAGCCGAGCCGCCAACGCTCGGGCTCGTGCATGCGCTCGGGATGGAGCCGGATGCGCGGCAGGATCTCCTCCAGCGTCATCTGGTAGCCCGAAGCCACGCGCAGCGCGCTCTCGAGATCGGCGAGCACGAACCCCGGCTGCCCGGCGAAGTGGTCCGACGCGACACGGTCCAGGGATTCGTTGATGGATGCCGCCACCATCGCTTCGCGGTCCGACAGCGGATCGTCGGTGCGGGCCCGCAGCTTGGACACCTCGTTCAGGAATTCACGCTCGCTCAGCGAGTCACGCCGCCCGATCAGCCGCTCGATCGCCGCCTTGGGGTTGCGCTCGGCGAAGGCGCGGTAACCAGCGAGGCTGATGCACTGGCCTCCGCCATCGCGGAGGATGAAACGCACGCCGAGCGTGCCTCCGCCGTTGTCGCCTTGCCGGTACCAGCGCGAAGGCGGCGGCGCGAACGCGATCGGCTGCGGGCACCAGGAGAAGGTTTCGACAGGCAGGAGAGGCTCGTCCTGATGGGGCCGACCGCAGGAGGCGAGCAGGGCGAGCCCGGCGAGCCCGGCGAGGATGGCCAGACGATGGGTCGAGCGAGGCATGCCCTGTTTTCGGTCGATGGGACTCCAAACCCAAGCCGGTTGATCGACGACCCCCCGTCCCAGGTAAGGTGGAAGGGGAGCGTGTCCATGTCCGTGATCAGCCTGGTGGGCGGAGTCATCTCCGTCGTGGCGTTCTACGGCCTCGCCTTGTTCCTGCCGGCGGGGACGCTCCACTGGCCGCGCGCCTGGGTCCTCCTCACCCTGACGGCCTTGAGCACCGCCATCAGCACCTCCTATCTGATGCTGGTCAATCCTGAGATCGTTCGCGAGCGCTGGAAGCCGCCGATCCAAAAAGGGCAGCCCACGGCGGACAGGATCCTCGTCAGCCTCTTCATCCTGTTCTATGTCGGCACCATCGTCCTCACCGCCCTCGATGTGTTCCGCTGGCATCTGCTGCCGAAGCCCGGAGTCATCGTCTCGTCGCTGGGCCTGGCGCTCTACGTCTTCTCCTGGGTCGCCATCACTCGCGTGCTGCGCGAGAACGCCTTCGCCTCCGCAGCGGTCCGGTATCAGGAAGAAAGGCAGCAGCGGGTGATCGACACCGGGCCCTACGCGGTGGTGCGGCATCCGATGTACGCCGGCGCCGTGCCGTTGGTCCTCGGGCTTCCGCTCTGGCTCCAGTCGTACGCGGGGGTGCTCGCGGGGATTCTCGTATGTCTGTTCATGACCTCGCGCATCCTGCTCGAGGAGAAATTCCTGAGCCGCCACCTCGAGGGTTACGCGCAGTACATGACCCGGGTGCGGTGGCGCATCCTCCCTGGGCTCTGGTGAGGAGTCTAAGGAGCCTAAGGAGCCGCGCGATCGCCGAAATGATCCTCGCCGCTGTAATGGAGATTGACCCGCGCGGCCCGCCCATCCGCTCCCAGCTCGAAGGTCGCGATGCCGTCCGAAAGCGGCATGTAGAAGCGGGTCGGCGAGAGCGGGATCAGCCCGGCGGTGAATTGATCCTTGATCGCCGCGGTGAGGAACTCCGGCTCCTTGCGCACATCGAGACTCTTCCCGTCCGTCATCCGATAGTGGCCCTCGAGCGCAGTCGTTTGCTCGTGGGTGAGCGCCACCACTTTGCCCCGCACCGGCATGTCGTAGGGCTGGCCGAAGAGCAGCGCCGACAGGTCACGGGCAATGCGCTGCAGGCGCGAGCGGTCGAGGTTCGACACGATGATGATGGTGGCGCGATCGTCCGGGAATTTGACGAAGTCGCAGACATAGCCGGGCAGGATGCCGTTGTGCCGGACGCGGCGGCGGCCGAAGGCCTGCGCGGAGATGAACCAACCCGCACCGTAGTCGCCCAGGCCAGGGGTGAATGCCTCCGCCACTTCGCTCGGCTCGATCAGCTTGCCGCCGTCCATCACCTGGCTCCAGCGGTAGAGGTCGTCCACCGTGCTGTAGAGCCACGCGTCTCCCTCGGGCGGCAGCAAAGGCAGCTTCGGCACCCGACGCAGATGCCCTGAATCCAGCGTCAGCCCCGCCAGCACGGTGTCCCATCCGAAACTCCGGTGCGTGTAGCCCACTGCGAGATGCGCCGGCGGTTTCCCGACACCGTTCACTCCCGAGCTCTTCATGCCGGCCGGCTCGAGCAGCTGGGTGCGCACGACATCCGCGAATGGGCGCCCCGCTGCTCGCTCGATGACATGGCTGAGGACGATGTAGGCCGAGTTGCTGTAGTGGAACTTCGTGCCCGGCTCGAACTCCAGCGTGTCGCGCTTCGCCTGCTCGTAGATCTCGCGCGAGGCCTCGGGCCGGGTCATGAAGGCGAAGTACTTCTCCGACCCGATCTCGAGCCGTTCCTCGTAATCCGGAATGCCGGAGGTGTGATGGATGAGGTGGCGACTGGTGATCGAATCCCAGGCCGCCGGCGCATCCGGGAGGTAAGTGGAGATCGGAGCGTCGAGATCGAGACGGCCCGCGTCGCGCAGCTCGAGCGCGGCCATGGCCGTGAACATCTTGGAAACCGACGCCACCAGGTGTTGGGTTGCGGGCGTGAACGGCACACGGCGCTCGACGTCGGAGAAGCCGTAGCCCTTCCGCAGGATCACCCGGCCTTCGCGCGCGACGAGCACCGCGCCGCTGAAACCGCCCATGGCGGTGCGCGCGGAAAGGTAACGATCCGCCTGGCTCAGGACCGAGTCGGGAGATGGAAGAGGTGGACTCGCCGCGTGCGCAGAGGCCGACCCTGCAGCCATGCCCGCGACGAGAATCAGGAGTGCGCGCACGCCGGTTGGACGAGAGCGGCGTCCGGAGGGTTGGAAGCTCGGCATGTCGCGAGCAGTATATTGCCCCGATGCGCCTGCGACTCGTTCA
>Ga0070689_100001391_pt1 | contig 15395 bp, 15 predicted proteins | sample KBSS23HmetaG_FD_64669 | JGI IMG/M metagenome (GOLD analysis project Ga0070689, IMG submission 64669) | Switchgrass rhizosphere microbial communities from Kellogg Biological Station, Michigan, USA - KBS S2-3H metaG | ecosystem: Host-associated > Plants > Roots > Rhizosphere ...
GAAACCGGCTCACCCCCGGCTGGCGCGTGGTCCGCGCGGACCCCACGTACAAGGGGCCGATATCCGGAAGCAATTTGGGCAGGCGTCAACCGCCTACATGTACGCCGGTAGGTCCGCAAAATATGAGAGGAAAGTGAACTAATTGTGAGCTGATTCACCACCCGCCGCTACTGCTCCTACGTCGGCAGACCGCGCGCAGCGTTGTTGGCTTCGCTTTCGCGTCAATTTTTGACCCCCAACACCGGGACGAGGTGAGCGTCATGAACACCTGGACGAGAACATTCATCGTTGGCGTCGCGCTGCTAGCCGGGTGCGAAGGAGCCATCGGGGGCAATTCGAACCAGAACGGCTCCGGGTCGGGTGCCAGCTCCGGATCGGGCGCGAGCTCGGGCGCCGGCACGGGCAACACCATCGGCTCCGGCACGGGGAACACCATCGGCTCCGGGACCGCTGGCACTGGCGTCATCACCGGGGGCGGCGGCTCGTCGGTCGACCCGACGGTCTGCACGCCGGGCGTGCCGACGACGTCTCAGCTACCGCGCCTGACGCGCGCCGAGTACGACAAGACGACGCGCGACCTGCTCGGGATCGACATCTCGACCACCCCGCCGTCGTCGATGCTGGCGCCCGACACGGTCGGCGCCGTCGATCAGCGCGCCTGGGACGGGTTCCAGGGAGCCGCGGATGCGCTGGCGACGCAGGTGGTTGGCAACGCCACGCTGAAGGCCGGCGTCCTCGGCTGCACGACGCAGGACACTGCCTGCGCGACCACCTTCATCACCAACTTCGGGCAGAAGGCGTTCCGCCGGCCGCTGACGGCCGCGGAGCTCTCGCGCTTCCAGGCCCTGTACACGAACCGCGCGACGATCACGCAGAGCGGGACGTTCGACCAGGCCGTCCAGGTGATCCTGAAGGCGTTCCTGATGTCGCCGTCGTTCCTCCAGAAGGCGGAGCTGTCCGAGGCGACGCCCGACGGCAGCTACTACGCGCTCAGCAGCTACGAGATGGCCTCGCGTCTGTCGTACACGCTGTGGGGCACGATGCCGGACGCGACGCTGTTCACGGCCGCGCAGCAGAACAAGCTGACCCAGCCCGCCGACATCCTGGCGCAGGCGCAGCGCATGCTGATGGACCCGAAGGCGCGCACGAAGGTCGCCGAGTTCCACGCGGTCTACGCGCTGCAGGGCGACGCGACCCGCTGGTCGGAGGCGTCGCACGACCCGGCGCTGTTCCCGAACTTCAAGACGACGATGGTTCCGACGCTGACCTCGGAAGCGGCGAAGTTCTTCGACTACATCGCCTTCGACCTGAAGGGGACGTTCCAGGACCTGCTGACGAAGCCGGTCGCCTTCGTCGATAAGGACCTGGCGCCGATCTACGGCCTCAACGGCGCCAGCTACAACACGACGCTGCAGATGGTGAACCTGGATGCGACCCAGCGCGCGGGCGTGTTCACGCACGCGGGCTTCCTGGCGTCGTACTCGTCGTACAACCGGACGTCGCCGATTCTTCGTGGCGCCTTCCTCGAGAAGCAGGTGCTCTGCCGGACGATCCCGGCGCCGCCGCCCGACGCGACCAGCACGCCGCTGCCGCCGGCGACGGCCGACCTCGACACCAACCGCAAGCAGGTCACGTCGCAGACGTCGCCTGCGATGTGCGCGGGCTGCCACGCGCCGGTCGTCAACCCGCCGGGCTTCGCGCTGGAGAACTACGACAGCATCGGCATGTGGCAGACCGCGGAGAAGAGCACCGGAACGGCGATCGACAGCACGTCTGATGTCGCCATCGGCGACAAGGTCGTGCACGTCTCCGGCCCGGTCGACCTGATGACGCAGATCGCGAGCTCTCCCGAGGCGGAGAGCTGCTACGCGCAGCGGCTGGTCACGTTCGCGTACGAGCGCGAGCTGACGAACCAGGACGTCTGCACGGTACAGATGCTGGCGGGGAAGATGAACACCTCCGGGTACAACATCATCGCCCTGCTGACGGACCTCACCCAGACACAGTCGTTCCGCTATCGCGCGAAGGAGCTGCCGTGAAAAGAAGACTCTTTCTCAAGGGTGTTGCCGGCGCGTCGCTTGCGGCGCCGTTCCTCGGTTCCTTGTACCCGCGCACCGCGAGAGCGGCGGGAGCGACCGGTCCCCAGCGGTTGGTGATTTTCTATACCAACAACGGGACCCTGACGAACCGCTGGTTCCCGAAGGTGGAGAACGGCGCGATCGACGCCAGCTCCATTACGGGACAGACCCTCGATCCGCTCAAGGATCTCGCGTCCAAGCTGCTGTTCCCGCGCGGCCTCGCGATGTTCCCGAAGGGGACGGTCAACGGCTACTTCGATCCGCACGACCAGGGCATGGGGACGAAGCTCACCTGCGCGCCGATCCAGCCGGACGGCAGCCACTGGGCGCTGGGCAAGTCGCTGGACTGGGTCGCGGCCGGTCTGGTCAACCCCGCCGGGGGCACGAAGAGCCCGCTGGTGTTGTCGGTCGGCAGCGCGTTCGCCAACGTCAAGGGCATCCTGTCGTACAGCGACGTGGCGACGCCGTACACCCCCGAGGTCAGCCCGAATAACGTTTACAAGACTCTGACCGGTCTGTTCAGCAGCGGCACGGTGACGCCGGCCGACTACAAGGCGATGCAGGGCAAGAGCATCCTCGACATCTGCCGCGGCGACATCGACACGCTGACGGCGATGAACATGAGCTCCGCCGACAAGGGTCGGCTCTCCGCCTGGAAAGCGCTGATGCGCGACACCGAGAAGCAGGTCACCACGGCGGCGTGCAACGCGACCACCGCGACCGGGCTCGGCATCGACTCCACCTCCATCACGGCGGCGGGCAAGCGCGACACGGCGACCTACATGACGTTGGGCGCCGACATGATGATCAACCTCATCGCCTTGACGATGATGTGCGATTCCAACCGCGTGATCGTCCTGCAGATGCCTGGCTTCGTGACGTTCAGCAACATCGCGACCCCGATGCCCGACGGCACCACCGTCACGATGATGCACACGTCCGATCACCACGGCCTGTCGCACCGGAACGGCAGCGTCGCGGTCGGCGGCACCTGCGCCGCCAACGTCATCGACAACATCGCGCAGATCGACAGCTTCTACGCCAACAAGTACTCGAAGCTGGTCCACCTGATCAACGGCATCCAGGAGAACGGGCAGTCGATGCTCGACAACTCGATGGTCATGTGGCTGCCCGAGCTGGCGGACGGCAACGCGCACAACAACAACAACCTGCCGATCGTCATCGCCGGCAGCGGCGGCGGCTATCTGAAGACGGGCCAGTCGGTCAACCTCGACACGAAGACGCTGGGCACCGGCAACAGCGAGGCCAGCTGCTCGATGGGCAACACGTCGGTCGGGTTCAACACCGGCTCCAACACCGGCAACGTGCCGATCAACAAGCTGTACGTGACGCTGCTGAACGCGCTGGGCAAGAACGTCTCCGGCTACGTGCCGACGGACCGGTTCGGCGTCATGGACTACACGGACTCGGCCGGCACGCCGGGCATCAAGAATCCGGGCGAGCTCACTGCGCTGAAGGCGTAGGCGCCCGCCCGTTCCCTGCCCCCCTATCCACACTGCTGCCCCCATAGAACGAAGCAAAGGCCCCCGAAAAGGGGGCTTTGCTTTATCAACCGTCACTTGATCGCCAGCTCAATTCTTCCGGTTCTCGCAGTTGAACATCCACTGCACGCCGAGGGCGTCGGTGAGCATGCCGAACTTCGCGCCCCAGAACGTATCCTGGAGCGCCATGGTGATCTTGCCGCCCATCGAGAGCGCCTCGAACTTGCGCACCATGTCCACGGCGTCGTCGAAGTCGAGCATGACGTGCTGGTTGCCGCCCGGCGGCACGGGCACGCCCGGCGGCGTGTCGCTGAGCATCACGTCACCCGCGCCGAGGTGAAGCACGGCATGCATGATGCGGTCCTTGGCCTCCGGGTTCGGCGGCTGGCCGGGCATGTCCTGCCACGGCATGACGTTTTCGGCCTTCGCGCCCAGCGCGGTCTCGTAGAGCCTGATCGCCTTCGCGGCTGTGCCGGGAAAGTTCAGATACGGGTTCAGCTTCTTGATTGCCATCGGACGCCTCCTCTCCGTTTCGGCCAAGAACCTAGGCGTGGTAGGCCGACAAGGAAAGGCACAATTTTCGGTACTCGCACGGAGTCGCGCGCACTAACGACCGATCGGGTCCCGGCGCAACAGCGTGCAACCGGACCCGGAAAGGATGGCGATGCGCTCACCTCTTAGCTTCATCTCTGCGCTGCGACCGTGCACGAGCCTGCTCTGTCTCTGGATGGCCGCGTGCAGCTCCGGAAGCCCGTCGAACACCGCGGGGACCGGCGGCGGCGGTGGAACGATCACCGGAACGGGCGGCACGACCACCAGCCCCGCGACGTTCACGGTCGACGTCAAGCTGAGCGACGCGATCCAGACCGTCGGCATCGTGACCTGGTCGGTGGACGTTTCGATCGACAGCGCATCGATCGCGTTCGGCCGCGACCAGAACGCCTTCGAGTATCAGGCGCCGGTCGACCTGGCCCAGGCGAGCTACCGGACGCTGCTGCTCGGAATGAAGCAGAACACGACCTACTACTTCCAGATCACCGCCCAGGGCGGCGGCAAGCAGTACGCGAGCAGCGTCTACAACGTGAAAACCGGCTTCCTGCCCAACGGGCTGCCGACCTTCACGGTCAGGGACATGAACGCCGCCGCGCTGTATGCGGGCGGCGCGTTCACCGTCAACTGCATCGGCCTCGCCGGATCGCCGGGCATTCCGGGCACGATGGTCAAGACGGTCGCCTTCATCATCGACAGGGACGGCGCGCTGGTCTGGGCGCTCGACATCAGCAACACGCCGGCGACCAACTGCTCGCGCGCGCGCATGTCGTACGACGGCCAGTCGATGCTGGCGGCGAATTTCGCCAACGCGTCGACCAACGGGGCGATCTATCGGATCGGCATGGACGGGACGGGCGCCGGGCAGACCTGGACGCTTCCGGGGCGCAGTCACGACTTCGCGATCCTGCCCAACGGGCACATCGTCTACTTCGCGACGGACAGCAAGATGGCCAACACCAGCCCGGGCGGCGAGACGGTCTGGGACCTCGACCCCGCCTCGGGCAGCTCGACGAAGATCTACCAGGAGACGACCGACTTCTCGTCGTTGATCACGTCGACCCTCGAGTCCCATACGAATCACGTCGCGTATTCGCCCGATCTGCAGGCGGTGACGATCTCGATGCTGTTCCCGAACACGATCGCCGCCGTCAGCTATCCGGGCGGCCAGCTCCTGGGGACGTTCGGCGGCACGCAGACGGAGTACACCGCGATGACGTGGACCTGGCAGCACGGGCACGACGTGCACGGCGACCACATCTGGGTGTTCAATAACAACCAGAGCGGGAATTCGCACGTGCTGGGCTTCACCTACAACAAGTCGAGCAAGACGGCGACGCGGACGCTCGATTACAACCCCGGCATCTCCAGCACCACGTTTGGCGACGTGAAGGAGCTGCCGAACGGCAACCTGTTCGTGACGTTCTCGGACAACGGCGCCTTCCACGAGATCACCAGCACGGGGACGGCCCTGCGCACGATCACCACGACGACCGCGGTCGGCTACTCGGAGCATCGTGCGTCGCTGTACGGACCGCCACCGCCCTTTGCGATGTGACATGCGCGTTCACCCTGGGGACAGATTGAACGGGATCGGCTGGGCGCTCGCGGGCGTGCTGCTGCTGGCGGCCGGCTGCGGGGGCGGCGGCGGCAGCCCGCGCGCGATTCGATCGGCCGCCTGCGACGATCCGACGGCTGGCGTCGTCATAACCGACGAGACGAACTACACGCTGTCGAACGACTTCACGATCCAGGTGTCGCGCCTCAAGGACAACACCGACCTGATCTTCGACTGGAGCGCGATCACGCGGGACTTCTTCGGCAAGGCCCTGGAGCCCTCGGCCGACATCGACATCTTCCTGGTCTCCCTCTGGGCGCTGACACCCGACGAGATCCGCGCCGCCTTGAAGAAGGACGACCTGCCGCTCACGTCCAACTCCGGCGTGATCACGACGTTCCCCGACGGGACGTTCACGTCGCAGCATCTGCTCGGCTTCGACGAGCTCGGCAATCCCCTGCCGCCCGATCTGCTCATGGCGCGCTTCAACACGAGCGATCCGAACTACCAGTACCCGCAGGATCACTTCACCTTCCTCGCCATGGCCAGCTCGGGGACGGAGGTGGGCAAGGGCCCGCGGATGCTGGCGCTGTTCAACATCGACGCCGCGGCGACCGAGACGGAGCTTCACCTGACGAACGAGTCGACGAAGCTGTCGTACTCGGTCGACCTGCTGCGCGCAGCGCCGATGCAGGTTCCCGTTGCGACCCCGGCGCTCACGCTCGACTGGAGCCAGATGACGAAGAACGCCATCGGCAACCCTTACAACTACTACCAGATCACCTCGGCGGCGGTGGCCCACTTCGCGGGGAAATCGCTCGCGGATCTGGAGCCCGAGTTTCTGCAGCTCGAGGACATCGCCGACGGCTGGTGGGAGGGTCCCGTGCTCGCCGGGAACACCATCAACCTCGGCACGCTGGCCGACAAGAACGGCGCCCCGTTCCCGGGGATCGACGGGGACGGCGTCTGGATGGCGGCGCTCTTCTGCACGAACTGCAACAACCCGGCGCCCTGGTCGATCACGGTCCTCCAGCCCTGCCGCTCGGCCGGTCCCGCTCGACGGGCTGTAATCGGCGGGCCCCTCGTCCGTCAGCACGGGTGAAAGGAGCCCGAAATGACCGGACGAACCTCGACCCCGTCGCCTGCCGACTGCGGCTGCGGTGACATGGCGCGCGCCGCCGACCTCGCGCAAGATCACCTTCAGCCGCCGCGCGCGGCCGACGATCCCGACTGCGAATGCGATGACTGCGACTGCCCCATCTGCGCCCCCGGCTGCTGCTGACGAGTCCGGCGCGACGCTCGCGGCGTCGGCGCTCGCCGTGCTGGTCACCCATCGCGCCCGCTTCCTCGCGTTTCTCGAGAAGCGGGTCGGCGGGCGCGACGCGGCCGAGGAGATCCTCCAGCAGGCCTACGTGCGCGGAATGGATAAAGGCGGCGGTCTGCGCGCAGGCGAGTCGGCCGTGGCGTGGTTCTACCGCCTGCTGCGCAATGCGATCGCCGACCACTGGCGGCGCTGCGACGCCGAGCGACGCGCGCTGGCGGCATACGCGGGCGAGGCGGCGGCCGCGCCCGGTGACGACGGGGCGCTCCTGGAGGCGGTGTGCGGTTGCGTGCGTGGACTGGTCGACACGCTGAAGCCCGAGCTGGCGGATGTCGTCCGGCGCGTCGACCTTGAAGGCGTGCCGCTCCGCGGATACGCGCTTCGCGCCGGCATCACCGCCAACAACGCGGCGGTCAGGCTGCACCGCGCCCGCCAGGCGCTGGGCCGCCAGCTCCGGCGGACGTGCGCCGCGGAAAACATCGCGGCGTTGCGAGATTGCGATTGCGACTGCGCAAAGGATGTACGATACGGGCCCTAGTGGCTCGCCCGGATTGCCTTGCACGGTATGCGTTCGTCTTCGCCTTGACGGTCGCCGCCTGGGGCGGCTGCGGCGGTAAATCGAGCAGCGGCTCGACGGGAACCGCGGGCACCGGCGGCAATGCTGCTGGCGATGCGGGCGCGGGTGGTTCGATCCCCGCCGGTGGCGGCGGCATCGCGGGCGGCGGCGCAGGCACGGGTGGTTCTGCCGGCGGCGCCGCGGGCAATGGCGGCGATGGCGGCAATGGCGGCAATGGCGGCAATGGCGGATCGACCGGCGGCGACGCGGGGGCCGGCGGCGCGGGCGGCGCGCCGTGCGCGCAGAACGGCGCCACCTGCGACTTTCCCGACATCACCTGCTACTACGAGATGCACCAGGCCGGACAGCAGAACAATTATTACGGTTGCACTTGCGGTCGCGGCGACAGCGGCCCGGCCAGAATCACCTGCTGCTTCGTCGGAAACGCCTTCAGCCCGAACGGCATCCTCATCCCGGCGAACGAGCCGGACTGGTGGTTGACCCCGAGCGGTTCGCAGTGGCGCTGTCCGCCGGGTAGCTAGCCGCTCAGGTGCCAGGCGGGGGCGGCGTCAGCGGGCCGCACGGGCCGGCCGACATGCCCGCCGCGACCCAGTCGATCAGGATCGCGCGCTCGGCGTCGTTCGGTTGCGGGACCGCGGCGTTCGGCGGCGGCATCTCTTTTTTCCCGACGCGCGTGGCGGCGATCTGCCCCAGCGTCGTGCCCCCGCCCCACGACGCCAGCAGATCGGCCCGCGAGAAGAAATCAGCTGCGTAGACCTCCCCCGTGTGGCAACGGGCGCAGTAGGTCTCGAGGACGGCGCGAACATCGCAGGGGAACCCGGAGTCGGCGTCGGCCGACGGCGATTCCTCGGCGGGCGGGCTCGTGGGCGGCGCGGGATCCACGGGCGGCCCCGGCAACGAGCCGGCGTCACAGGCGGCGGCGACAACGACGATGGTCAGAAGCAACGACGTTCGCATGCTCCCAAGATGCGCCCCGACCGTAATAAACAAAATCAGTATTTCCATGATGCGATTGTCATGCTCGCATTTACAATGCGGGCACGCCGGCGCGCACGGTTGCCGAGCCGCTTCGTGATAGCTTCCGCGGGATGCGGCAGCTATTCCTCGTAGCTTTGTTGGTCACGGCAGCACATGCGATTGCCTCGTCCGGCTGCGCCCCGGCCGAGTCCTCGAAGACCGGGACGGCCGGAACGTCGGGCACGGGCGCCGGTGGAACGACGTCGCCGGGAACCGCCGGAACCGCCTCCTCTGGCAGCGCCGGGACTTCCTCCTCCGGCACCGCCGGGACGTCGTCATCGGGAACGGCGGGCACGACCGGGACGGGCGGCACCAGCGCGACAACCAACACCGATCCGGCGACGTTCGCGTACCTCTACGCCAACGGCGTGGAGGGCTGGGTGCTGAACAACTACGCCGACACCGGCCGCATGAACCTGGCCGACCCCGCGCGCGCGGCGAATCCGGCGCCCACCCTCACCATCGACTCCTCGGTCGGCAATCCCGATCCCGGCTCGCTCAAGGTCACCGCGCATTTCACGGACTGGAAGCAGTACGCCGACGCCATCATCAACGTCAGTCCGCAGAAGGTGCTCACCGGCCGCGTGCTGCGGGCGCGCGTCCGGCTGACCTCCGGCAGCTTCACCGGCGGCGCGCAGATCCACGCGGGCACCGGCTCCAGCTACAAGTTCGCCGCCGGCACCTGGACGACGATGACCGTGGGCTCCTGGACCGAGCTCGCCCTCGACCTCGACCTCGCCCACGCCGCAGACAGCACCTTCGATCCGTCGATGGTCGTGCAGATCGGCGTCAAGTTCGACACCGGCGGCGACGGCGTCTCGGCCGCGTTCGGCAGCCCGCTCGACGCCGTCTTCCAGATCGACACCGTCAGCGACGGCATCGTCGGCACGCTGCCGCCGGCGGTCAACTACACCTTCGACACCGACGCGCAGTCGTTCGCGCTGAACACGTACGAGAGCTCGACCACCAAGAACCTGGGCGCGGCCAACTCCCCGACGACGCCCGTGCTGTCCTGGGACGGGGCCACCGGCACCCCGACGCCGGGCTCGCTCAAGCTCGCGGTCTCCTTCTCGGACTACAAGCAGTACGTCGACCCGGCGCTCAACCTCTCCTCGGTGGACCTCACGGGCAAGGTGCTGCACGCGTTCATCAAGCTCGACTCCGGAACGTTCATGGGCGGCGCGCAGCTTCACGCCGGCGCCGGACCCAACTACACCTTCGCGTCCAGCGCGTACACGACGTTCTCGGCGCTCGACACATGGGTCGAGCTCACGCTCGATTGCTCGATGGCGCAGGCGATGGACAGCGCCTTCGTCGCGAACGACATCCGCCAGATCGGCATCCAGCTGTCGACTGGCGATCCTTACGACGGCGGCGGCGCGTTCATCCCTGTGGATACAGTTTTCCACATGGATGCGATCACCGCGCAATAACTCAAGTTTCTCTGTGGACTAAGTATCCACACGATTAGGGCATTCCCCTAACTACAAGGCCATCTGCCCAATGATATTGGGTTGGCCATGTCATCTCCCTGGTGGGTGCTGGTGGTCGACGACGACGCGGAAGTGAACGCGCTGATCGTCGAAATGCTCTGCGACGAAGGTTTCGTGGCGCGCGGCTCGACGCACGCCCGGGCCGCGATGGCGCTGCTGGAGAGCGCGAGCCCGCCCGGGTTCATCATCGCCGACCTGACGATGCCGGAGATCGGCGGCGCCGATCTGGTCGGGTGCGCCGAACGCCAGGGGATCAAAGGAATGCTCATTACAGCGTCCGACCCGCGCAGGCTTCCCCCCGGACCGTCCATGCCGGTAATCCGGAAACCCTTCGAGGTCGACGAGCTGATCCGCGTGGTCGCGCGCTATCGGCCGGACGCCGGCGCCGCGCTCGCCGCTCAGGCGAGTGACGAGCCGCAGGCCGCCGCCTGCGGCGCCTGATCGTCTGGCGTTCGACCGTCAGATCGTCGCGGCGCGATCGATCTCCGCCGGGACGGCGCGCCGCGGGTTGCCGGCCTCGAGCAGGTCGACCTGCGTGGCCTCCATCGCCTCGCCGAGCGACTCGAGCGCCTCGTCGTCGAACATCCGCTCGACCCGCGGGAACAGCGTCTCCTCTTCCTCGTCGACGTGGTGCGAGACCTCATCCTCCAGCACCTTGCACTTGGCCGCGAAGGTCTCGTTACCGGCGTCGGTCTGCAGCAGATCCACCATCACGCGCTTGATGGCGAGATGCTCCTCCACGGACTCGAGCAGGATCTCTTCCGTCGTTCGCTCCTTGACCGCCGGATAGAAGTGGCGCTCCTCGATGGCCGCGTGGACCGCCAGCGCATCCGCGATTCGTTCGAACAGCTTCCGCCGCGGCTCGCCCGCCTTCGCCTTGTGCAGCTGCTTGAAGAGCGCCTCGACCTCACGGTGCTGATGCTTGAGCATATCGATGGCGTTCATGTGGCCCTCCCCTCCCGGTTGCCCTCAACCTAGGCATCGGGGAAGGCCCGCGGCAGCCCTGTCGGACCGCCGGCCGGGTCGCTAATTATCGATGTTGAACTTGCAGACCGACGAGCACGAGTTGGTCGGGCCGTTGTTCACGCCGTTGTCGCACTGCTCGTAGCCCGTGTCCGTGTGGCCGTCGCCGCAGTGAGCCGCGAGCTTGCACTGGGGCGAGCAGCCGCCGTAGCTGTTGTCGTTGACGCCGTCGTCGCAGTCTTCGGGCCCGTTCTTGACGCCGTCACCGCAGTGAGGTGCCAGGATGCAGCCTGGCGCGCAGCCGCCGTACGACCCGTCGTTCATGACCGCGCCGTAGTCGCACTGCTCGGGCGGCGTGACGATGCCGTCGCCGCAGGACCCAGGATGGCGGCACGCCGCCGTGCAGTTCGGATCGTTGGGCCCCGTCGGCTCGCACTGCTCGCCGTAGGCGTCCTGGACGATGCCGTCGCCGCAGCGCGGGCCGAACTGGCAGTTGGGCAGCGGCATCATCGGGTCGCCGCAGTTGCCGTACGTGCCGTCGTTCGCGCCGTCGTCGCACTGTTCGGTGCCGTTCTTGACGCCGTCGCCGCAGTACGGGCCGCGCTGGCACTGGTTGGTGCAGCCGCCGTAGCCGCCGCTGTTGGTGCCGTCGTCGCACTGCTCGCCGTACTCGGTCTGCACGATCTTGTCGCCGCAGCGGGCGGGCAGCTTGCAGCCCGGGCCGCAGCCGGACATCGCGCCGTAGGCGTCGTTGTTCGTGCCGTTGTCGCACTGCTCGCTGTCGGTGACCATCATGTCGCCGCAGAACGGGCCCAGCTTGCAGTCGGGCGTGCACTTGTTGTAGCCGCCGACGTTGTTCGCCGTTCTGTTATCGCACTGCTCGGGCGGCGTCACGACGCCGTCGCCGCAGGTCGGGCCGCAGGCTGTCGGCGCGGCGTTGAAGCCGGATAGCGTCAGCTGGTACGACGACGACGTCTTCTGGCGCTCGGCCTGAAAGACGACCACTTCGTAGACGTTGCCGTTCGTCATCCCGAAATTGTTCGTCGCGCTGACGACGACCTGGCCGATCGTACAGGTCGCGGCCAGCGAGTTGCAGCCGACCGCCGTGTGGATGCCGCCCAGATCAGCCGCGAGCCGTCCGTTGATGAACACCCAGACGTCGTCGTCGCCGAGAAACTTGAGCGTGTACATCTTGGTGGAATCGAACGGGAACCAATAGCGGACCTCGCTGGTGAAGCTGAAGTTGTGCAGCGGCGCGCCGGTCTCGACGGGGTAGCTGCCGGTCGGCTCGTAAGGCGGCCCTATCGTGGCGGTGCCGCGCTCGGCGGCGGGCGTGAAGTTGTCCCCGTCGACCGGATAGAACACCGGCGTACCATCGAGCTCGCCCGTCTGGAAGATCGCCGTCCAGCTCCCGTTTTCAGCGGTGCACGACACGCGCTTGTACCCCAGCGTCATGTTCATGTCGCAGTCGGTGGTGCCGAACTTGAACGTGCACGGGATCGGGTTGCCTGTGGCGTCCAGCATCTCGCTGCCGACGCTGCCACAAAAGTACGCCTTCTTCGTGATCGGCCACGCCTCGCAATTCGGGCCCCACCGGTTGACGTAGTTCCCCGCAGTGTTCTTGCACAGCCTCAGCGTGCTGGCCGTCGTGTGGTTTGTGGTGCCGCCAACGTCGGTGTACCACTGCGCGAACGACGCCGCGTTCTGGATGTAGCCCTGGCCTGCCGTCCCGACGAACGTCGGCTTGCCCATCGCGTCCAGCATCGTGCCGACCAAGCCGGTGACGGCGTTGTTCTGGCCGGTCGCGCCCGGCTCGAAGTCCGGGTGCGCGGTGAGGAAGTCGCGGTACACGACCGGCACGTCGATGTAGTCGCCCAGCGGCGGTTGCTTGCAGGTGAAGCCGGCATCGACGGTCTTGCAATCGGCCGAGCAGCCGTCGCCCGGAAGGTTGTTCCCGTCGTCGCACACCTCGCCGCCGAGCAGCAGTCCGTCGCCGCACTTGCCGGTGCAGGAACCGTTCGCCGACGCCGGGCATGCCGGCTCCGCCTGGCAAGTCGACGAACAGCCATCGAAGGGGTTGGTGTTGCCGTCGTCGCAGCCCTCTGCGCCTTCCTTCTTGCCGTCGCCGCACCTGGTCGCGTGGCATTCGCTCACGGGATTGCCCGTGCAGGCGAAGCCAGGATTCCAGCGGCAATTCGCCGAGCACGCGGTGCGCTCGACGGGGATCCCGGGATCGCAGGGCTCGTTGCCGGTGAGGATGCCGTCGCCGCAATCGGGAACACACGGCGCCTTCACCAGCGGGCAGACGTAACCGCGCTCGATCGTGCAGGTCGCCGAGCAGCCGTCGCCGCTGTTGACGTTGCCGTCGTCGCACTTCTCCGTCCCCTCGATGATGCCGTCGCCGCACGCCACCTGCGGGCAGGTGCACTTCATGCCCGGCACGCACGAGCAGTTGGCGCCCTTCACCTTGCAGTCGGACGAACAGCCGTCGCCCTCGGTGATGTTGCCGTCGTCGCACACCTCGCCGCGCGTGACCTGGACGATGCCGTCGCCACAGCGGGGTGCGGCCATGCAGGGCATGCCGGGCGTCGGGCAGACGGAGCCGGCCTCGACCTGGCAGCTCGCGCTGCAGCCGTCGTTCGCCGCCGCGTTGCCGTCGTCGCAGTTCTCGCCCGGCTCGACGCGCTTGTTTCCGCAGATGGACGACCGGATGCACATGCTGCCCGGGATGCAGGTGAACGCGGGATCCTGCACGGTGCAGGTCGCGTTGCACCCGTCGCCGTCGGTCTTGTTCTTGTCGTCGCAGACCTCGCCCGGGTCGATGATGCCGTTTCCGCAGGTGCTGTTGCGCATGCAGGCGCCCTGGGGCGGGCACGTCCAGTTCGGCTCGATGTGGCAGGCGCCGTTGCAGCCGTCGCCGGCGACCGTGTTGCCGTCGTCGCACTGCTCGATGCCGCCCTGGTTGTTGATCCCGTCGCCGCAACCCGGAGGTGTGGGCAGCGTTCCGCCGGTTCCGGCCGTGCCGGGTCCGCCCGTCGTTCCGGCGCTGCCGACGATGCTCACGCTGCCGCCCGTGCCCGCGGTGCCGGGTCCGCCGGTCGTTCCGGCGCTGCCCTGCTGGTTCGTCTGCTTGACGCCCGCGGTGCAGCCGTAGACACCAACACCCAACAGCGCGAGGCCCAACGTGACACGGAACGTCGGACGAAAAACGTTTTCCAACATAAGCGCTCCTTACCTGCCAGGGTTCATAGGGGGTCGAACCCGCTGGACGCTAAACTGCTGCCACCCGCAGCATAAGTGACCTCAGCCGCGAAAGCGAGGGGCGACCTCGTCGGTCACTGCCCCAAACTGGCCCCGAACTGCGCCTCCCGGGCGACCCCACAGGGCCGCGATTTTACGGAGGTTTTAGGTCTTCAGACGGTGCCGTTGCGCGGGCCGTTCGAGAACTCGATTCCTTCGACGAGCTCGAGGCCGATGCTGCGTTCGATCGCGGGCGCGGCGAGCAGCGTCGGGCAGTTCGTGACGACGTCCTTGCCGGTCTGATTGGCGGAGAACCCGTACTGTTCGAGGATCGTGGCGGCGGCCCGCGCGGCGCTGGTCGTCGCAAAAGAGATTCGCATGGTGTGCCTCGGAAACCGGTGCATGGTTTGGTTTCTTCCCCGGCGATCGGGTTGCACGCGCTGCGTGTCGTACCTGCGCGACATCGATCACGCTGCCGGTTGGCCTGATCGCCGTCGCGTCGCGGTCCGACGCACGAGCTCGGCGGGGAGATCTGCCCGCGCGGCTGAGCATCCGGCGTCGGGAATCTGGCGCATGAGCTACGCTCACGGGCGACGATGATCCTTCGACTCATCGGCCCGCGCCTTCACGGCTGGCTCGACGATCTGGTGGTGCTCGTCTATCTCGCGGGCGCGTTCGCGTTTGGTCTGCGCGGGGCGGCGCTCGCAATCGCGATCGGCGGGGCGATCGTGCACTTCCTGCTGACGCGTTTCACGAACTACCCGCAGGGGACATTCAAGCTGATCCCGTTCCGCGTGCACGCATTCATCGAGCTCGGCGAGGGGCTGGCCGTGCTGGCAGCCTCCCTGGCATTCGCGGCCGATCGGCCGCTCGCGCAGCGCCTGTTCCTGGGCGCGATGGGCGTCTCGCAGCTCGGCGCCTTCGCGCTGTCCGACTATGGACCGGGACCGCCTACTCCGCCGCGATCGGCTGCAGCAGCTTGATCGCGCGGATCGACTCGCCGAAGCGCACCTGGTTCTCGTTGATCTTCAGGTTGACCTCGATGAGCTTCTTGCCCAGCACGTCCAGCTTGCCGGAGTCCGCCGCCAGCCGTTCGG
>Ga0070689_100001394_pt1 | contig 15392 bp, 12 predicted proteins | sample KBSS23HmetaG_FD_64669 | JGI IMG/M metagenome (GOLD analysis project Ga0070689, IMG submission 64669) | Switchgrass rhizosphere microbial communities from Kellogg Biological Station, Michigan, USA - KBS S2-3H metaG | ecosystem: Host-associated > Plants > Roots > Rhizosphere ...
TGATCGCGGTCGGCTCGGTGCTCCTGAGCCGCTTCCACGGGATGATGTACTTCTTCGGCGCGTTCCTGCTGCTGACGGGGATCAAGCTGGCGGTCCAGAAAGGCGACGGCATCCATCCCGAGCGGAATCCCGTGGTCCGGCTCTTCCGCCGGATCTGGCCGGTCACCGACGATTACTCCGACGGCCGGTTCTTCGTGAAAAAGGAAGGCCGCCGCTGGGCGACGCCGCTCTTTCTCGTCCTGCTGACCGTGGAGTTCACGGATCTGGTGTTCGCACTCGACTCGATCCCGGCGATCTTCGCGGTGACGCCCGACCCGTTCATCGTCTACACGTCGAACGTCTTCGCGATCCTCGGCCTGCGCTCGCTCTACTTCGCGCTCGCCGCGGCGCTGCAGCGCTTCCGCTTCCTGCAGCCGGCCCTCGTGCTCGTACTCGCGTTCGTCGGCGTCAAGCTGGTGCTGCTGGCGCTGCCGCCATGGCTCGACGACCTCGGCGCGCTGGTCGGCATCGCGATGGCGCCGCGGGCTGCGTTCGCGATCGACACGCGCGCGTCGCTGCTGATCGTGGTCGGCGTGCTCGCAGCGGCGCTGCTGCTGTCGGTGCTGCTGCCTGGACGCAAGGCGCCGCGCGGCTGAACTGCTCAGCGCGTCCGGCGGCCGCAACCAAAGGTTGCAGGGTCGGCGCTGCCGCGCCGACCCTAGAGGCCGCAGGCGCGCTGGTGTTGTTTGGTTCTACTACTGCCGCTCCGCACGAAGCGAATCATCGCACCATGGCAAGAGACGCGGCAGTAGTAAATCAGCCGCGCCCGAGCTTCTTCTCGAGGTCCGCGACCTTTGCCTGCAGCGCGGTGACCGCCTCTCCCAGCTTGCCGAGGTCGGCCTGCAGCCGCTGCAGCGGACCCGTGGACTCCTCGTCGGCCGGCGGCGTCCGGTCGGCCTCCTGCAGCAGGCGCAGCGCAGCTGCGATCTGATCACCGAAGCCGGTGATCACGAGCGTGCGGTTGTTGCCTGGGGTGCCCATCACGAGCCCCGGCGTCGGGCCGCCGCTCTGCGCGAAGAACGGGCGCAGCGCGTTGCAGGCGATGTTGGTGTTCAGGTGCTCGCACGTGAACGTCACGGTGCACAGCTCGCGGAAGGCGGGCCGGCGCAGCACCTGTTCCGGCGTCCGCACCGGCGCCCGCGTGCAGAGGTCGCGCGCGCGCGGCCCCACCATCGAGACCACCTCGAAGCAGCCGCGCTGCTCGTCGACGGGAACGATCGTGAGCGCCTTCGAGAACAGCAGGCCGTAGAGCAGCTCCTCGCAGCCGAGCGCGTCGACCACGAGCTTCTTCTGGAACGTGAAGTCCTGGCCCCCGAACGCGTGAGTCAGCTCGACGTCGCTCCACAGGATGTTGCGGCCGAGGTACTGCGCCGCCGCGTCGATCAGCTCGGTCACCGTGAACTGACCCGCGGGCAGCGCGAAGCCATTGCCGCCGGTCTCGATGACGCCAGCCGGCGTCGGCTTCCGTTCCGGCGCCGGCTGTTGCGGGCGCTCCTGGGCGATCGCGGGCCCGGCCAGCAGCAGCAACAACAGCGGGAACGACAGCGCGACACGGTTCATGAGAGCAGCCTCCTCGGCGGCACCAAGGACTCCCGCACGCGGCCGTTCTTCCGCGCAGGTTGCTGCGCTCAGTTGCGCGCGAGCTTGCCTTCGAGCTCCTTCACCCTGGCCGCCAGCTGCTGCACCGTTTCGGCCAGGTTCTGGAGCGCACTCACCGGCACCATGGCGCCCACGGGCCCCGTGACGACGGCTGCCGGAGGTGCGACGTCGGCCTTCTGCAGCATCCGCAGCGCGATCGCCACCTGGTCGCCGAAGCCGGTCAGCATGATCGGCCCAACCTCGCCCGCGCACCCGATCCACAGCAACGGGCCATTGGGCCCGTTGAAGGTCGGCGTGTTGAAGCACTGCCGCAGGTAGTTGATGACCGTGTTCGCATTCGCGTGCTCGAGCGGCACGACGACCGTGCAGAACTCGCGGAACGTCGGCCGGCGCAAGACCTGCTCCGCGCTGCGCAGCGGCGCGCGCGTGTACAGGTCGCGCGAACGCGGCCCGTTGATGCAGACGACCTCGAAGAAGCCGCGCTGCTCGTCGACCGGCAGCACCGTCAGGCCCTTCGTGTAGAGCATGCCGTAGAGCAGTTCTTCGCAGCCGACGGCGTCGAGCACGGTCTTCTTGTGCAGGTAGAACGTCAGCTCGCCGTTGCCGGTCGACTGCAGTTCCTGCGCCGTCCACAGGATGTTGCGCCCGAGGAAGCGCGCGGCCGCGTCGATCAGGTCGGTGAGCGGCACCTCGCCCGCTGGCAGCGCGAAGCCGTTGCCCTCGGTCTCGATGCCACGGCGCGGTCCGTCGGAATGCTGCAGGTCGGGCGCGGCAGGCGCCTGCCGCTGACCGCGACCCTGGGCCGGGATGGACACGGCGAGCAGCAACAGCGAACACAGCGCGGCGCGGTTCATGGGCGACCTCCTCTCGTGCGAAGCCCCACGGACCGGCCTGGCGCAGCCGTTCTTCCGCCGCGTTCGCGGTAGCCGCACCACCCAACTGATTCCTTGATTGTTCTTGGCGCCGGGTCGGGTGGAGCCACCCATCCGCAAACCCGCGAGGCACCGGCGACCGCCAAGACCCCCGGGTCGGCCCCGCCGCCGGCCGTCCCCGGGCGCACACAACCAAGGAACCACCCCCGTGCCAACTGGATCGGCTGAGCCGACTTCCGTATCGTTTGCGACCCCCGTCGGCGACCCCCGCGCCGCGTCCCACCCCCCGACATGGCCATCGCAGACGGCAAGCGCATCACCCCGGGTCCGAAGCCCGACTGGCTGAAGGTGCCGATTCCGCAGGGGCCGACCGTGGCCAGGCTCGAGCGCCTGCTGCGCGAGCGCAACCTGCACACGGTCTGCGAGGAGGCCCGGTGCCCCAACATGGGCGAGTGCTGGGCCGGCGGCACGGCGACATTCATGGTGCTGGGCGACACCTGCACGCGCGGCTGCCGGTTCTGCGCGGTCAAGACGCACAGCCAGGGCAACCCGGTCGATGCGGCCGAGCCCGACAAGGTGGCCGAGGCCTGCCTGGCGATGGCGCTGCGCTACGTGGTGCTGACGATGGTCGACCGCGACGATCTGCTCGACGGCGGCGCCGGCCACGTCGCGGCGACGATCGCGGCGATCAAGCGGCGCGCCGCCGCGAACGGCGGCGAGATGCTGGTCGAGGCGCTGGTCGGCGACTTCCAGGGCAACCGGGAACAGATCGCTGCCGTGCTCGCGGGCGGACCCGACGTGTTCGCGCACAACGTCGAGACCGTGCTGCGCCTGACGCCGCGCGTGCGCGACCACCGCTGCAGCTACGTGCGCTCGCTGACCGTGCTGCGCACCGCCAAGGAACTGCGGCCCGGCATCGTGACCAAGTCGTCGCTGATGCTCGGCCTCGGCGAGAGCGACCGCGAGGTCGAGCAGGCGATGGACGACCTGCGCGAGCACGACGTCGACGTCGTGACGTTCGGCCAGTACCTGCGGCCGTCGCTGCTGCACCTGCCGGTGCGCGAGCACGTGACGCCGGCGCGCTTCCAGGCATTGGGGCAGCGTGCGCAGAAGAAGGGCTTCCTCTACGTGGCGTCCGGACCGCTGGTGCGGTCGAGCTACAAGGCCGCCGAGTTCTACATCGCGGGCATGCTGCGGCAGCGCCGCGCGCTCGACGCGGCCGCTGCCGCCCCCGCCGGAGCAAACTGACAGCATGAGCACCGAACTGCTCACGATCATCGCCGAGGACGGCAAGGCCAGCAAAGGCAAGGACCCGGGCCTGCCCGACGAGCAGCTGCGCGAGCTCTACCGGCTGATGGTGTGGACGCGGCTGCTCGACGAACGCGGACTCGCGCTGCAGCGCCAGGGCCGCATCGGCTTCTACCTGCAGTCGACCGGCCAGGAGGCCTCGCACCTCGGCGCCGCGTCGGCGCTGCTGGACAGCGACTGGCTGTTCCCCGCGTATCGGCAACCAGGCGTGCTCCTGCTGCGCGGCGTCGCGCTCGACAAGATCGTGTGCGAGTGGTTCGGCAACGACGGCGACACCAGCAAGGGTCGCCAGATGCCGGTGCACTACAGCTTCCGCGAGGCCAACTTCGTCAGCATCAGCTCGCCGATCGGCACGCAGCTGACGCACGCGGCGGGCGCGGGCATGGCGGCGCGCATCCGCGGCGACGACACCGTGTTCATGTCGTTCTGCGGCGACGGCGGCACCAGCAGCAACGACTTCCACACCGGGCTCAACTTCGCGGGCGTCTACAAGGCGCCGGTCGTGTTCGTCTGCGAGAACAACGGCTGGGCGATCTCGGTGCCGCAGAGCCAGCAGACTGCCAGTGAGACGATGGCCATCAAGGCCGCGGCCTACGGCATGCCGGGCGTGCGCGTCGACGGCAACGACGTGCTCGCCGTGCACCGCGCCTGCAAGGAGGCCGTCGACCGCGCGCGCAAGGGCCAGGGCCCGACGCTGATCGAGACGGTGACCTACCGCATGGCGTCGCACAGCAGCTCCGACGACGCCGCGCGCTACCGCGACGCGCAGGAGTACGAGGCCTGGAAGAAGAAGGACCCGATCGCGCGCTTCCAGCTCTACCTGCGCACGCGCAAGCTGTGGACCGAGGCGTTCGAGCAGGAGTGCCAGGAGGGCGGCAAGCAGGCGATCGGCGACGCAGTCAAGGCCGCCGAGGCGCGCAGCAACCTGCCGCCCGCGACGATGTTCGACGACGTCTTCATGAACCTCACGCCGCAGCTGAAGGAGCAGCGGCAGCAGCTGCTCGACCTGGTCGAGCAGGGCGGCGTCGGCGCCGACGTCGGCCACTTCCCGCTCTGACCGACCCCGCTCCAGATGCATCGGGCCCGACCGTGACCCCCGACGTCCCCGAGAAACGAACCATGACCGCAACCGAGACCACCGCCGGCGGCGCCCGGACCGGCACCAAGGTGATGACGCTGATCGAGGCGATCACCGACGCGCTGCGCACCGAGATGAAGAACGACGACCGCGTCGTCGTGTTCGGCGAAGACGTTGGCAAGAAGGGCGGCGTGTTCGGTGCGACGGCCGGCCTGCAGCAGGAGTTCGGCGAGCAGCGCTGCTTCGACACGCCGCTGTCCGAGTGCGGCATCGTCGGCGCCGCGGTCGGCATGGCCGTCTACGGCATGCGGCCGGTCGCAGAGATCCAGTTCCTCGACTTCATCTATCCGGCGTTCGACCAGATCGTCAGCGAAGCCGCGAAGATGCGCTACCGCAGCGGCGGCGAGTACACCTGCCCGCTGGTGATCCGCTCGCCGTACGGCGGCGGCATCCGCGGCGGCCACTACCACAGCCAGAGCAGCGAAGCGTACTTCTGCCACACGCCGGGCCTGAAGGTCGTGATCCCCAGCACGCCGGCCGACGCCAAGGGTCTCTTGATCGCGTCGATCCGCGACGAGGACCCGGTCATGTTCCTCGAGCCCAAGCGCATCTACCGGCACGGCAAGGGCGAGGTGCCGCTCGGCGAACACGTCGTGCCGCTCGGCAAGGCCGCGATCGCGCGCGCGGGCACCGACTGCACGGTGCTCTGCTACGGCGCGATGGTGCCGGTCTGCCTCGACGCGGCCACGACCGCGGCGCAGCAGGGCCGCAGCGTCGAGGTCGTCGACCTGCGCACACTGGTGCCGCTCGACGAGGCGACGGTGCTCGAGTCGGTCAAGAAGACCGGCCGCTGCGTCGTCGTCTACGAGGCGCCGAAGACCTGCGGCTATGGCGCCGAGCTGTCGGCGATCCTCGCCGAGAAGTGCATCGAGTGGCTCGAGGGTCCGATCGTGCGCGTCGCCGGTTTCGACACGCCGTTCCCGTACACGCTCGAGCACCTCTACATGCCCGACCAGAAGCGCGTGCTCGCGGGCATCGACAAGACCTTCGTCTGGTGACCGACACGGAGACCGCAGATGGCACTCAAGGAATTCAAACTCCCCGACATCGGTGAAGGCATCGCCGAGGGCGAGATCGTCAGCTGGAGGGTCAAAGAGGGGCAGCAGGTCAAGGAGGAGGACGAGTTCGTCGAGGTCATGACCGACAAGGCCACGGTCACGATCACGGTGCCGTACTCGGGCGTGATCCAGTCGCTGCGCTGCAAGGCCGGCGACGTCGTGCCGGTCGGCTCGGTGATCGCTGTGATCGACGCCGGCGCTGCGGGCGGCACCGCGAGCGCTGCGCCCGCCGCCGCGCCGAAGCCCGCGGCCGCGCCGACGCCGGCCAGGCCCGCCGAAAAGCCGGTGGCGCTGCCGACTGCGCGCGCCGTGCCGCCGCCGGCGCCGAAGCCGGTGCCCGCGATGGCCGCCGCCGCGCCGGCGACCGCGCCGAGTGCGTTCGTGCAGAGCTCGCCGGGCAAGGTGCTCGCCGCGCCGGCGACGCGCCGCCGCGCGCGCGAACTCGGCATCGACCTCGGCCAGGTCGCGGCGACCGGACCGCGCGGCCGCATCACCAACGACGACCTCGCTGCGTTCCCGGGCAGCGGCACCGCGGCGCCGGCCGCGCGCGGCGCCGCGCCCGCCGCGGCGCCCGGTGCGCGCGCGTTCGCGCCGGTCGCGATCCACGCTGCGCCGGCCGGCCGCACCGAGGAGCGCGTGCCGTTCCGCGGCCTGCGCCGCAAGATCGCCGAGGCGATGACGCGGTCCAAGTCGACCGCGGCGCACTTCACCTACGTCGACGACCTCGACGTCACCGACCTGGTCAAGATCCGCACCGAGGCAAAGGCCGCGTTCAAGGACCAGGGCCTCAACATCACCTACCTGCCGTTCGTCATGAAGGCGATCGTCGCGGCTATGCGCGCGTTCCCGACGATGAACAGTTCGCTCGACGAAACGACGCAGGAGCTGGTGATCAAGAAGTACTTCAACTTCGGCATCGCCACCGACACCGACAACGGCCTCATCGTCCCCGTCGTCAAGGACGTCGACCGCAAGACCGTCGCCGAGCTCGCGCGCGACATCCAGGACCTCGCCGCGCGCACGCGCGACGGCAAGGTCACGGTCGACGACCTCACGGGCGGCACGTTCACGATCACCAACGCCGGCAACATCGGCGGCCTGTTCGCGACGCCCGTCATCAACTTCCCCGAGGTCGCGATCCTCGGCGTGCACGCGATCAAGGACACGCCGGTGGTCAAGGACGGCCAGATCGTCATCGGCAAGAAGATGTACCTGTCGGTGTCGATCGACCACCGCATCGTCGACGGCGCCACCGGCGCGCGCTGGATGAACGTCGTCAAGGAGCACCTCGAGCAGCCGTGGCGCCTGCTGCTCGCGTGAGCTGATGGCCGCGTCGAAGAAGACGAAGGCGGCGAAACCCGCTGCGAAGGCGAAGTCGGGCGCCGCGGGGCGCAAAGCGAAGGTCGTGCCGCCGAAAGCGGCGCGCCGCACCGCACCGAAGGTCGCTGAGCGCGCGCCCGGTTCCCGCGCCGCGCGGCGCAACGGCGCGGAGGATGTGTTCCAGCCGCCGCCCGGCGGTGAGCTTGTCCAGTTCCTCGCCGACGACGGCATGCTGCTGCGCGGCCAGTCCCCCGCGCTCGCCGACGACACCATGCTGTTCCTCTACGAGCAGATGGTGCAGGTCCGCGAGTTCGACCGCCGCATGCTGATGCTGCAGCGCCAGGGCCGCATCGGCTTCTATGGCCCGATCCTCGGCCAGGAGGCCGCGACCGTCGGTTCGACTGCGGCGCTGGAGCCGCGCGACTGGGTGTTCCCCGCGCTGCGCGAAGCGGCCAGCGCGATGATGCGCGGCCTGCCGCTGCAGGAGGCGATCGCGCAGCTGATCGGCAACGCCGACGACCGCTGCAAGGGCCGCCAGATGCCGTGCCACTACACCTTCAAGGAAGGCAACTACTACGGCATGTCGTCGGTGATCGGGACCCAGATCTCGCATGCCGTCGGCGCCGCGATGGCCGCGGCGATCCGCGGCGACGACGTCGTGGTGCTGGGGTACCTGGGCGACGGCGCCACGTCCGCGAACGACTTCCACTGCGGCATGAACTTCGCCGCCGTCTATCGCGCGCCGTGCGTACTGCTGTGCCAGAACAACCAGTGGGCGATCTCGGTGCCCTGCAGCAAGCAGAGCGCGAGCGAGACCATCGCGCAGAAGGCGATCGCCTATGGCATGCCCTTCGTCCGCGTCGACGGCAACGACGCGCTCGCGGTGTACTCGGTGACCAAGGCCGCCGTCGATCGCGCGCGCAGCGGCGGTGGCCCCACGTTCATCGAAGCCGTGACCTACCGCCGCCTCGGTCACTCCTCGAGCGACGATCCGACCAAGTATCGCGACGAGGCCGAGGTCAAGGCGTGGGAGCAGAAGGATCCCGTCGACCGCTTCCGCAAGTTCCTCACGTCGCGCGGGCTGTGGGACGACGGCAAGGAAGCGCAGCTGAAGGAGCGCATCGCTGCCGCGGTCAACGCAGCGATCGCCGCGGCCGAGGGCGTGGGCCCGCCAGCCGACGAGACGCTGGTGACCGACGTGTATGCGCAGGTGACGCCGCAGCTGAAGGAGCAGCTGGCGGAGGTGCTGGCGCTGGAAGGGCGCGGGGTGAACGAAGGGGCGTTCCCGCTGTAGCCTTCTCCGTCGCCAGCAATGATCCATCACCACGAACCGCGCATCGGCCTGGCGATGGCGTGGACACAGAGCGATGCAGGGCCTGCGCTTTGAAGACTGGCTGCAACGAGCAGCGCATCTACGGCTGAGCACCATCGGCGGCGTCAGCAGGCCGTACAAGCCGGCCATGCTCCTCGCCGCGACCATGTTGATTCGCAAGGGGCAGTTCGTGGACAACCTCCTCACGCTGGGAGAGCTGTCGCCGGTCTTCGATCAGGTTCTCGCCCTCGTTGCGCCAGGGTCTCCTCCACCGAGCGAGCATGCGCTGCCGTTTCGCCACTTGGCCACTGACGCCATTTGGGAACTGGTGCCGCACGAAGGCGAGCAGACTCGCCTCGATGCGATGCGTGCCCTCGGAGCTCGCGCTCGCGACGTCTTGCAGCACACGCTCGGTGTCCAGTTGCCGGCGGAAGTCTTCAAACGGATCCGCGAGCGGGCCACGGACGCCGAGCTCGTCACGAGAACGGTCCTGCGCCAGTACTCTCCGGTCTTCGCCACATGGGGGCTCATCGATGTCCACGTTGCGGAACGAACCCTTCTGGTGTGGCTCGGCGGGGCCATGCAGGATCCACCTCCGGAGCCGCGCACATTGACGGAGCGCGTCGTGGAGGAGTGGATTCAGCAGCATTGGGCCGAGACACCTTTCGCCGGGATGGGACTCCAACTCGCAGGCAGGCAGACTCTGACGCCGGTCAACGTCATCGACTTGCTCGCCTTCGACCGCGCGCGCGTTGAGTGGTGGGTCTTCGAGATCAAGCGCAACAACAGCTCGGACTCGGTGGTCGGACAACTCGCGCGATATCGCGGCTGGATCGCACAAGCCAAGCAGATCCCGATCGTGCGGGCGCGTGGCGTCATCCTCACCGACGTGGTATCCGAGAAGCTGCAGCTCGCAATGCGCACGCAGGTTGGCGCGGAACTGTGGCGCTACAGTGCGGACCAGGAGATCTCGATCTCACGCATCGACTCCTGATCCCAGTCGGTGCGCTTGCGTGCAGCCGCGTGTGCTAGCCTTGGGGCCGCGATTGGCAGCACCCGCCCGCCGACGCACACTCGCCCGACCGGCAGGAGAGACCATGGAACCGTCCCGCGTCCGCGCGCTCACGTTCGCGTCCTTCGCGGCGCTGCTGCCGTCGTTCGACTTGCGCGCGCAGGGCAACAGCGCCGCCGCCGCCGAGGCCGCCGTCACCGACTTCGCCGCCGCAGAACGCGCGCTCGCGGACGCGCCGAAGCTGCCAAAGTCACCGGCGGGAGCCGCGGTGCGCACCGCGGTGCGCAGCTCGCCCGACGGCACGCAGCGCGCGTGGATCGTCGGATACCCGGGCGTGCTCGCCAGCGCGCCGAGCAAACCCGATGCGATCGAGCTGATCGTCGAGGACGTCGCCAGCGGCAAGCGCAGCACGACCCGGTTCGAGTGCGCGGACTTCAACCACGACCGGCGCCGCGGACCGGTGTGGAGCGCGGACGGCGGCGTCCTTGTCGCGTACGACGTGCAGGGCAAGGAAACCGCGTACAAGGCATGCGCCGACCTGGTCCGCAACGGCGAGGCAAGGCCGTTCCTGCGCGAGGAGGACTGGAGCGTGCGCAGCGTCGCCGCGTCGGCGGCGGGCACGGTCGCAATCGCGCTCCAGCACGCGTGGAACGGCAGCAGCGCGGTGCTCGTCTGCGGTGCCGACGGCGAGTCGCGTGTGGTGATCGATCCCGGCAAGTCGCGCTGCGTCAGCGCCGCACCGTCGCCGGACGGACGGCAGATCGCGCTGCTGCTCGACGATCAGGTCGCGGTCGCGCCGGCCACCGGCGGCGAACCGCGCAAGCTCGCCGCGCTCGACCACGCGGACAACTACGTCACCGCGGATCGCGACGTGCCGACGTGGCTCGCGGACGGCAAGTCGTTCGTCGTCGCGGCCGGCGGCGACGTCGTGCACGTCGACGTCAGCAACGGTGAACTGCACCGTTGGAACGCTGCGGCGCTCGGCGGCACGGCGGCCGACGTCGTCGTGCTGCCGGGCGACGCCATCGCGGCCGCGATCGCGCTGCACGAGACCGATGCGAACCTCGCCGACGTGGTGATGCATGCCGGCTGCGCGTCCAAATCGAGGTACCTCGATCTCGTGTGGCTCGACCTGAAGAGCGGCAAGTCCCAGGGGTCGAGCATCGCGGACAAGTGGGTCGTCGGCGACTGGGCCGACATGCCGAAGGTGGGCAGCCTCGTCGCGCGCTTCGGTCACTGAACACGCGGTAGACTCGGGCCATGTCGATCCGACGGTTCTATGACCGCTGGCCCCAGTACAACCGCCGCTTCGTCGCGGCGATCGCCGAGCTCACCGCCGACCAGCTGGCGATCCGCCACGGCCCCGCCGAGTGGCCGATCTGGGCGTTCGTCGGCCACACCGCCGCGATGCGGGCGTACTGGCTGATCGGCGTCTGCAAGGAGCCGCGCCCCGCCGGACTGCCGTTCGCCGATCCCGAGCACGACGACTGGGCAGACGATCTCGAGCATCCGCGGACGGCAGCCGAGCTCGTGACTGCGATGACGACCACGTTCGCCATCGTGGACGGTGTCCTCGACCGGTGGACGCCGGCGATGCTCGACGAAACGATCGAACGGCGCTACCGCGAGGTCCAGCACCACACGCGCGCGTCGATCATCCAGCGGATGATCACTCACGAGGCATGGCATGCCGCGCAGGTCTCCGACGCGCTCGCGCTGCACGACCTGCCCGACATCGACCTCTGGCGACCCGATTGAACGGATCCGCGCGCACGGCCTCGCATCGTCGGACGATCGCGTTGCCTCGTCCGCGGCCGGTGCATATCGGTGTACGTGGCTCGGGCGCACCGCCCCGGTCCCCGCTCCCTCCCCGCGCCCTCCCTGCGCACCGGAACGAATCGATCCTGCTGAGCGTTTTGTGAAACTGCGGCCCGATCCCCAGCCGTCAGCGGTTGCGTCCTCGTTCGATCCGGAGGCGGAGCGCGCCTTCGTGGACGCAGTCATGCGCAAGCAGCCGCACCACGAAGACGAATTCACGAAGCGGATCGCGTTCGTCGCCCAGTTGGCGCGCGCGCGGAACGCGCGCATGGGCCACCCGCTGACCGCGGAGGAGGTCGAGGACGTGGTGCAGGAGTGCTGCCTGACCGCCTACCGCAAACTGCGGGAGTACGAGCCGATCCAGCCGCTGGAGCACTGGGTGCAGGGCATCTGCCGCTACGTGTTGTGCGACGCGGTGCGCAGCAAGATGCGCCGGCGCGCGCAGGGGGTCACCGGGGATACCGAGATCGACGAGGTGCCGGACCGCGGCGGGTCGGCGATCGACCGCTGGATCGACGCAGTGGAGATCGAGAGCCTGCTCAAGGGCATGGATCGGCTGACCGCCAGCGTCCTGCGGCTCAAGTACCTCGAAGGGCTGACGTTCACCGAGGTCGCCGCACGGCTCGGCATCCCCACCAACACGGCCAAGACCTGGCTGACGCGCGGCGTGCGGAAGCTGCAGCAGATGCTCGATCTGCCACCACGCGAGGAGACGACGTGACCGATTCCACCGACGACCCGGACCTGGTCCTGCTCGGCGAACTGCTCGCGGGCGACCGTGCCGAGACCGACGCCGAGGTGGCTGCGATGCTGCAGCGGCGCAAGGACCTGCACGGTGAATGGCAGCGGCTGCGCGGCCTCTGCGAACGGCTGGAGCGCACGGGCCACGAGCTGAGCGCGGAGCTGGCGGAAGCACAGGCGGGCGTGACCGCGGACGACATCGCGACCGCGCGCCGCATGGTGCAACTCGGGCGCCGGCGCTGGCGGCAGCCGTGGTGGCTTTCGCTCGCGGGCGCCGCCGCGGCGGCGTGTCTGATCGTCGCGCTGTGCCACGTGCCGCGGCCGGCGCCGCAGCCGGAGCCGCCCGACCCGCACCTCGGCGCAACGTCACCCGAGATCGAGATGACGACGCGCGACGGCGCCGACGGCAGCCCCGAGTTCTCGTGGCAACGCAAGGACGGCGCGCCGCTGCGGCAGCGCGGTGAGACACTGAAGATCGTCATCTGGCCGATGCGCGACGGCGCGCCCGTGCGCGATGGCAAGCCGCTGTTCACATGGGACCAGATCGAGGCCGACTCGTGGGCACCGTCGCTGGACGAAGCCCGGCAGCTGAAGGCTGCGGGGCCGACCTGGATCGAGGTGCGCATCGTCGGCGAGCGCGAACGGACGGTGCAGCAGGCCCCGCTGCGCATCGGCGCCGCCGCGCCGCCGCGCGGTCCCTCGGCGTCGCCGCTCGAGCCGCGCCAGCTGCGCGACCTGCTCGTCGCGCTGGCGACTGCGCCCCGCGGCGCCGAACTGCAGGCGCGACAGGACGAGATGCGCGCGCGCTGCCGGGTCAGTGCCGGCACCGCATGGCAGCGCGAGAAGACGGTGGTCCTCGCCGCCATCGCGGCAGGCCGCGAAGCGGCGCGCGACCGGCCGTATCCCGACCGCGCGGTGTACGAGTGCTGGGTCGCGGCGGTGCTCGAACTGATGGGTCTGCGCGACTGCGCGCTCGACACGCTCGCCGCCTGCTTCGGCACGCCGCCGCCGGCCGACCCCGACCCCATGCGCGACCGCGAAGCCAAGCACTGGTTCGCGAAGGGCGCCAACGACCTCGCGCAGTTCCAGCACGCTGCCGGACAGTTCGACGCGGCGGTCGCGACGGCCCAGCGGACGCAGGCCCTGACGCGCGGCGTGCTGCTGCACGACCACATCGACGCGCTGTGCACGGAAGCGAGGGTCCGCATCGACCTCGGCACCCTCAACGAGGCTCGCGAACGCCTCGACGACGCCCTGGATCGCCAGAAGGAGCTCGAGCAGCGGCTCGCGGCGGACGGCAGACAGGTCGACGAGCAGACCTACGCGTTCGTCTGCCTGGTCGACGCCGAGTACCGGCTCGCGCTCGACCAACCGCGCGCGGCGCGGCGCGCGCTGCAGCGCTACCGCGATCACTACCCACCGCACAACAACGCGGACTTCGCAGTCGCGCTCGACGTGACCCAGGCCATCGCGTCGCTCGCCGAAGCCGAGACCGCCGGTGAGCCCGACGCCGACGCAGAGGCGGCGCTGCGCCAGTTGCTCGCGGACGAACTGGTCGGCCGCCATGCGCGCGGTGCGCGCGTGATGCTGCTGCGCGCCGCGCTGTTGCGCGGCGACCTCGCGGCGGCGCAGCGCGAACTCGACGCGCTGCGCCAGCAGGCGTCGCCGGACGGCGGGACGACGCACTGGCGCGGCGCGGCGCAACTCGAGACGCTGACGACGCGGCTGTTGCTGCGCCAGGGCGCCGACCGGGAGCGCCTCGGCGCGCAGTTCGAGTCGCACCGCGGGGCTTTCGACGCGCTCGTGCGCGAGATGAGCGGCATGAGCGTGCGGCCCGACGGCGTGGGCTACCTCGCCGCGGCCAGCCGGCGCCAGGTGCTGACGGAACTGATCCGCCTGCAGCAGCGCCTCGATCCGGCGGCAGCGCCCGCGCTGGCTTTCGAGCTGCTGGCGACGATCGAGGGCCTGACCACGTTGACGCGCGAACTGCAGGTGCCGCGCGCGACGCTCGCGCAGGTGCAGGCGACCTATGCCGGCCCGCGCGCGTGCGTGCTGGCGTTCCTCGCCGAGCCGAACGGCTCGTTCGCGCTCGCCATCGACGCCGACGGCGTGCACCTGTTCGACCTGCCGGGCACGGCCGCGACCGAGCCGCACTTGCGCGAGCTCGGCGCCGGCCTGCTGCAGGCGATCGACGACGCTGCGCCGGCGGATACCGGCACGCACGTCATGGCGCTGGCGCGCAGCGCCCGCGACGCGGTGCTGACCGCCGACCTGCGCGCTTACCTCGAGCATTTCGACACGGTGACGATCGCCGACCACGGCATGCTGGGCCGTCTGCCGTGGGAAGCGCTCGCCTGGTCCGACGACACGCTGTTCGGCGAGCGCTTCGCGGTGAACTCGATGACGTCGCTGCCGGCTGGCGTGGAACTGCGTCGCAGCCGCTGGCGCACCGCCGGCGCCGACGGTGCGCGCCTGCAACTCGTGGCGACGCTGCGCGGCGCCCAGGAGCTCACGCACGGCGACGGCGGTGCGGCGCAACGCGATCTGCAGCCTGCAGAGCTCGCGCCGTTGCTCGAAGCGTTCGGCCGCAGCCGCGCCACGGCGCTAGCGAACGCCGATGCGACCTGCGACGCCGCGCAGCAGAGCCTCGCCGGCGCGACGATCGCACACTTCCTCTGCCACGGCGGTCGCCGCGGCCGCGGCGCGCAGGGCCTCGCGCTCGTACCGGCCGCCGGTGGCGACGGGTTGCTCGCGCCCGCCGACGCCGCGACCTGGACCGCGCCGGCGGTCGTGCTGCTGACCGCCTGCACGGTCGGCAGCGCCAACCCGCGCGTCGGCGACGACCCGCTCTGCGGCACGCTCGGCGGCGCGTTCGTGCTCGCCGGTGCGCACACGGTGGTCCAGTCCGCGTCGGACCTGCGCCTCGGCACGCAGCTGCGGTTCTACGCGACCGTCTACCCGCAGCTCGCCGCGGGCGCGTCGGTCGCAGCCGCCCTGCGCGCGGCCCGCGCCGCGATCGATCGCAGCGACCTGCGCGCGCGTTTCGAGTGCGCGCAGGTGCAGGCGTTCGGACTGGGCCACCTGCCGGTCGCGCGCTGATCACCCCTCAGCAACAACAGCGCGCCTGCGGCCTCTCAGGTCGGCGCGGTCAGCGCCGACCCTGCAACCTTTGGTT
>Ga0070689_100001399_pt1 | contig 15380 bp, 13 predicted proteins | sample KBSS23HmetaG_FD_64669 | JGI IMG/M metagenome (GOLD analysis project Ga0070689, IMG submission 64669) | Switchgrass rhizosphere microbial communities from Kellogg Biological Station, Michigan, USA - KBS S2-3H metaG | ecosystem: Host-associated > Plants > Roots > Rhizosphere ...
ATCGCGCGCTCGACGGCGTGACGCTCGTCTTCCATCAAGCCGGCATGGTCGGAAACGGCCAGTCGATGGTCGACATCCACCGCTACACCGACGTGAACGCGGGCGGGACCGCGGTGCTCATCGAGGCGCTCCTCGCGCGGCGCGACGCGATCCGCCGCTTCGTGGTCGCGTCGTCGATGGTCGTCTACGGCGACGGCGCGTACGCGTGCGCGGAGCACGGCGCGCTCTCGTCGGTGGAGCGTCCAGAGCACCGCCTCGCGGCGCGCCTGTGGGAGCCTACGTGCCCGCGCTGCGGCGCCGAGGTCACGCCGATCGCGACCGGCGAGGAGCGCGCGCTCCATCCGACGAGCACGTACGGGATCTCGAAGCTCACGCAAGAGCAGCTCGCGCTCGTCCTCGGCAGGGCGCACCGCCTGCCGACGATCGCCCTCCGGTACTTGAACACGTACGGATCGCGCCAGGCGATGACGAACCCGTACACCGGCGTGGCGGCGATCATGGCGTCCCGCCTCCTCAACGACCGCCCGCCGACGATCTTCGAGGACGGCCGGCAGCTCCGCGACTTCACGCACGTGAGCGACGTCGTCCGCGCGAACCTCGCCGCCGCCGACGCGCCCGACGCGGCGCTCTACCTGCCGTTCAACATCGGCACGGGCCGGAGCGTCCCGATCGTCGACGTGGCGCGCGCGCTCGCGCACCGCCTCGGTCGGCCGATCGATCCGGTGGTGACGCAGGAGTTCCGCGCCGGCGACATCCGCCATTGCTTCGCCGACGTGTCGCGCGCCCGATCGCTCCTCGGGTGGGAGGCGCGCGTGTCGTTCGACGAGGGGGCCGCGGAGCTCGCCGCGTGGGCCGCCGGCGAGCGCCCCGACGATCTCACCGACGGCGCGAACGCCGAGCTCCGCGCGAAAGGGCTCATTCGCTGACGATCAGGGCGTCGCGATGCGCGGCGCGGAGCCCCCCGGGCGATGGCATTCGTTGCAGTCGGCGTGGGGCGCCGCGATCGGCATGACGCGCGACCCGCCGTCGATCCCGATGACCGTCGCCGTGAGCGGCGGCACGAGCGGGACGTGCCGGAAGAAATTGCCGTATGGGTCGGGCGACATCTCGGCGCGCGCGCCGGCGCGGTCCACGACGATGATCCGCGCGGGCGGCGCGGCGCGATCGACCGAGCCCGCCACGGTGAAGTCGCCGGTGTGGCAACACAGGCAGCTCGTCCCGTAGCGCTCGTCCGCGGGGTCCCCCGGATCGCACGCCGCGGCGCCCTTTGCGGCGCCGCGATCGCCCGTCTCCGCGCAGGCCGCGCACACCGCCGACGCGACGAGGATCAGACAGCCGAGCCACGGCGCGCGACGAGTGCTACGACAGCGCGGCGTGGGATCGACGATCGGGATCATGGCACGGGCGCCCGTGCCCGAACGATGCAAGACGCGCCTCGCGCGCGCAATAGGGGCGGCCTCCGCCGCGCGGCTCTACGAGGCGATGCTCCGCGATTCGCTCGACGCGTACGCGCGGGTGGGCGCGTCGCGCTTCGTCGTCCTCGCCGCGCCGGAGGAGGACGGCGCCGCGGCGCTCCGCGCGATCGCCCCCGCGCCGTGGGAGATCGTGCCGCAGGTGGGCGACGGCCTCGGCGCGCGCCTCGCGAACGCGATGGCGTCGCTCGGCGCGAACGGCGACGCGGTCCTCCTCGTGAGCAGCGACTCGCCGACGCTGCCGGCCGACGCGGTCGACGCCGCGCTCCCGCGCCTCGCGCGCCCGCGGAGCGCGATCCTCGGGCCGTGCCACGACGGCGGGTACTATCTGCTCGGCGTGAGCGAAGTTCAGCTCGGCGTCCTCGAAGGGATCCCGTGGAGCACGCCGGCGGTCCTCGACGCGACGCGCGCGCGATGCCGCGCGCTCGGGCTCGACCTCACCGAGCTCCCGGCGGCGCGCGACGTCGACGAGCCGGAGGACATCGCGGAGCTCTCCGCCGAGCTCCGCGCCGACCCGTCGCGCGCGCCGCGCGTCGCGGCGTTCCTCGCGATCCGGAGCGGCGCGTGATCGTCGCCGTCCTCCCGGCGCTCGACGAGGAGGAGAACATCGCCGGCGTCGTGCGCGACGTGGCGCCCCAGGTGGACCGCGTCGTCGTCGTCGACAACGGGAGCCGCGACGCGACGGCGGATCGCGCGCGCGCCGCCGGGGCCGACGTCGTGCACGAGCCGGCTCGCGGGTACGGCGCCGCGTGCCTCGCCGGGATCGCGCGGGCGCGCGACCTCGGCGCCGAGGTGGTCGTGTTCCTCGACGCGGACGGGAGCGACGATCCGAGCGAAGCGCCGCGCCTCCTCGCGCCGATCCTGGGCGGCGCGGCGGACCTCGTGCTCGGCGTCCGCACGCGCGAGACCACCGAGCCGGGGGCGATGACCTCCGTGCAGCGCTTCGGGAACTGGTTCGCGCCGCGGATCATGCGCCTCGCCACCGGCGCGAGGTACCGCGACATGCCGCCGTTCAAGGCGATCCGCCGCGACGCGCTCGATGCCCTCGCGCTCCGCGACCGCGGGCACGGGTTCACGATCGAGCTCCTCCTGCGCGCGCACGCGCTGCGCCTCCGCGTCGTCGAGGTCCCGGTCCGCTGCCGGGCGCGACGCGCCGGCGCATCGAAGGTCTCCGGGACGATCCGCGGGAGCGCTCGCGCCGCGGTGAAGATCGTGACGACGATCGCGCGCTACGCGCGCCCTCGGGCACCACTTTCCAGCGCAGCGCACGCAGCGGAGCGAAACCGCGGCGAGCGCGGCGCGTAGATCGAGTGCGCACGGAGCTGCCGGGCGGTATCGTCGTCGGCCTGCGCGGGAGGACCATGGTGCGAGCTCGTGATGCCTTCGTGGCGGCCTTGGGATGGGTGATCGGCGGCGCCGGTTGCTCGAGCTCGACCAGCGAGCCGCTCGGCGTCCGGTCTCCGGGCGACGCGGGCGGCGCGACCGCCTTGCTCCAGGGCTCGGTGATCGACAAGGACTCGAACCAGCCGCTCGCCGGATCGATCGTCATCGTCGAGGTCGGCGGCCTGTACCAGACGAACGCCGACACGTCGAAGGGGAACCCGTTCTACAACATCAGCGCGATCACCGCGGCCGACGGGTCGTTCAAGGTGACCGTGCCGGCGGGGCAGGTCGGCCTCCACACGTTCCAGAACGGGTACTTCTACGGCGTCCTCGGGCCGATCGACGTGCGATCGCAGCCCGCGGGGAACGTCGTTCACCCGAAGGCGCTCCTCCCGCTCGACAAAAGGCCGACCTCGGCGGGCTTCACGATCACCCCCTCCACCGTCGCCGCCGGCGGGAGCGTCACGTTGAGCGCCGACGTGCACGCGTCGCCCGACGCAGGGTCGACCCACGACCCGCTGTCGGAGGAGGTCATCGCCGCCGAGCCGAGCACGAACTGGGCCGCGGTGCTCGACCCGCCGTCGCCCGGCGTCCAGGGCACGGGCTTCCCCGACGGCCGCTACTCGAAGACGTTCGCCGCGCCGTCGAAGCCTGGAACATACACGTATTCGCTCGTCGTCTCGAGCGAAGGCTGCATCACGAGCGACCGCGCCACGACGACCCTCACCGTCCAGTGAGGCGGGCCTGAACGCGGGCGCCTTCGGCGCCGCTAGAGCGCGCGGCGACGATGACGGTGCACGCGCTCGACGCCTTGGCGCTCACGCGCCCCTCGGGGGCGGCGCGCGCGGTGAGCGGGAGCGGACGGCCGCGGAGGATGGGGCAGTACTCGTCGCCGCGGTCGAGCGAGCCGCGGAGCGCGCGGCGGCTCGGGCAGCCGCCGCCGCACGTCGCGACGTGCGGGCACCCGGCGCACTCGTTTGGCACGACGTTGAGGCGGCGGAACGACGGCTCGTCGACGACCGCGGCGCCGAGGCGCTCGACGTCGTCGACGCGGAGCTCGTCGTCTGCACCATACACGCAAGGGACGACCGCGCCGCGCGGCGTGATCCGGACCGTCTCGACGCCGCAGCCCGCGCCGGGCGCGCGCGGGATACCGAGCATCGCGCGGACGATCGGCTCGCCGCAGCTCACGACGTCGGCCATGTCGAAGAGCGCGCGCCACGCCTCCCAGAACGCGTCGTAGCCGAGGGCGAACGCGTCGCCGCGCACCGACTGGAAGACGTTGACGCGGAGGAGCGCGCCGCGCGACCCCGCGAGGCGCGCGAGATCCGGGAGCGCGCGGTGGTTCGCGGCCATCAGTACCGACGCGATCGTCGTCCGCACGCCGAGCCGCGCGCAGCGTGCCATCTGCTCCTCGATGAGCGCCCAGTTGCCGTCGCCGCGCGCGCGGTCGTGCTCGGCTTGCGACGGGAAGTCGATCGACAGCTCGACGTCGGCGAAGAGCGCGAGGACGTCGTCGGGGAGCGCGGCGGCGCTGTACCCGTTGGTCGTCATCGTCACGGCGATCCCCTGCGCGGCGAGCTCGCGGGCGAGCGGCGCGAGCTCGGGGTGGAGCCCGTTCTCGCCGGTGCCGAAGTTCACGGCGCGCACGGGGAGCGCGGAGACGGCGCGGAGGACGTCGTGCATCGAGAGCGAGTCCGAGCCGGGACTCCGGTAGCAGTGCGCGCACGCGAGGTTGCACGCGTTCGTCAACCCGACGCCGAGCGCGATCCGGAGCTCGCGACGATCCGTGGACGCGGCGCTCATTCCCGCCGCGCCACGATGTGGATGTACCGCGCGACGGCGCGGTACGGCGGGAGCCCGCCGAGGCGCTCCTCGAGCGCGAGGCGCGCCGCGTATGCCGCGGGATCGGTCGGGACGTCGGTCGGGACGACGCGCACGCCGCGGTGATCGATGACGCGCACGCCGAGCTCGCCGAGCCACCGCCGCATCGTCGCGGCGCGGATGAGCGATCCGGACGCGCCGCAGAGCCCCGCGGCGGTGAACTCGAAGGCGCCGAGCGTCGTCATCGCCTCGTCGTAGTCGCCCGCCATCGCGCGCGCGAGCACCGCGCCGGGGCGCGAGCGGAACGCGATCGAGACGAGCCCGCCGCGGCGCACGGCGGCGACGACGCGACCGACCGCCTCGCGCGGCTCGGGGGCGTACTCGATGGCGAGGTGCGCGGCGACGAGGTCGAAATGGCCGCGCGGCGCCTTCGCGAAGTCGCCCTCGATCAAGCGGAGCGGCGCGGAAGTGTGCGCCTCTCCGGCGACGCGGAGCATGTCGCTCGACACGTCGAGGAGCGTCGTGTCGAAGCCGGCCTGCGCGAGGCGCGTCGCGAGCTCGCCCGTCCCTCCGCCCGCGTCGAGCGCGCGCCGGACGCGCCCGATCGCCGCCGGAGGGCCGATGTGGCGGTGCAGATTCCGCCAGAAGAGCTCGCACCGCAGCCTCCCGTCGGGCGTGGCGAGATACCGCGCGTACGCCTCCGCGCTGTCGCGCCCGGAGGGGACGGGCTCATCACGCTTGCGGCGGTCCATGGGGTCGACCCGCCGACTCCATAGCACGATCCACCGTCGGCCCGGCGCCCGGCAAGCGGCGGCGTGCGCTCGGGCGGCCCAACGCCCGGGAAGATCGAATGGGGCCGCGCGCTCGGGCGTACCCTGCTGGACGCGATGCCGCGCGAGCCCCGCCGCCCGAGCTCCACCTCGTTCCGCGTGCTCGCGGCCGCCGCAGTGATCGGAGCAGCCGCGTGCCGGCGCGGGGCCCCGCCGCCGCCCGACGCGGCCGCCGCCCCGCCGAACGCCGCGGCGCGCGACGCCGCCGCCGCAGATCCGCGGATCGAAGCGGGTGCGGTCGCCGACGCGGGCGCCGTTCCGATCGATCCGATCGCCGAGGCCGACGGCGACGAAGAGACGTCGGCCCACGCGGCGAAGCGGACATCGGGCGACCTCTTCGCGCTCCCCGCCGATGCGTCCACGACCACCGCGGCAGCCCGCTGTGCGGCGTTCGAAGCGGCGGAGCGCGCGTTCTTCGCGCGCGTCGCGAGGAGCTTCTCCGGACCGGGCAAGCCGCCGTGCACCTTCGAGCCGCCGCGGTCGTTCGGCGTGTGTATAATACACGAAAATGAAGCGTGGGCGCTCGCGTTCGAGGAGCTCGAGATCACCTGGGAGAAGCGCACGCGCGGGGCGCCGCCCGGCCCCGGGCAGTGCGACATGCGCGGACGCTGGGCAGTCGCGCACGTGGCGGAGGACGGCACGGTCGCGCGGATATCGCCGAAGGTATTTCGATATCCGAACGGGAATCTGAATTACGACGTGAGCTTCTGGACCGAGGAGAACTCGGCGAGCGTCGATCTCGCGCCGGTGTTCGACTTCGATGGCGACGGGAGCATCGAGGTCCGCGTCACGGCGTCGTACCACGCGCACGAGGCCGAGCCCCAGGGGTGGGACGGCGTCCTCACGCACCGCGCGGGGCGGATCGCGCTCTACGAGCCGGCGCTCCGCTTCCGTGAGGCCTCGAGGCCGCGGTCGATCGTCACCGCCGCCGGCGAAGAGAGCGACTGCGTCTTCAGGGACGTCGACGGCGACGGCCGGCCGGACATCGTCCACCGGCCGTACCGGAAGCGCGTCGGCTCGGTGTTCGGGTTCTCCCTCGACGAGATCGAGGACATCCCGTTCGTCGCCCATGCGCTCCCTTCCGGCCAGTTCGCGACCGACGACGACGTCGCGCGCCGCTTCGCGCTCACCACGTGCCCGGCGCGCCCGAAGACGATCGCCGTGCGGCGCGACGGCGGGACGGACCTCGTCGACACGGCTCGAAACGTCGCGTGCGCGCGCGTCTGGGGCGACAGCGCCGCCGCTGTCCTCACGGGCCTCGGGAAGGCGTGCGCGCGCTATGTCCCCGACGAGCCGACCGCGGAAGAGCACCCGCCGGGGACGTGCGTCGATTGGCTCGCCGGCTTCGCCAAGGCGGCGCCTCCTTTGACGCTCAGCGCCGACGCGGGGCTGTAAGGGACGATTAAAGTTTGGTCGCGCGCCGACGGGCGCCGCCTTTTTACCGTCCACGGTGATTGGCAAATAGGGGCGCAGCGGCGGTCCGATACCGCGACCGCAGAGGCAGGTCTTTTACGGATCAGTCGACGTAAGCAGTCGTCCAGATGATCGTTCGGCCGAGTGTCATTGGAATTTCATCGGAGCCTTTCATGTCATATAGATACTCTCTTGTCATGGACGACAGCGCGCTGACCCTCGCCGAGCGCTTCAGGCGAGCCTGCAAGATCCGCGGTGTGACGTTTCGGTCTCTCGAGGGGGACTACCCGAAGCTCCCATACGGATACGCGAGCTTCATCGCCACCGGCCGACGAACGAACCTGTCCCCGGAGATGGTCGACAGGGTGTCGACGCTCCTCGGCGTCTCCGTGGGGTGGCTCATCAACGGCGCCGGTCCCATGTTCGTCGAGGACGAGCGGAGCCGTACGGGGGCGCGCGGGCGCGACAACCGCGCGAAGGCGGAGGAGATCCTCCGCCTCGAAGGCGAGTATCCGAACGACGAAATCGCCGCGGCGTCGGATCGGGCCGCCGAGACGACGACGGCCGGGCGCTCCGTGCGCGCATGGAGGGACGAGATCGAGCTCGAGATCCGCGTGGAGCGGCGCGCGGTGCAAGCAGCGGAAGCGGAGGTGCGCCGCACGCGGCGAAGGGGCGCTCCTATCGCTCGCGCATGAACGGGTAGCCCACCTGTGTCGGCGGGACGAACGTCTCTTTGACCGTGCGCGGCGACGCCCAGCGAAGGAGGTTGTATGAGGCCCCCGCTTTGTCGTTCGTCCCCGACGCGCGCGCGCCGCCGAACGGCTGTTGCCCGACGACGGCGCCGGTGGGCTTGTCGTTGATGTAGAGGTTCCCGGCCGCCTGCCGGAGCGCGCGGGCGGCCTTCGCGATCGCCGCGCGGTCCTGCGCGAAGATCGCGCCGGTGAGCGCGTACGGGCTCGTCGTGTTCACGAGGGCGAGCGTCTCGTCGATCTTCGCGTCGTCGTACACGTAGACCGAGAGCACCGGCCCGAAGAGCTCCTCCTGCATCACGTCGTGCTTCGGGTTCGCCACCTGCACGAGCGTCGGACCGCAGAAGAAGCCGGCTTCGCGCGACCACCCCGCGTCGGCGAGGACCGTGCAGGATGCATCTTTCTTCAGCCGGTCGCGCCACCCCGAGAGGCGCGTCCACGCGCGCTCGTTGATCACCGCGCCCATGAAGTTCGAGAAGTCGGCGACGTCGCCGATCTTGATCTCGGCGATGTGCCCGAGGAGGCGCTCCTTGAGCCGCGGCCAGAGCGCCTCTGGGACATACGCGCGCGACGCCGCCGAGCACTTCTGCCCCTGGAACTCGTACGCGCCGCGGACGAGCGCGACCGCGAGCGCGTCGACCTCGGCCGACGGGTGCGCGAAGACGAAGTCCTTTCCGCCGGTCTCGCCCACGAGGCGCGGGTACGTCCGGTACGTCGCGATCCGCTCGCCGACCGTCTTCCAGATCGTCTGGAAGACGCGCGTCGATCCGGTGAAGTTCACGCCGGCGAGGTCGGGGCTCGCGAGGCACGCGCCGGCGATCGGCGCGCCGTCGCCGTAGACGACGTTGATCACGCCGGGCGGGAGGCCCGCTGCTTCGAAGAGGCGCATCGTGTGGTACGCGGCGAGGCTCTGGTTCTCCGCGGGCTTCCAGACGACGACGTTCCCCATCAGCGCAGGGGTGGCCGGGAGGTTCCCGGCGATCGCCGTGAAGTTGAACGGCGTGACGGCGAGGATGAACCCCTCGAGCGGGCGGAGCTCGAGCGCGTTCTGCGTCCCCGGCGCGGAGATCGGCTGCTCGGTGATGCGCGATCCGAAGTGGACGTTGAAGCGGAGGAAGTCGATGAGCTCGCACGCGCTGTCGATCTCCGCCTGGAACGCGGTCTTGCTCTGCCCGAGCATCGTCGCCGCGTTGATGACCTGGCGCCACGGTCCGGCGAGGAGGTCGGCGGCGCGCGAGAAGACGCGCGCGCGCTCCGCGAACGGCGTCTCGGCCCACGCTGGCGCGGCCGCGAGGGCCGCCTCGATCGCGCGCCGCGCGCCGCCTTCACCCGCCTGGCGCGCGACCGCGACGACGTGCGCGTGCGCGTGCGGCGCCGTGACGTCGAACGTCGCGCCCTCGCGGTGCTCCTTCCCGCCGATGACGTGCGGGATGTCCGGCCGCTCTCCGCCGAGCCTCTTCAGCGCATCTTTGAGCGCGGCGCGCTCGGGCGACCCTGGTGCGTACGCGAGGACGGGCTCGTTGACGGGGAGAGGGACCTCGATCGGCGTGTCCAGCATGGACCGAGGATAGTCCGACTCAGAAGCATTCCGGCTTGAAGATCTTCTTGTCTCCCTCGAAGTAGAACGGCGGTTTGCAGATGTCGTTCTCGGACGCCTCCGCCGCTGGCGCAGCCGGCATTGCGGCCGGCGCATCGCTCGGCTCTCCGGGCGGCGCCGATGCCTGGGGCGCGGGCGCGCGGTGCGTCTTCTTCGAGGCCGAGGCGGGCTTCGCCGGGCTCACCGCCTCGCTGTCCGCCGTCCTCTGTTGTGGCGGTGGCGTCTCCGGGACGGCCGGTGGGACGGGCGGGAGGCGGTCGAGCGGGATGCTTGCCTGGTCCGCGGTGGGGGGCGGCGGCGTGAGGACGGCGGCGGTCTGCGTCGCCGGCGGCCGCGTCGTCGTCCCGGCCTGCGTGCGATGCGCGACGAGCGACCACGAGCCGACTGCGGTGCCGATGCCGATCGTGAGGCCCGCGACGAGCGGGAGCCACGCCCGCCCCGCGCGCGCTTCGCGGCGCACGACCGCGGGCTTCTCCACCGGCGTCACCGACTCGAGCGGGATCGCCGACTCGAGCGGCGTCAGCTCCCCTGGTTTCGAGGGGAGCAGCCGCTCCCATCGAGCTCCCGACGACGACGCGGGGACGCCGGGCGAGCCCTCCGCTGCCGCGACGAGGCGCGCGCGCTCGGCGAGGACATCGGCGCCGAGATCGCGGACCCAGCGCGACAGCGCGCTAGGCGACGCGGGCTTCACCGCGGCGGCGATGGCCGCGGCGAGCTTCGCGGCCGTGGCGAAGCGATCGCCCGGTGCCGTCGCGAGCGCTCGCATCACGATCGGCGTCAGCGCCACGATCTTCGCGCTCTGATCGGCCGGGATCGCGCGGCGTAGGTTCGCGAGCGCCGCCATCGGCTCGCGGAGCTTGCCGCCGACGGTGCGGAGGACGATCTCCGTCTCGGCGTATCCGGCGTGGAGCGGCTGCCCGACGAGGAGCTCCCAGAGGACGACGCCGATGGCATAGACGTCGAGCGCGCGCGCCGCGGGCGCGCCGCGGAGCTGCTCGGGCGCCGAGTAGCCGAGCTTCCCCTTGAACATCCCGAGGCGCGTGACATGGGCGCTGAGGCTCGCCTTGGCGACACCGAAGTCGACGAGGCGCGGCGTCCCGTCGGCGCCGACGAGCACGTTGTGCGGCGAGACGTCGCGATGGACGACGTGGAGCGGGTCGCCGCGCTCGTCGCGCGCCTCGTGCGCGGCGTGGAGGCCGCGCGCGACGGCGACGGCGATCGCCGCGGCGATCGACGGGTGCACCGACTGCCCGCGCTGCTCGGCGGCCTCGAGCAGTCGATCGAGCGCCACGCCGTGCACGTACTCCTGGACCAGGACGACGTCGGACCCGGCGATCGCGACGTCGAGCACCGGGACGACGTTGGGGTGGCGGATCCTCGACGCGATCCGCGCCTCGTCGCGGAACATCGTGAGAAACTCGGGATCCTGCGCGAGCTCCGGGTGAAGCCGCTTCGCCGCGACGATCCGGTTGTACCCGGGCGGCCCGACGACGCGCGCGATGTGGACCGTCGCCATGCCTCCACTCGCGATCGCGTCGTGGAGGATGTAGCGTCCCGATCCGGTCGACTGCGGATTGACCATCGTGCGGGGGCCCCTTGAGCATGAGCCGTGCCTTCGGGTGGGACGCCCTCGGTGACGTGACATCGAGCTCGAATTCCGCGGTGATGGCGTTCGGTGCGGACGGGGCGTGGCGGCGCAAATGAACAAACTGTTCATCGACGCCGCCGTCCGGTTCGCGCAACCAAACAAATTGCGCAAGTGCGCCTGGGTCACTACCTCCGCGGAGGGGAGCGGCGGACGACGTGCGAGCGCGGGCTGAGCCCCTCGACACGACGCGCGAGACCGACCATCCCGAGCTCGCGGGCAGTGGCCAGCGCCTCCTCGGCCATCGTCATCGCGCGACTCCTGTCGTCAGGGCGGCTGCGCTTGAGGAGCATCGCGGCGTAGTCGTGCTGCCCGAGCGCCGCGAACGATCGAGCGCCGACCCGGAGGTGCACCTCGTGCGCCTCTTCGAAGTGCTCCACGGCGGCGTCCCACCGCTCGAGGACGGTCGCGAGGATCCCGAGGTAGCGCGACGCCGCGCCGAGCACGACGAGCCCCATGCCCGCCGTCACGAGCGAGTGCGCGTGCGGGAGGATCGCGCCGTAGAGCGCTTCGGCGGCGCCGGGCGCGTCGACGCGCGGGCAGACCTCGGACAGGATCGACAGGATCGCGAGGCGGTTGCGATCGCGACGGACCGCGCGGAGGCCGTCGGCGGTGAGATCCTCGAGCACGCGCCGCGCTTCCGGGAGCTCGTCGCGCTCGACGTGGATGTGCGCCATCGCGGCGCGCCACGCCTGGATCCCCGGGGCGTCGGTGGCGAACTTGCGGAGCGGCCCCTCGTACTCGGGGAGGCGCCCCTGGTGAAGGAGGAGATAGAGCCACTGCCCCGCGGTGAGCCGGTCCGCTCCGAGCGACACGCGGTGGGCGATCGCGCGGCTCCGCTTGATCAAGGCCTCCGCTTCGGCGAGGCGCCCGGCGAAGAGCGCGCGCGCCGTCGAGCAGAGCGCCACGTGGAAATCGAAGACCGGCTCCTGGAACGTCGCCGCCATCGCCGTGAGCTCGGCGAGCCGATCGTCGGCGCCGGCCACGTCCCCCTCTTCGAGGAGGTCGACGATCCGCGCGCGGATCGCGAACGGCGTGACCTCGGGATCGGGCCGGTCGCGCGTGACCTCGACGAGGAGGCTCGAGATCTGCGCCCGCTCCGGGCCCGGCTGCATGACGCCGTGGCGCGCGAGGAGCGCCGCGGCGAGCGCCTTCGGGTCGTGCGATCGCCGCGCGACGTCGAGCACCTGGAGGCTGAGCGCCGCGCACCGCTCCTGCTCGACGGCGCTCTCGGAGAAGAGGAGCACCTCGGTGAGGCGGGCCGCGACGCGCACCCAACGCGGGCTCTCCTCGGCGCCGAGCTCGTCGAGCGTGCGCTCGAGGAGCGTGACGAGCTCCGAATCTTCGGCCGCAGTCTGCGCCGCGAGCGACGCGTATCCTAGCGTCGCGTCGACGAGGAGCGCCGGATCGGAGGCTTCCCGCGCGGCGGCCGCCGCCTCGAGGAGCGTATCCTTCGCCGTCGCGAGCTCGCCGGCGCGCCGCTGCGTGTCGCCGAGCGCGAGGAGGATGTCGCGCCGCGCCGCCTTGGCCGACGGTTCGACGTCGCGCATCCGGAGCGCCCGCTCGTACCAGAGGATCGCCTCCTTGAACGCGGCGCGCCGGACCGCCTGCTGCGCCGCCGCCATGCACGCGCCGACCGCGTCGCCCGGCGCGCCCATCTGCGCCGCGCGCACCCGGTGACGTGCGATCTCGGCCAGCGGCGCGTCGGCGTCGCCGCCGTGGCGCTCGAGCAGCGCGGCCGCCGCGGCGTGGAGGCGCGCTCGCTCGGCGCGCGGGACGCGATCGTAGAGCGCGTTGCGCGTCGGGACGTGCACGAAGCGGTACTGGCCGGTCTCGTCCGGAGCCGCGCCGACGAGCGACGCGCGCTCCGCTTCCTCGAGGGCGGCGCCCACCGCGTCGCGCGGCAGCTCCGCGACCGCGGCGAGCGACTCGACGCCGAAGTCGCGCCCGAAGATCGACGCGACCGCCAGCACGCGCCGGCACATCTCGGAGACGACCGCGAGGTGAAGCGAGATCGTCTCTCGCGCGCCCTGCGGCAACGGGAGCATCGACAGGCGCCGGCGCGAGGCCGAGTCCCACCCGCCCTCGGCGGAGAGCATGTCGAGGAGCTGCCCGACGAGGAGCGGGTTGCCGCCGCTCCGCTCGTGGAGCCCGCCGACGATGTCGTCCGGCGCCGTCTCTCCGGTGGATGCTTCGACCCAGCGCGCCACGTCGGCCGGCGCGAGCCCGTCGAGCTCGATCAGCCGCCCGAGGTCCTCCTGCGTGATCGTCTCGACCACGCGCGCGAGCGGAGACGAGCGATCGAGCGCGCCACCGCGGATCGTTCCGACGATGACGGCTCGCGCCTCGCGGAGCTCGCGCGAAAGGAACTCGAGGAGGAGGAGCGACGACGTGTCCGCCCACTGCAGGTCGTCGAGGACGATCAGGAGCGTCCGCTCGGCGGCGGCGCGGCGGAAGAGGGTCGCGATCGCGTCGAAGAGGAGGACGCGCGACCGCGGCGCGTCGAGCCACCCGGGCTCCGGTGAGTCCTGCCAGAGCGTGGCGACCTCCGGGACGAGCGGCGCGATCTCGCGCGCCGCCGACGGCGCCGATCGCACGACGCCGCGCGTCTCGTCGGAGTCCATGAAGGCGCGGAGCACCGTCACCCACGGCCCGAACGCGACGGTGTCGCCTCGCTCGCGGCACTTCCCGACGAAGACGCGGTGCCCGGCGGCGCGCGCGATCCGCGCGACCTCCTGGGCCGTGCGCGTCTTGCCGATCCCCGGCTCGCCGGCGAGGAGGACGATGCGGCCCGCGCCGCGGCTCGCGGCGTCGAGGTCCGAGCGCAGTCCGTCGATGCACGTGTGTCGCCCGACGAACGCGCCCGCTCCGTCCGCGCTGAGGCCGGAGACGGGGGGTGATGCGTCGTCGCGGAAATCGGGAGGTGAGGTCATGTCATTTGCGCCGATGCCTTAGCGTAGAACGACTCGGGCCACCGTGAAGGGTCATCGCGCCCCGCGCGCGTCCACCCTCGGTCCGCAGCGTTCCGCACGACCGCGTACGTCGTCCTACCGTTCCTCGCGCCGCGGTGATCGCTCCGCCCTCGAAGCGAACGGCGACGACGACGCGACGTCGACGCGCGCGCAGAGCAGCAGATGCGCGAGGGAGCCAATGCGGAAGCGGAGCCGATGGATGAGCGCAGCCGGAGGGGGAACGAATGGCCGGACGGGGTAGATACCACCCGCGCGGGCGCGGTCCGGCTGGTCGCCACGCGATTTCACGCGTCAGATTTCGATTCGCCGCATCGAATACGAGGAACGAGGGTTGAGACGAGGTCGGAGGCAGGTGCAAGGGTGGCCGGCGCGCGCGAGCGGAGCGAGATGCGCGAGCGGAGCGGGACGCGTGTTGCGCTGCGGTCGATGCGCGAAGCGCAGCCGGCCCGAAGCGGTCGCGCTGGGGACGCTCCCTCGTACTCCTTCGTGAATTGCGTCGTAGAATACCCATGGCCCGAACCTCCTCGGGCACCGGAGTGGCGCAACGACCGCGCCCGAGCGGCCGCGCTTTCGTTCGTGAGCGCGCGAAGAATTCATCCCCGAGTCCGTAGCTTTCAGGAATGAAGTACACGCTCATGCGTCGCATGGTGCGGCGTCGCCGGCGCGCGCGGTCCGACACGGGAAAAATGCAGGATGCATGGTTCTGGTCGAGAAAGGGGGCATCGTGCACGGGCGGCCCGTATCTTGGATAGATAGTCCGCTGTCGCATTTGCCTTGTTGGCAGTGAAGGGGGACAACATGGGCGATTGGGTAGATCTCGACGATTGCGTCCGTACTTTGATCATGGCCGGCGATTCCGCCGCCGCCGTGACGGAGGTGATGCGGCGTCTCGCGCCTGAGATCCGCGGTTACCTCGCCCGGGTCCTCGGGAACGACGTGGACGTGGACGATGTCCTCTCGGCGACGACGGAGCGCCTTTGGGAGTCGCTCACGCGCTTCGAGTGGAGATGCTCGGTCCGTACGTGGGCGTACGTCATCGCGCACCACGAGATGTATCGGTTCCGGCGGGATGGCCGAAAGCACCTCGCCGGCCGGGTGCCGATGTCCGAGCTCACGGATCTGGTCGCGAACGGCCACACGGCGACGGGGTCGGCGCTCGCGTCGGGCCGCCGTCGCGAGCTCACGCGCCTCCGTGACGAGCTTTCGCCGGAGGACCGCGAGCTCCTCGTCCTTCGCGTCGATCGTGGGCTCGCGTGGCACGACATCGCGCTCGCCTTCATGGCGTCCCCCGAAGGCCACACGGACGACGAGCGGCGCCGCGTCGCCGCGCGCTTGCGGCAGCGATTCCAGGCGATCAAGAAGCGTCTCGCGGCTCGCGCGCGCGAGGTGCGACTCATTTAGCATCCTCGCGCGATGTGACGAAGTGTGCACGACGTGCATCGCGCCGTGCGCACGCGGCTCACAAGACGCGCGCGAGTGGGCACATCGAGATTTG